>Ga0181530_10004868_pt1 | contig 13999 bp, 13 predicted proteins | sample PEATcosm2014_Bin_42_FD_119769 | JGI IMG/M metagenome (GOLD analysis project Ga0181530, IMG submission 119769) | Peatland microbial communities from MTU Mesocosm Facility, Houghton, MI, USA - PEATcosm2014_Bin10_60_metaG | ecosystem: Environmental > Terrestrial > Soil > Wetlands > Peat | place... | reverse complement strand
TTCGCGACTCGAAAGGGGTGGTTCGCAAGAAACAAGCAGAAACGCACTAAAACAGAGGAATCTGATGTCAGGCATCAACCGAAGACGAACTGTCGCGCATCAACTGAACATTCACAGGGGCACTTTGTGATGTCGCGAGACATAAGCAACTCGGTCCGGACCGATGTGTCAAGACATAAGCCACTGGTTTGGCTGGCGCCGCCAGCCGCGACTGCCGGACATAATGGATGGGTGGCACCGGTCAACTCCTATGTGACACGGCCGCTGGGTCCTGACACCTGGGACGACTTTGCTCGTCTGGTGGAGGCTAACAACGGGGTGTGGGGCGGCTGCTGGTGCATGGGTTTCCACCCAGAGGGCGTCGGCAAGGGCCATACCGTTTCTGGAAATCGTCTGGCAAAGCAGGCCCACGTTCGCAACGGAACGGTTCACCAGATTCTCGTTTACGACGGCGATGAATGTGTCGGTTGGTGCCAGTACGGGCCGCCGGTGGAGCTTCCTAACATCAATAACGCTAAGACCTATGCCAAGGGCCTAGGCGAGACGCCCGACTGGCGGATCGGTTGCATCTTCACTGGAAGCGGGCACCGGCGCAGTGGAGTTGCTCGTGCGGCCGTCGGCGCTGCGCTGGCCGCCATCCGCGTTGCTGGAGGTGGTCTCGTCGAGGCCTACCCAGAGCAAGTCGAGGGGCGACCGCCTCAGCGCGGTGCCTATTTCCACACGGGGCCGGCCGACCTGTTCGAGGAGTTCGGCTTCGAGCGGGACCGGAAGATAGCAAAGTGGCGGTGGGTTATGCGGCTACGGATCCGTTCTTGATCGCGTCCCTCTTACGTGACCAAAGGAGACCAACTAATTGTGGGCTTTACGCTCCCGAGCGACCTGGGAAAACGCCGGTTAGTACAGCGTTCAGGCCGAAATAGCTTCTAAGCAGCGGGCCGCAGGTTCGAGTCCTGCCGGGGGCACGCTTCTAATCCGATAGCGGCACTTCGGGGGCCTGCTCCACCTTGCTGACAACACTGTCTAAGCGGGATACCTCGAATCGGCCAGAATGCCAACTTCTGAACGATGAATGCGTTCGCGGGACGTGCAACGTTCAACTGTGTGAAAGCACTGACGTGCATTGGGTAGAGAAGACGCAGAGTGCAGAGGCAGAGAGAAGGAGAGGACGGGACCATGGCAGAGGAAAGCAAGCCGGTCGAAGTGTCACGCAGGATCGAAGCACCGGCGGCCCTCATCTTCAGGATCCTGGCGAATCCGCAACGTCACGTGGATTTCGACGGATCCGGAATGCTCCGGGGAGCCGTCCTCGACCGTCCCATCTCCGAGGTGGGCGACACCTTCACCATGAAGATGCATCGGCTCGGAGACGACTACCTCATGATCAACTATGTGGTGGAGTTCGAGCCCAATCGGCGCATCTTTTGGGAACCGGCTCCCGGAGACCCTTCTCGGGCTGAAGGTGATGATCCATCCAAGGTCGGCATTCCCGCGGGCTACCGCTGGGGCTACATCCTCACTCCAGACGGTGACGACGCCACCGTCGTCACCGAGGTCTTCGACTACGGCCCCTTGCCGGAGGACCTCCTAGGTGATGGTGGGGCGTGGATCAACGGGACCAATTCGATCCTTGAGTCCATGACGGCCAGCCTGGAGAGACTCGAGAAGATCAGTACCGAGTAGGAGCGCTGCCGGAGCGTAATTATGAATCGGTCTTCAGAGCGTTCGAGTAGGCAGACCCCCTGACCCGTTGCGCCGAGCAGGTGCCACAGTGGACATCCTCGTTGATACTTTCTCCGAATGGCTCTACTGAGACGGACGTTCATGACAGCGACCGCCTGTCCGTCCCTGATAGTCGCCTGGGTTGCAAGTGCGGCGGGGCATGACGAAGTGGCGGACCGACAGCGAAAGTGGTGCGCAGGAGTCCCCCGCGTAGCCATTGTTGTTACAGGCGGGCTGTGGATCTATGTCATCGCGGTGGGATTGCTCTATCCCGTGACTGACTCTGGCAATCTCGCGAACTCTTGGGGTGGACCCACACTCGCTGGGGCGTGGCTTGTCCACCTTTCACTTCTCCTCGCGCTGCTGCTGGTCGTGTCTTTGACCCTGGCCTTGGCTCTTCCACCGAGAGTTGTTAGAGATGGCAGATCGTCCCCGAACGCCGCAACCGAGCGAAAGAATTGAGGCATGCTTTCCGAATGCCGATCACCATTGGCGACTCTCTCGAAGGCATCAACTGGAATTGTGCAAAGGGCGATCTCGCGGCCGATGATTTTGATAACGGGCGCTCACCTGAAGCGCTCCGCATGTCATTCGAGCGCTCTGAGCATGTAGCGATCGCTCGTGATGGTGACAGGGTTGTCGGATTGGCGAGGTTGTTGAGCGATGGCGTTTGCAATGCGTATCTACTCGACGTTTGGACGGCATCGTCACATCGGCGGCAGGGCGTCGGCTCGCGCATGGTTCGTATGCTTGCCGAGAAGGTTCCAGGTCAACACATTGGACTGCAAACTTCAGATGCCCAGAGCTTCTACCGCTCTCTCGGGTTTCGACCACAGCCAGAGTTCATGTCGATGGTCGTTGGAACGTGGCTCGACAATTCCGCGAATCAGCCTCACTGAGTGTTGCGTACCCCTTGCATAAGATCGCCGGTTGGGTGTGCCGAACGAGAGCAACTAATTGTGCGACTTCCGCTCGTGAACGACCTGAACTTTCTCAGGTAAGTACTGCGCTCAAGCCAAAACAGCTTCTAAGCCGCGGCCGCAGGTTCGCGCACTGCCGGGGCACGATATTTCATCCCGTGTCGGCACTTCGAGGAATGTCTTGACCCCACGTCTTGAAAATCCGCATGGCCGTTCGGCATTGACCGCTGCGTCACAATTAAGCGCGGGCGCTTGGGCCGCTCTAGCTTCTAAGAAGTGGGCCGGTTGTTCGATTTCTCCCCGGGGCGTTACCAAAGCCTCACCAGATAACTTCGAGCTACCGAAACTTGTACAGCGCACAGAGACGCGCTTGTTTGAGAGGAGAGCGGTTATGGCGGCAGATCAGGCAAGCGAAGCTGGCGATGAGATGCTGCGCGCTTTCCTACGGGCACAGCGCGAATCGGTGTTGGCAATCGTCGAGGGACTTAGCGAGGAGGCGTGGCACCGTTCGGTCGTGCCGACAGGCTGGACGCCGGCTGGAGTGCTGGAGCACCTGGGTGGTGCCGAGTGGCACTGGTTCCAGGGCGTCGTGGCGGGCAAGCAGCCGGAACTATCAGGCGACGTCGACGAGGATCGGCCGCCGTACGACCCCCTGTCGGTGGTGTTCACGTCGGACGCATCATCCGCAGAAGTCACCGCCTTCTACCGCGACCAATGCGCGCAGTCCGAGGCGGTGCTCGCGACAACGTCACTGTCGGTGCCGCCACGCGGTAAGCACGGGCGATACGAACCGCCAAATGTTCGTTGGGTCGTGCTGCACATGATCGAGGAAACGGCACGTCATGCCGGGCATCTGGACATTGCGAGAGAACTCCTCGACGGTAAAGTCCGGCTTGGTGGCCGCTGACGCTGGATCACGGCCCGAAGATGCATCGCATAATGCGCGGTCGCAAAGACGAGCCCGAGACTGCCCCCGACCGCCGGTTCGGAGACCGATACGAGAGCAAATAATTGTGCGTCTTACGCTCGGAAACGACCTGGACTTTCGCAGGTGAGTACAGCGCTCTAGCCGAAATAGCTCCCAAGCATCGTGTCGCTTATGTCCTGAATTCGCGGACTGCCGAGGGCACCGTGTGAGCTGTCCTTTGGAGATGCACTTTGTGGCGATATGCCGGAAGCGTGCCCGAGGTTTCTCTTCTCCCCTCGCGTTCGTGGCGTGCTCGCGGATGAGCAAGTTCATACAATGTCGTGCTTGCTAGTATCGGATCCGGAGCGATGAAGCCCGCTCCTTGAATCGCCGAGTGATTCGGCTGATGGCTTCTACCAGCAAAAACAACCGCTGGTAGGGCCGGGCGACCGTACCTGCCATTTCAGGAGGTACGGATGAACATCTACTACATCGCTGCGATCTGGCTCGGGATGGCGCTCCTCGCGTCGTTCATCAGCATCCGGATCGGCATCTCGGTCGCTCTCGTCGAGATTCTCGTCGGCGCCGTGCTCGGGAACATCCCGGGGATCAAGGAGCACATCGAGCAGACCGCGGTTACGACCTTCCTTGCCGGTGTCGGTTCCATCCTTTTGACGTTCCTCGCCGGAGCCGAGATTGACCCCGTGTCGCTGCGACGGCACTGGAAAGCAAGCCTTGTGATCGGGTTGGTGTCGTTCTTCCTTCCGTTCTTTGGCGCCTTCGGCTTCTGCAGGTTCGCCCTCGACTGGCACCTGCACGCCGCGGAGATCGGCGGCGTCGCGCTCAGCACGACCTCGGTCGCCGTCGTCTACGCCGTCATGGTCGAAACCGGGCTGAACCGCCACGACATCGGAAAGCTCATCCTCGCGGCGTGCTTTGTCACTGACCTCGGGACGGTCATGGCACTCGGTGGGTTGTTCGCAACATATGGGTGGCTCCTCTTGGTGTTCGTCGGTGTCACCGGGATCTGTTTGTTTCTCCTCCCGCGTGCCATGCGACTTGTGATCGCGCGGGTGGGACACCGAGTGAGCGAACCAGAGATCAAGGTGCTCTTTGTGGTTTTGTTGGGCCTCGGAGGGTTGGCCACAGCTGCAGGTAGCGAGGCTGTGCTTCCCGCGTATGTGGCCGGGCTCGTCGTCGCCGGTGTCTTCATGCGCGACCGGCTGATCTTGGATCGCATGCGTGCCATTGCCTTTGCACTGCTGACGCCATTCTTCTTCCTTAGAGCCGGGACGCTCATCTCCGCGCCCGCCCTCATCTCTGGAGCGGGGGTCATCGGAGCGCTGTTCCTCGTGAAGATGTCAACGAAGTTCATCGGTGTGTGGCCGACTTCTAAGGCATTTCGGATCCCTGCACGAGAGCGGAACTACACGACACTCTTGATGGCGACGGGATTGACCTTCGGTTCCATCGCCGCGCTGTTCGGGCTGAACCACCATCTCATTGACGAGACCCAATACACGGAGTTGGTCACGGTCGTCATCCTCTCTGCTTTCCTTCCCACACTCATTGCTCAACAGTTCTTCTGGCCAAAAGTCGCGCTCGATGCTGAAGTCGCTGAGGAAGAAGAAGCGTTGGCGGAAGAAGACGCCTCGATCCTGCACAACCGTGCGCGCCGCTGAGAGGCAAGGCCATGCGATGTCCGAAGGAATCGGTTGGACGAAGCGAAGCGTGACGACACACCGTGTCTCATTATGCGTGAGTCGTCCCTCGCGAGTTCCTCTGAAGGCGTTATGTCAAGTGAAGAACGACCGCCAATGCATAAAGACCGAAGGCGATGACGACAGCGCAGATCCCGGTCGCGACGATGCGGCGTAGGGATCTCATGCGATAAGCGATCGGCAGCGCTCGGGCTTCGAGAGCCAAGAGCAAGCCGAGCACGATCGGCAAGAAGAGCGCGTTCATGACTTCGACGTCGATGACCAATTTGACGAGGTGCAAGCTGAAGAGCACGGCAACTGCAGCGAGTGCGTAGGCGAGGCAATAGGCGACGTAGAACTTCGCCTCCTTGCGGCTTGGCCGCTCGTTGAGAGTGTGGGCCCATCCAAAGACCTCGGAGATCCCCCAGGCACCGGCCAGCGATGCGACGAGGCCGGCGACAAGGGCGGCGCCGAGGACCGCGGCCCCAAGGAAGACCTTTGCTCCGATCCCGCCGATGAATGGACGAAGCGCAGAAGACATCTCACCGACGCTTGTGAGCGCAGCGCCCGGATGGACGCGCCCAACGGTGGCCGCGAAGGCGAGGACCACCGCGATCATGATGAGCTGGGTAAGCACCGCGCCAAGAGCGGTGCGCCGCCGCTCGCTCGGGATGTCGCGAGCCTCAAGTCCCCGATCGAGCACCGCGCCCTGTTGGTAGAAGATCATCCACGGCATGATCACGGCGCCGACGTTCGCTGCGAGCAGGAAGATGAACGAACCGTTCCGAAGCGGAACCTGCTCGAGACCGTGGCCAATGGCGTGCAGACTCGGATGTGCCATGACCATCGCGGGTATGAAGACCAATTCCGCGAGGCCGAGCGCGATCCCGATCCGCTCGACACGTCGGTAGCTGCCTGTCATCGCGATGCCGATGAGGAAGGTCGCAGCGACGGGGACGGTGACAAAGCGCGACACCCCGAAGAGCTCGCCGACGCCCGCGACGCCAACGAACTCGGTAAGGAGTGCCCCGATGCCCGTTGCCAAGAGCATCGCGGCCGAGAGAAGGGCCCATCCTTTTCCGAAGTGCTCGCGGAGGAGCGCGACGAGACCTTTTCCCGTGCCAATGCCGAGTCGGATGGTCATTTCTTGGACGATGTAGAGGACGGGGATGAGCACGAGCTGGGGGAGGACCATCTCGTAGCCCCATTTGGCGCCGGACTGGGCGGCAGTTATGAGGCTTCCAGCGTCGCTGTCGGCGAGCATCACGACGATGCCAGGACCGCACAGGGCGAGGAGGCCGATGAGGAGCCGGCTCGCGAGGCGGTGCTCGCGGCTCGCAGTGGTGCGCGTTTCCGGCGCTAGGAGCGACTCCCGCGAAGAAGCACTCTTCACGTTGCCATCCGCCACCTGCGGACATCGGAAAGCCGCGACGACCCGCGACGTGGGATGCATCGTGCATCGTTCGATGCGACCCTGGCCGAGCGCCCGCCCGCGTCTACGCGCTCACGACAAGAAGTCCACGTGCAGGGGAGCCACAGGGGCGAGGGAATCCGAAGAACGCACGGAGCGCTCTCGCCAATCATTCGCGAGGCTGGTTAAGGCGCACTTGAATCAAAATATCAGGTGGCCCTGAGGGCCAACGCGAGCCTACGTGAAGCCAAGCTCGCCACATGACGAGACAGGTCTTGGGGCCGTCTTCATCGATCTAGCCCGAGAGCACGCTGAAGCGCACGCGACGGTGCGGGTTGTCGCGGTTCGTGTCGATGAGGACGAGGCGTTGCCAGACTCCGAGGAGCGGCTGTCCGTCGCGGATGGGAACGGTGAGCGAGGGACTGATGAAGCAGGGAAGGAGGTGGTCGCGGCCGTGTCCTTGGGATCCGTGTCGATGCCGGTAAGGGCGATCCGTTGGCAAGATGACGTCGATTGCCGCAGCGAGATCGGTATCGCTCCCCGAGCCCACCTCCATCAGTGCGACACCGGCCGTGGCATGGGGTACGAAGATGTTGACCAAGCCATCGCCTCGTTCTCGACAGAACGCTTCGAAGGGAACGGTCAGGTCGTAAACGAGCTCCGCGTCATTGTCGATCTCGACCTCGATGCTCTCCACGGTGTTCTCTCCTTTGACGTAGATCCATTCGTGTTTTCCTGCGGCTGAGGTCTTATCGTGAAACTGATCGGAACAGTAGGGGACCAACGGGCCCCGGGGCGTTCATGTACAAATGGGGATTGGTGGGCGTTCCCGATCGAGCACGCGATGGACATGCTGTGCAGATGATCGCGGGTCAGGAGAGAACCTTTCGGCGGAAGTTGTGCAGCCCGATGCTCATGAACAACGTGCAGATACCGATCAATACCGGATAGATGATGTAGAGATGCATGTGTGATGCCTGCGTGAAGGCGGCGCGCATGCCCTCGTTGATATAGATGAGCGGATTGACGAGCACGATCGTCTGAAGCCAATGCCATCCACCGATCTTTACCGGGGTAAGCCTCGTCCACTGGTAGTAGGTACCCCCGAGGAACGTGATCGGCAAGATGACGAAGCCGAACATCAGGCCGATGTTTCTTGGCTCGAACGTCGTTCCGAGCACGAGGCCGAGTGAGCTCATTGTGATGCAGGAAAGCGGCACGAGGGTGAGGATGATCCACCAATGAAGCGAGATGTTCGCCTGGGCTCCCGCGGCGTGGACGACGGATGCGATCGGCAAGACAATTGCAGCCGAGATGAGACCTTGGACTGTCCCTGACAGAACCTTCGCCACCGCGACCAACCAAATGGGACAGGGCGCCTGGACGCGATCTTCGATTTCGCGCGTGAACCCGAACTCCTGGGCCATGTTCAACGCGATGGACTGCACACCTTGGAACATGACGGAAATCCCGACGACACCAGGTACAAGGACTGTTGCGAAGGCGCGCTCTGCAGCGAGGCCATGCCCACCGATACCTTGACCAATTTTCGGGAAGACGAAGAGGAACACGAAACACAAGAGGAACGGCTGAACGAGCGTGCGGATGACGAACTCGCCGAAGTTCTTCTTCAATACGACGAGGTCACGCAGCAACAGTGCACCAAGGGTGACCCTGCTTGCCGCAAAGGCCGAGCGTTGGGGTCGTGCCTCGATCCGTCGGTGAACGCTGAGCTGGTCTGAGCTCATCAGTCGCGCAACTCCTTGCCCGTGAGGCTGATGAACACGGTCTCGAGAGTCGGTGGAGCAACGGAGAGCTCGAGCACCTCGAAGCCGCCGCCTTCGGCGCTGTTCACGATCTGTGGCACGATGCGTTCGGATCCCTTGAAGGCGATCTCGAGGCCTCCTTCGATCTCTCTGGTGCGCGTTACGCCCTTAACGGCGCCTTTGAGGCGCTCGGCGAGCACTTGGCGATCGCCGGTCGTCTTTATGTGGACGATCGTGTCGGCACCGACGCTCCTCTTGAGCTCAGCAGGCGTGTCGAGAGCGAGGATCCTCCCGTGATCCATGATCGCGACGCGCCCGCAGAGCTGGTCGGCCTCTTCCATGTAGTGGGTTGTGAGGAGGATCGTCTGTCCTTCGCTGTTGAGTTCACGCAGTTGCTCCCAAAGAGCGAGACGGCCCTGAGGGTCGAGGCCGGCAGTCGGTTCATCGAGGAACAAAACGGCAGGGCGATGGAAGATCGCGCGCGCCACCATAAGGCGCTGTGCCATCCCGCCCGAAAGCGCGAAGACGGAGACCTTCGCGAACTTCGAGAGTTGGAACTGTTCGAGAAGGCGGTCGGCCTCCCGGCGGGACTCCCGGGCTCCCATGTCGAAGAGTCGCCCGTGAAAGTAGAGGTTCTCCCAGACCGTCAGCTGTCGGTCGAGGGTGTTCTCCTGGCTGACGATCCCTGAGATCTGCTTCGCGAGCGAAGGATGGCTTACGACGTCGATCCCGCCGACGAATGCCTTGCCCGAGGTCGGGATCACCCGGGTGGTGAGGATGCCTGCCGTGGTTGTCTTGCCGGCACCGTTCGGGCCGAGAAGCCCGAAGATCTCACCTGCCCCAACGGTGAGATTGAGCTCATCGACCGCCCGGAAGTCCGTTCCCTTGTAGACCTTCGTCAAATCGATGGTACGAATGACGTCCTCGGCGGTACCCACCGATTCGGGGCGCGGCGAAAGCACAGGCTCGCTCATAGGTTTTCCCAAAGCTATCCGCGGCAGGCAGGCGCAGAGGTCGGGATGAACGTTCCAAGTCTGGTGTGGGAAGAAGACGAAGCCACGCCGATTGGACGCGAACGGCGCGTGGGACGCCGTCGTCGAAGCGCCATGTACTCAGATCCTCAAGGAGCGATGACTTCCGTGAGCACGTCTTGCTGGGATCCTGACTTGTGCCACGGCGTCGTCGTCGCAGGGGTCGCGGAAGGTTGGTGAAAATCCCGGGCCCGCACGAGAACCATCCCTACGACCGCGCCCGTCGCGACGACGACGGTGCCGATGAGGATGATCTCGTCAAAGCCTGAAGCAAAGGCGGAGCGAGCGGCGTTCGCCATTCCCGGCGCGCGAACCGCTTTCACTGCAGCGCGCACTCCAGCAGATGCGACGACCTTGGCCACACGCGGGGCGGCTTGCCCGAGGGGTCCGTGAAGAGATGTCGCGATGCGCTGTTCGAAGATGGCACCGAGCGCGGCAACTCCGGTTGCGATACCCCCGATGCGGAAGGTGTTGCTTATACCCGAGGCCATTCCGCTTCGTTCGTGGGGAACGACCCCGAGGGCGATCCGCGCGATCGCGGGGTTGGCGATGCCGATGCCAAAGCCCGTCAGGATCAATCCCGGGATGAGCACGAGCCACGTCGTCGAGGCACTGACCGCGATCATCGTGGCGAGACCCGCGGCTGTGAGCGCCAAACCTGAGCCGAGGACCAATCCGGGGGGAAGTCTGTCCGCGATCGAACGAAGGCCAAGGGGGACCAAGAAGCAAAGCACGGTTGACGGCAGGAGGCGTATGCCCCCTCCGATTGCAGAGAACCCCAGGTCGTTCTGGAAATAGAACGTGACGAAGGGGAAGAGTGCGAACATGCCCCCGCCGATCGCGAAGGTGGCGATGCACACGCCGGTGAAACCAGGTTTGCGAAAGAGCGAAAGCTCGAACATCGGGCGGGACTGGCGAAGTTCGACCGCGATGAAGACGATCAACATGAGCGCCGCTGCCGAGAGGAAAGCGATGATCGGCGAGCTCGTCCAGGAATCGGTATTCGTCCGGATGAATCCGAAGATGAGGAGGAACATGAAAGACGAGAACGAGGCGAGCCCAAAGAGATCGAGCTTTGTCGCTTGCGGATCGCGCACGTTGACCATGCGCGACATTGAGATCACAAAGGTGATGACGCCGATCGGCAAGTTGACGAAGAAGATCCAGCGCCATCCGAGGCCACTCGTCAGTGCACCGCCGACGAGGGGTCCGACCGCGACCGCGCCACCAACGGTCGCGCCCCAGGCCGCAATGGCTTTCCCCCGTTCGGGACCGTGGAAGTCCTGGGCAATGAGGGCAAGTCCCGTAGCAAACATCGCAGCCCCACCGACACCTTGCAGAGCTCGTGCCCAAATCAAGAACGTCGAGGAATTCGACAGGGCACAGAGCAACGACGCCAAGGTGAACACGACGAGGCCGAACGTGAAGATGCGCTTGCGGCCGAAGCGGTCTGCGGCCGCTCCCCAGGTCAGCATCAACGTCGCGAGCGTCAACGCGTAGGCGTCGATCACCCACTGCAAGTCGGCAAAGTCCGAATGCAAATGACGCTGGATCGTCGGGAGTGCGACTTGGACGATGGTGATGTCCACGAGCAGCATGAACGTTGCCCCACACACGGCGATGAGGGTCCACCATCGCCGTTCGAGACCTCCCCAGGTACCGCTCACCTGCGATTGTTCGAAGTCGCGCTCGCGTGCGTGCCCGTCTGTGTTTTCCATGGGCGCGAGCCTAATAATCCACCCCTCGGGTCCAGACGCGCGAAGGCTTTGGGTTCAAAAGTGGGGATCGGGTTGCATGGGTCCTAGCGGTCGTCGCTATGCCCGCGGCTCGTGGGTCAAGGGAGGCCGCTCGAGATTGTCGAGGTCGGCGAGGCTAGTTAGTGCTGCATGCGATCTTGCAGGGTTGGGAGGCCTTCGCCGGAGAGATCCAAGAGCGCGACGGATCGTCCGCAGATCGCGAGCGCGAGGGAGACCATGGGTCCGGTTACCTCGGGCCCAGAGCCACAGGACCAATCGACGTCGCTCGCGCGCAAGGTGAGGCCAGCGACGCGCCTTTTCCCACCGATGAGCAAGTTGGACTTCTTGTAGAAGTCGACGACGCGGATCAAAGTTTGCGGGGGATAGACGCGCGTCATTCCGAGAGGTCGGCGGATATCTTCCGCGTGGATGATCGTCTCGCCGAGCATCGCTTCGATCGGTCCGGGCGGGTGCGTTGTCGAGCCGAGCACGGAGTTGAACCGGTTGAGCGTGTCACGGGGAGTGCCCTCGACCTGCGCCGCAACCCCCTTGGCCGTCATGGCATCGAAGCGACATCGGGACCGGACAAAAGCGAGGAAAAAGGTTGCCGGCGTGAGCTGGGCGGTCGCAATCATGTGACCAAGGACGTCCCGCACCGACCAATGCACACACAGCGACGGCGTGGACCACTGCGCGTCGGTGAGTGACTGCACGTCAGCGGCGAGGGCTCGGCGCTCTTCGTGGATCGAGGGCCAGGGGTCAGGCGATTTCATCGGGTCCGCTCCTTTGGACGCAAGAGGTCCCAAGACTAAGACATTCAACTCGTTTGTCCGGTCCGAACTGGCCGCTCATTTCGGTGTGAGGCGATGCCGTGCGCGACGGGCGGAAGTGGGTCTCGACAAAACGAACGACGACGTCCCGTCTGTTCTCGGGGCGGCGCCCTCCCTCGTCGCGCAGGGCAAGCGTCTCGCCGACGCCCGCGGCCGAGCCGAGAAAGACGCGGAACCTTCCCGTTGGCTCGACGTCTCGGTCACGCTTTTCGTAGCTCTGCTCGAGTGAGAGGACACGGCGACATTCTCGCGGATCAAGGGTCCTTTCGTGAAGGGAGTGTGAGGTACAAGAAACTCTGGGCCGAGACGCCAAGTCACCGCCTTTTCTCGGTGAGACGGGTTCTTTGCCAGGAAACCCTCGAATCCGGCTACGCCTAACATTTCCAGGGCGATGAAGAAAAGGTCGTCATGACGAGCGAAGCGAACAGCACGGCGGGCGAGGCGATGAGCGTTCGCGGACCGAGCCGCGGGGGAGATCTGACGAGCGAGAACGGGGAACTTGATCGCTGGACTTCGATGGGCATGTCCGTCGAGGAGGCAACGGCGTGGCGCGACGCGTGGGGTCAAGCGACAAATCCCTATGAGGTTTGGCAGTGGCGAGCAGCAGGATTTCGTCCCCTTGAGGCCAAGGCCTGGGCGGCGGCGGGAGAAGGTGTGGGCGTCGCCTTGCAGTGGCGCTCGTTGGGCTGCAATTTCAGCCAAGCCGTTCTGTTTCATAGCCGCGACACGTTGCGTACATGGATAGCGCGCGGCATAACCGTGAAGAGAGCCTGCGCGTGGATCAAAGTCGCGGGCGTCGAAGACGTCATGATCGCGAACGCCTGGGAGCGCCTTGGCTGTGGCCCGCGGAGAGCACGCAAGTGGCGTTTAGTCGGAGACATCGTCATCGCACACGATGCTGCGCCTTGGATCGAACTGCAATGCAGTCCCGAAGACGCGCGTCGGTGGTTGTCGATTCGGGGCATAGACGCACCAAAGGACGCCAAACGCTGGATCGGACTCGGCATGTCCTCCCTTGAGGCCAAGTCGTGGGACGAGCTCCTCGTCGCTGGGCTCGACGACGCGATGGCCTGGAAGGGCGTCGGCTGCGATGCGCGCGAAGCACGAAAGTGGATCGAACTCGGCTCCGGCATGTTCGCGGCGGAGGTGGCGGCCTGGAAGGAAGCGGGTTTCACTCCAGCGAAGCTTCGGCCGTGGTTGGAAGCCTTCGCTCAGCAAGGCGGGTTGGGCTGGAAGGTCACCCCAGATTTCGTAGCTGGGTGGATCTTTGCGGGTTGTGCGGCGAAGCAGGCTCGCCGATGCATGCAAGCGGACCTCACACCGGCGGATGTGCTCCGCTTGTCTGAGCAAGGCGTCACAGCAAAGGACGCACCGAGCGTCGTCGGATACGAGCGTCCGATTCCATCGAGGGGAACGAACGCGCCGTCATTTCGGCGCAAGAGCACCATCCAAACTCCGGCTTGTCTTGTTGGGTCCCACTTCAGCTGCGAGGAGCGATCGACCTGTGGGTGCGCGTGCCACTGCTGGCACGACGAGAAGCGCTTTGATCATCGGCTCCAAGGTCCGGACGCGTGCACAAATCTGCCGCGTCTTGGTCGCAAGCTCGCGCGTTCCCGCCATTGCAGGTCAAACGATGCTGCGGACCACATGCGATGTCGTACGAGCGACCGTTGCGAATGCGCGTGCCATTGCTGGCACGGGAGACGCTGAGGGGCCGTCTTTGATGCGCGACCGATCATTGACAGATGACGCATAGGTAAGGAGTGGACCTAGGAGTTTCATTGGCGGTTGGCCTTGCGCGCGAGAACGGCGCGGCTTTCCGCAAGGCTGCGTCGAGCGAGGTCCGCATCGGGAATCGAACGTTGCTCAAGGACATTGCGCATTGTCTCGATCGGCGCGAGGTACGGGGACGGCACGCGTGGAGACGATCGTGCCCCGAAGGTTCGGGCCTTTGCCCACGAGCAGTGCAACTCGTCTTG
>Ga0181530_10004865_pt1 | contig 14004 bp, 12 predicted proteins | sample PEATcosm2014_Bin_42_FD_119769 | JGI IMG/M metagenome (GOLD analysis project Ga0181530, IMG submission 119769) | Peatland microbial communities from MTU Mesocosm Facility, Houghton, MI, USA - PEATcosm2014_Bin10_60_metaG | ecosystem: Environmental > Terrestrial > Soil > Wetlands > Peat | place... | reverse complement strand
GCGGAAAGTCTGTGGCGCTGGAGCGACGGCGGCAGGCTGCCGATCGTCTGCGACGCGAGCTCGTGCTCGCTCGGGATCAGCAGCGAAATCGTCGAGTATCTGACGCCGGAGAACCGCGAGCACCACGCGCAGCTGAAGATTTTTGACTCGGTCGCCTGGGCGCATGATCGGCTGCTGCCGAAGCTAAAAATCCGACGCAAGGCCGCATCGGCGGTCGTGCACCCGACTTGCTCGATCAATCACCTCAAGCTTGCGAACAAGCTGCAGGCGCTCGCGGCCGCGATGGCGGACGAGGCGGTGACGCCGGCGGCTTCCGGGTGTTGCGGCTTCGCCGGCGACCGTGGCTTCCTCCACACTGAGCTTACTCGATCGGCGACGGCCGACGAGGCTGAGGAGGTTGGCGCCCGCAAGTTCGACGCCTATCTAGGCAGCAACCGCACCTGTGAGATCGGGCTGAACCTCGCGACCGGCAAGGACTATGAATCGTTTGTCTATCTACTCGAGGAATTGACGCGCCTGCCATGAGCCGGTCGGGCGTTCCTGGCGCGAGAAATGCCGGTCGACCCGGTTTCCGCCCGGCCGGCGAAAATTCGGATTAAGTATTCACCGAATTTAGGCTAGGCTGGCGGCCTCACATTGTCATCCACGAGAGGCGCACGCCATGGCTGTTTCCATGTACACCGTTTCCATTCCGGTCTTCATCCAGCACCTCAACGGACTCAACACCGTCCTCGACAAGGCCGCGGCCTGGGCCGCCGCGCGCAAGGTCAACGAGGCCGATCTATTGAACATGCGGCTATCGCCCGACATGTTCAATTTGACGCGGCAGGTGCGGGCGGCGACCGATCACGCCGCCAACGCGGCGGGGCGTCTCGCCGGCAAGGAGCTTTTGAAGTTTGCCGGCGACGAGACTACGATTGCTCAGTTGAAGGACCGCATCGCCAAGACCATCGACTACCTCAAGAGCGTCAAACAGAGCGAGATCGACGGCACCGAAGGCAAGGAGATCACCATCACCTTCCCGAGCGGGCAAACACGCCAGTTCACCGGCCAGAGCCTGCTGCTCGGCAACAGCCTGCCGAACTTCTGGTTTCACACCACCACCGCCTACGCCATCGTCCGGCAGTGTGGTGTCGAGGTCGGCAAGCGCGATTTCATGGGAACACCGGCATCGTAAGGCGCAAGCGAAACACGAGGCGGATCAGCCATGACGAGTGGCGCGCCGGGCGCGGCAGCACAATTTGCTGCCAACCGACAATCTCCGTGATCGACGTATGGGAAAGCTGCCTATGGGAAAGCTGCCAACTCCCCGCTCGGGTGAAGCCATACGCCTGCGATTGTGGTCGCTTATCGTTGCACTAATAATTTCTGCCGCCTGCCTGCTGGTACCGCAAGCCGCGCGAGCAGATTGGCCAGACCGCGTGATTCGTATCATCGTTCCTTTCGGTGCAGGGAGCAGCTCTGACACTATCGCCCGAGTCGTCGCCAGTAAAATGAGCGAACAACTGCGACAGCAGGTAATCATCGAAAATCGAGTCGGTGGCAGCACAATCATCGGAACCGAACAGATCGCTAAGGCAGCTCCGGACGGTTATACGATTGGGCTGGCCAATACGAGCACTCATGCAGTGACAGCAGCGCTCATGGCGAAGCTTCCCTTCGATCCGACCAAGGACTTCTCCCCCATTGCCATGATCGGCAGTTCGCCGTTGTTGCTGCTCGGCTCGCCCGCAAAACCCTCCAAGACCTTGCAGGAATTCGTACGCTTAGCAAAAGCGCAGCCGGGCGCACTGACCTATGCATCGGCGGGTACGGCCACTTTGACTCATTTTGCTGGTGAACTTGTGAAATGGAAAACCGGCATCGACGTCGTTCACGTGCCTTATCACGGCACCGAAGAGTCGCTGATCGATCTGATGACGGGACGAATAGACATGGTGGTGGGCACGATCGCACCGTCGCTGGCGCAAATTCGCGAAGGCAAGCTGCTTGCTTTCGCTCTTTTGAGCGATAAGCGAAGCCCGCTTCTCCCCGACGTTCCAACCAATAGCGAAGCAGGCGCGCCGGATTGCGAGGCCGCTCTTTGGACAGCCTTCGTCGCGCCGCTCGGGGTCCCGCCAGCCAATATTACACGCCTCAATCAAGCCGTGGTCGCTGCCGTCAACAGCCCGGAAGTGCAGAATGCCCTGAATATACAGGGCATAACGCCCGAATACGGGTCTCCCGAGGAAGTGGCGGCACGAATCCGAACTGACGTTGAGAAATGGAAGGCCGTTGCCGTGAGTGCCAAGATAAGCGGAACCGAGTAGTTCCCGACTTGGAAGTCGCCGTCGTAGCACACCAAACATGAAAAGCGGCGGTTAGCGGCACGTTCGCTGGGTTACTGGCCTTTAGGCTGCAGTTCCCGTTGCCGCCAAACTCAACGGGGCGGCCCTAAAGGAAGCGAGCCGCTGCTGAACCGGCGGATGTTCATAGAGTGTCGTACGCTGTTGCGGCAGTCGGCCCAGCGAGCAGATCAAAGCTTCCATGTCGGTTGGCGGCATTTCTTCGCCGTGCGTTGCTCCGGCCGCCCGAGTAATGCTTTCGTTCATCAGGGTGCCGCCGATATCGTTTGCCCCCGCACGAAGGCACCACTTCACACCCTCTGTGCCCATCTTTACCCACGACGTCTGAATATTGGTAATATGTGGATACAGAGCCAATCGTCCGACTGCGTGCATCAACACTGCCTCTCGGAACGTGGGGCCCCTGCGCGACCGACCGTGCAGATATATCGGTGATTCCATCGCAACGAACGGGAGCGGAACAAATTCCGTGATACCGCCGGTCAATTCTTGAAGACAGCGCAGGTGCATTAAATGCCGGGCCCAGTGTTCGGGCCCATCGACATGGCCATACATAATCGTCGAAGTCGTACGCAAACCGACCGAATGGGCGGTTTCGACGACCTCCAACCATTGTCGTGTCTTCAGTTTGTCGGGGCAAATAACTGCCCTGATGTCGTCGTCCAGGATTTCCGCGGCAGTTCCGGGAAGAGTCCCAAGACCGGCGTCCTTGAGTTGCGCGAGAAACGTTGCCACGGACAGATGCAGCGTGGCGGCACCCTGCGATATTTCCAGCGGGGAAAACGCATGAATATGAAGCCCAGGCGCGACATCCTTGATGGCGCGACAGATGGCCAAGTAGGTCGCGCCGGTATAATCGGGGTGAATTCCTCCTTGTAAACAAACCTCGGTTGCGCCTCGGTCCCACGCTTCCTTGCTGCGACGCTGGATCTCTTCGATACTCAAATCGTAGGGCCTTCCCCGCAGATTAGCGGCAAGCTTCCCCTTCGAAAAAGCGCAGAACTTGCATCGGAAATAACAGATATTCGTGTAGTTGATATTTCGATTAACGACGTAGGTTACGCGATCTCCGCAAGTAGTCGCGCGCAATTCGTCAGCCGTCTGGCAAACACGCTGAAATTCCTTTCCGCGAGCAGAAAACAGCCTCGAAACTTGAGCTTCGGACAACGTCTCGCCGGCGACCGCGCAATCGAGGATGCACTGCAATTCATCGCGTCGGGTCTCGCGCGGTGAGTTGCCTGAAGGCGGGGCGACCGGAACTGGTTGGACCGAGCCTGGGGTCCATTCGTCTGAACGGGAATACCCTTCAGAGTCTCCTGCCCGGAGCACGGCAGCACGCAGCGACGCATCAAGCCATCGAACAGGTTCCGCAGTATACTCTGGATAGATGGCCAGCCGTTCGACAAGGACCTTGCCCGCCTCCGCAGTTCGTTGTTCCAAACTCTTGACAGCCGGCCATGGCGCCTCCGGATTTACATGATCGATGGTGACGGGAGATATTCCGCCCCAATCATTAATCCCCGCGGCGATTAGGTCAGCTAGCGGGCCGCTGCTTAGATTGGAGGGCGCCTGTATATTCATCGCCGGACCGAACAAGATCCGTGCGACTGCGACCGTCCATAGGTGATCCGCAAAATCCGGCTCAGCAGCGGTCGCCATGCCTGTATTCGGCTTGGCGCGGAAATTCTGGATAATGATTTCCTGAACATGCCCGTGGCGGCGATGAAGGTCCCGCAATGCAAGCAACGACTCGACGCGCTCACGGCGCGTTTCACCGATGCCAATGAGAATTCCCGAGGTAAAGGGCACCGCTGCCTCTCCAGCCGCGGCGATCGTCGCAAGCCGAACCGACGGCAACTTGTCCGGTGAGCCGAAATGAGGGCCTCCCTTGCATGCCAATCGACTCGAAACGTTCTCGAGCATGATCCCCTGCGAAACCGACACCGCACGGAGGCGCTGAATATCCTCCAAACACATCACGCCGGGGTTAAGGTGAGGCAATAATCCGGTTTCTTTGAAAACCAAAGCTGCCATCGCAGCCAGATAGTCAAGCGTGCTGGCGTAGCCGAGCTTCGCAAGTGCATCGCGTGCCGCCCGATATCGCAGCTCCGGTTTGTCACCCAACGTGAACAGGGCTTCGCGACAACCTGCCTGCGCACCGGCGCGCGCGACAGCCAACACCTGCTCGGGCGACATATAGGCCTCGTCCGTCATACGCGGCGGCTGTGCGAAGGTGCAGTAACGACAAGAGTCCCGGCAAAGCCTGGTCAGCGGAACGAATATTTTCCTGGAATATGTAATCACCGTTCCATGGCCGCGGTCGCGCGTTTTCCCCGCCGCCCGCATCAAAACGGGAAGGTCCTCAAAATCGGCCATCGCAAGTGCCTGCGCGTCGGTCGGCTCCTTTCCGTTCCACAGGCAACCGAAAAGTTCGCGCGATCTCCCCATCATCCATCATTCCCCTGAACATTCGCGTTTGCGATGCGCCCCCAATCCGCAAAGCTGTTCGACTCTAAAAACGCTTGGGTACGCGTAGGAGACCCCATGCGGGCAAAAGCTTGCAAGTCATCGGGATTATCGATGTCGTGACCAATGCCCGGCAACCGTATGATTAATGGATCGATGCCGCAACGCTGAGCAGTTTGCAGATGAGGAAAAAAGCTGTCCGCTCCAAACGTCAAAGGCACCGCGGTCGGAGGCGAGACAATGACCGCATTCGATCCAAACTCATCACGCGCAGGAACGATCGTAAAGGAAGGTGCCGGACGATGCATCGAAAGGATCGAGGAAATCTCGTCGGCAGTCGCCAATGGAACATCGCCAGGCAGTTGCATCATGCCGCCGGCCCCTTCTGCAGCAAGCAGTCGTGCCGCTGCGGCCACCGCAGCGCTGTGACCGCCTCGCGCATCTGCCGTCAGAATTCTCACACCGTAGCGTTGCGCCAGCTCGATCGCTCGCGTGTCGAGAGTTACCAACGCGATACCCGCAAGCTTGCGCGCCTGCGACACGGCAGCAAGTACGTCTTCGAGCATGACCAGCGCGAGCTCGGAACGCAAGTGCGGCGGGACTGCCGCCGAAAGTCGCTGCTTAGCGCCCATCGTCTCTTTCACGGGAATAACCGCCCAGATATCCGATTTGGTGTCTGCCAATTTCGCTATCCTCAAACGCCGTTTGGGGCAGCCGTATTGGCAAGACAGTCGGCGAACTCGACAGCCGCCCTGGCCAAGCGTTCGCGGTCCGACAGACTGCGCATCAAACCGGGTTTGATGGCGACCGGAAGTTCGAGCCTGGCCGCCAACTGGGCATCTGCGGTATCGATGACAAGTCCGTCAATCAGATCACGGTAATGAGCCGCGACGGTCAGCACATTTACGGCGTACCCTAGTTCCTCCATCATCTTGGCCGTGGGACCCTTGACGGCCCGTCCTCCGATGATCGGGGAGACCGCAATCACCGGTGCGGCGCAAGACTCAAGTGCGGCTCTAAATTCCGGCAGCGCAAGCATGGGATCGATGCTGATATATGGATTGGAAGGGCAAATGATTACGGCGCGCAAGCCAGGATTTCTTATCGTCGCAAGAATTTCCGGATGTGGGCGAGCATGCGCAGCTCCGTCAAAGAAGAAACCCGTAACTTCAGGGATGCATTTTGCTTCGACGAAATAGCGCTGAAAGTCCATGGCGCCGTTTTGCGTCATAACGCGCGTGCGCACGGGGTCATCTGACATCGGCAGGATATGGCTTGAAATGCCCAGCGCTTTAGCAATTTCGGAAGTTATCTTCGAAAGCTTTTCGCCACATCTTAGGCGACGCGTGCGTTCCACATGAACGGCAAGATCGCGGTCGCCGAGCTTGAACCAAGTCTCGCCGCCTAACGCGCCGAGCGCTTCCATAAAGGACCAGGTCTCGTCGCGACGTCCCCAGCCGGTTTGTTGATTTTGCAGTCCGGCAAGGGCATAGGTCAGCGTATCGATGTCCGGCGAAATATGGAGCCCCAAGTGCTCGAAGTCATCGCCGGTATTGACCGCGACAATCAGATTGCCTGGAGGGAGAACGCGCGCTAAGCCCAGCGCAAGCTTAGAGCCTCCTACGCCGCCGGAAAGCGCAAGGACCGGTCGCTTATCACTAGCTTGCACGCGATTCATCGCGCCGCACCATACTATCGGAACAGGTCTTCGGAAGCGGGCCGAATCAACGCGCTTGCCGGAATCGTCCGTTCAGCTATCGCGAGGCCCGAGACGAGCACCACTGGGTGGGACTCGTCGGCTTGCCCCATCAGCAAAGATGCCGCCGAGGCGACTTCATCCGCCAACGCGGTTGTACTGACTTCAAGTGGGTGTCCAAAGAGATCCGGCTGGCGGCGCAAGTCATTGAGAGCCGCAATCCCAGCAGAGCCAAGTGCGACCCCCACGGTACCGCGACGCCAGGGGCGGCCAAAGCTGTCGCTCACAATAATGCCGAGAGGCTTGTGGAAGTGCGACTCCATTTGTCTGCGTAGAGCCTCCGCGACGGAGTCGGGCTGGCTGGGCAAAAGCAGCACCACATCTCTGGCCGGCCCGGAAGCTACATTGGAGCGGTCGACGCCGGCATTTGCGGTGATGTATCCCTCACGGTGCTCTACGATCAGCACGCGCGGATGGCTGCGCACGATCCGCACCGACTCCGACAAAATAACCTCGACAAGTCGAGGATCCTTATCGACCAAGACGGCCAGGTCGCGAGCGCGCGCCGAAGGAACTATGGTGGTGAGATCCACATAGCGTCCTTGCGCTTTCGACACCACCTTCTGGGTCACCACCACGATATCGCCCGGAAGCGGTGCTAAAGACGCTTTATCCATCGCAGCGATAATAATCGCACCGAGATCGGCGCCCGCGGTGATCAGTGGGATTCCCGGAACGACGCTCAGAGTTAACCGCTCGGGCGCTTTCATCGATCAATCCAACGCCCGCAATCGCGGCAGAACGTATTCGCCGTAAAGACGCATAAATCGCTCCTGGTCCGGGCCAGGCGCATGGAAAACCAGATGGCGAAAGCCGAGATTCACGTAGGTCTTGATTTTCGCAACGTGTTCCTCCGGATCTGTCGACACGATCCAGCGTTTGGCGGTGCGTTCGACTGGCAGCGCATCAGCAAGCTTCTCCATCTCGACCGGGTCTTCGACGGACACTTTTTCTTCCGCCGAGAGCGCCAAGGCCGCCCAGTGCTTGGTATCATCAAGCGCGCGCTGGCGATCCGTGTCGAAGGAAACCTTCATTTCGATCATGCGATCGATGGAATCGATTGTGCGACCGGCAGCTTCCAATCCGGCCGCCACATTCGGGAGCAGTGTTTCGCTGTACAACTCCGATGGCTTGCCGCTGGTGCAGATATAGCCTTCGGCGATTTCGCCCGCCATTTTGGCGACGGTCGGGCCGGATGCGGCCAGATAGATCGGAACCGGCGCGGAAGGTCGATCGTAAAGCGTCGCCCTCTCGGTCTTATAGTATTGGCCTGCAAACGTGACACGCTCTTCGCACCATAGCCGTCGCATCAGTACAATGGATTCCCGCAACCTTGCGGTACGCTCCTTAAATCCGGGCCACTTGAACCCAAGCGCCGGCACCTCATTGAGCGACTCACCGCTGCCTAGGCCGAGCACGATGCGGCCAGGAAACATCACCGCCAGGGTTGCGAAGGCCTGCGCTACTATCGACGGATGATAACGAAAGGTCGGAGTCATCACGCTGGTGCCCATGATGATGCGTTTGGTGCGGGCTCCGAGGGCGCCCAGCCAAGGAATCGAAGCCGGCGCGTGGCCACCGGTATGTCGCCAGGGCTGGAAATGATCACTAATGAATACGGAGTCGAATCCAACAGCTTCCGCGATGCAGGAAAAATCCAACAGTTCGTTTGGACCGAACTGTTCCGCCGATGCTTTGTATCCAATCTTGAGCAAGGTACACTCCTATTCGAACCAGCCGAGGAACCGGACTGCTAGGGGGCGAGTTTCAAAGAAGCGCGGACTTCCGCTTCGATCATGTTCCAAATCCTGTCCACTATCGCCAGGAACTCCGGTTGCCGCTTGACATTAAGGGAATGCGGCCGGGAAATTGGGATCGGGATTGTGGAACGCACGGTCCCCGGGCGAGCGCTTAACACGACGACGTTGTCCGAAAGAAAAACGGCCTCGTCGATTTGATGCGTGATAAGCAGGACCGTTTTGCGGCTTTCCTGCCATATCCTTAGGAGTTCAGTTTGCATGATTTCGCGTGTCTGGGCATCGAGAGCAGCGAACGGCTCGTCGAGCAGCAGGATTTTTGGATCAACTGCAAGCGCCCGCGCAATGTTCACGCGCTGGCGCATCCCGCCGGATAGCTGGTGCGGATAATAGTTCTCGAACCCTATGAGCCCGGTGAGATCGACAAAACGTTGGGCGATCGCATGCGCCTGCGTCCATGGCATGCGTGCAAGCGTAAGTCCGTAAGCCACGTTCTCGATCACCGTCTTCCATGGCAGCAGAGCATCATGCTGAAAAACCACGGCCCGGTCCGGTCCCGGACCCGTCACAGGCTCGCCATCGACAAAAACGGTGCCCGCGCTCGCAGGCAGCAGGCCATCGATGATCCGCAGCAGCGTGGATTTTCCGCTGCCGCTTGCGCCGACGATGGAGACAAACTCGCCCTCATGGATCGACATGCCGATGCCGCGTAACGCTCCGATCGACGGCTTGCCGGTGCGCGTGAATGTCTTATCCAAGTTTTCGATACGCAGCCGAATCGAGGCGTTCATTCTTGCCTCCACGGTGCAAGATGCCGTTCGAGCGCTTCGAATACCACGCTGCCAATGAGGCCCATCGCGCCAAGCACGATGACGTAACCGAGCACGCGCGCGGTATCGAAGGTCTGGCTGGCCGACAAGATGGCGAAACCAAAGCCGGCAAACGACCCGAAGAACTCGGCGACCACGATGCCCACGAGCGCGCGCGCCCAGGCCACCCGAATGCCGCTGACGATGAAGGGCAGCGCATAGGGGAATGTGACGGTGGTGAAAATCTGCATCGAGGTGGCATTGAACGAGCGCGCCGCCTCGATCAATTGCCGGTCGGCAGCCCGCAGGCCAGCCTCGGTTGTCACCACCACCGGAAACACCGCGACCATGAGGACCAGCACGAACTTGGATGCGAAACCTAATCCGAGCCAGGCGATGAATAGCGGGGCAAGCGCGATAATGGGAACGGAATTGAGCGCGCTCAGCACCGGACCGCCCGTCAACGACAGCAGCCGGCTCGAGGCCAACGCCAGCCCAATCGATATCCCCAGGATCACCGAGACCACGAACGAGGTTCCGACCGCCGTCACGGTTGCCACGGCGTTGGTCCACATCGCCCCGCGCTGCACTTCGGCAACAAGCGCTTGTGCCACGTCCTCCGGGGGCACAAGCAGGAGCCGATTGGTGACAAACAGCGACGCAATCTTCCAAATGAGCAGCACGCAAAGCATGGAGAGCAGGATGCGGGCGACGGCTGCCGTCCGCGAATCCTGTTCGAAAAAGTCGTATATGTTGCGCACGGGCCCCAGCGAATCTCAGCCCGGATAGCGGGCACGTGCTTGGCGGCCAAATCCTTTTTCGCCGACAACCTTGCCGTCTTTGTAAACCGTACGCCCGCGTACGATGGTGCGAACCGGCTTGGCCTTGAATTTCCGGCCAGCGTAGGGGCTCCACCCCGTCAGGCTCAGCACATCTTCGTCCTTGATCTCATATTCGCGTTCAAGATCGACCAGTACCAAGTCCGCGTGATATCCCGGCATCACATCGCCTTTGTGTTCGATGCCAAAAATGCGCGCTGGCCGCGTCGAGCAGGCCTCCACCACGCGCTCAAGCGAAATTTTGCCTTCCAGCGCGGCGGTCAGAAACATGCTGAGGTAGAACTGCGTCGATGGCGTTCCGGTATGTGCCTTCCAGCCGTCGGTCCAGCCGATTTCCTTTTCTTCACGGGTATGCGGCGCGTGGTCGGTCGCGACGATATCGATGGTACCGTCGTTGAGTCCCTCCCACAGGCTCGGCACGTTCTTTTCCGGCACCCAGTAGGATAATGCATAGGAGCCGAGGCGCTCGATTGCAGACCAATCACAGCCGAGAAACAGCGCCCACGGATTTATCTCGCAGGTAACCCGTTGGCCGGCCCGCTTGGCCTGCCGAATGAGATCCACGCTGCCGGCGGTCTGAGTGTGCAGAATATGCAGGTGGCAGCCGGCGGCCTTTTGCAGACGCAGCAGCGTGGCGATTGCGGTCTCCCAGATCACCCCGTCGTGAGCGGCATACGCCTTGGCGTAGGCCAAAGCATCGCGCTGCTGTCGCTGCCAGTATTCCTTTTCGATCGAATCCATAAGCGCCTGGTCATGCGGATGAACCATGAGCGGCACATTGACTTTGGCGCAGGCCTGCATGATCTCGAGCAGCTTGCCGTGGTCGTGGACGCCGATACCGGGCATGTGCGGATAGCTGCGCCCGGTATCGACCACCATGAAAATTTTGAAGCTGGCGATTCCCTGCTCCGCCATGCGGGGAATTTCATCGGCGATGGTCGGCGCCGGATTGAAATTCCAATCGACGACGGCATCGCGATCGTAGATCGCGAACTGCTTCTTGAGCAGCGCCAAACTGTTTGGCGGCGGATTGACGTTCGGCATCGCGACGCTCGTCGTCACGCCGCCGGCAGCACATTGCATTGTCGAGGTGAGGATCGTGTCCTTGTATTCAAAACCCGGTTCGCTGCCTTCGCGATGATGCGAATGCATGTCTATCACGCCAGGGATCACCGCCAGCCCGCCCGCATCGATCGTCTCATTGGCGAACGGCTCTTGCCCCGGTTCGTACAGACCCGCAATGTTGCCGTCCTGAATGCCGATCGAGGCCCGCATGCGGTCCCGCGAGGTGATCAGCAAGCCGTTTTTTATCATTGTGTCCATTCTATTACCCTCCTGAAGGCACCTGGGAGGCCGTTACATTAGTGTCGGCCCCGACTTCATCCGCCGCAATTTTGCGTTTACTGATCGTGCTGTAAACCTTCGCCACATATTCTTGCGAAAGTCCGCGAGTAATAAAGACGATGCGCGAGGTTCGGTCGTCGCTCGGCCATTGCGCCAATTCGAATGGCGGGTGGAACAGGCGCTGCACCGCCTGCACCACAATCGGCTTGTTCCGGCCGGCCACGTTAAGAATACCTTTTACGCGCAGCAGATCGTTGCCGTGCCCCAATACAAGAGCGTCAAGCCAATTCGCGACATGCTCCCATTGCAATGGCGTGTCGAACCCCAGACAAAACGCGCCGATCTCGGCGCTATGGCGGTTCACGTCGTGATGATGATGATGATCGTGATGATCATTGGACGCCACGCCGGTCCTCTTCAGGTCCTGCTGGTAGGCCTCGGCGTTAAGCCAGCGCAACACATCTTCGCTCTTAGTTTTGGGATCATAGATGTCGGCAATCATAAGGTCGGAAGGCAGAGCAACGCGCCCGAGCGCCGATCTATGCAGGCGAACGCCCGGATTAAGCGCCTTCAATCGTAATCTGAGCGCGTCGTTGTCCGAATTGGATATATCCAGCTTGGTGATAACGATGTCATCGGCCACCGCTGCCTGCTTGACCGACTCGCCGTGTTGATCGAGGGTGCTAAGACCGTGCAGCGCATCGACTGCCGTTACGACCTGCTGCAGGCGAAAGCGCCGAGCCACCGGGAACGTCATCAGCGCTTGGATAACCGGTGCCGGATCGGCCAAGCCCGTCGTTTCGATGATCACCCGGTCGAAGGCGCGGATCTCGCCTTTGGCGCGCTTGACCTGAAGTTCGCGCAACGTATCGACTAGATCGCCCCGCACCGTACAGCACAGGCATCCGGTGCTGAGTTCGATGGTGTTATCGTTGCTTGATGCGATCAGGGCGTGATCGATGCCAATGTCGCCAAATTCATTGACGATCACCGCGGCATTGGCGAGTTCGGCTGCTTGCAGCCACGTATTGATCAACGTGGTCTTTCCGCTGCCAAGAAAGCCCGTTAGCAGTAATACTGGCAAGCGCTCGTCCGCCATCGCACGCTCCGCCGTTTCATCTTGCAGCCAGAAAGCTCGCGTCGTAGTAGCGGCCCAAATCGAAGGGCCGCGACGAGGCGGGATTTGCGCCGATGGCCTTATCGATTTCGATGATGTTCTCAAGTCCTGCCGCTTGCACAGCCAGCCCTTGCCCTATCGCCTTCTGCTGCTCGACGATGAACCGATAGGAGTCGGCGCATATTTCCCGAGGCACGTTGGTATAGGCGGCTAGAATGTCTATGGCCTTCTGTTTGTTTGCCGGATCGTAGATCCAATCGGCGGCCATCTTCAGCGCCTGCGTCAGCCCTATCGCAGCTTTGCGGTTCTTCTGCGCCCAATCCTTGTTCACGATCAGCGGCGTCTCGACGTAGGGGTCGGTATACACGTCGAGGATATTCATCTTCTCCTGTACCGCCAATGTGTCGAATGGCGCCAGCAGCAATGCGCCCTTGACCTGCCCGTTTCCCAGCGCCACGACGCGGTCCCGCGAATTGGTCAGCGCTACAAACCTTACGCTGCGTGGATCGACTCCTCCGCGCTGAAGTTGAAAGCGCAGCAGATTGGCGGTTCCGCCTTCCACCGCTCCCGCGGTCACGATCGAGCCCGCAAGGTCCTTGATCGTGGCAACGCCGGTACCGCCGACCAGCCGCAGAATCGTCTTTGCCAGAATGGCACCGGTTATAACCACCGGCGCGCCCTGGTCGATAACCCGGATGACGACGTCACCGAGGGAAATGCCCGCCTCCACGCTGCCTGACGCCACCGCCTCCAGCAGGGCGGGGCTGCTTCCGGCCACCAATTCCTTAACAACGACCTTTTGCGCGGCGTAGAAACCTTGATCGCCGGCTATAGCGTGGAGCCAGAGCAGCGCACTCGGCGCCAGCATAGCAACGCGAACTTCGGTCGCTTGTTGCGCCCGAGCTTCCGGTGCGAGCGACGCTACGAGCAAAGCCAGCACCACAACCAGTGTGCGCAATGTGAATGTTTTTGGCATCTTTTGGGTGAGCGATCGCTGCCACGCCAGGCAAAATCCAACAAAGCCTGGGCCGAACACTAGTACAACCTTACGAGCCTTGCAACGAACTAGAAGCAGAATTATTATATATTGAGAATTCTTATATTTTCGCGATCTGTGCAAAACCACGCTAGCGCGACCCGCGCATGAGCCGCTCAAGCAAACTAATCCTAATACTTCAATTGTTTGAGACAAACCGCCCGGTCTGGACCGTGGAGGAGATGACCCGCGCGCTCGGCTTGACCCCGAGCACGGCGTACCGCCACGTACGCAGCCTCGTCAGGTCGGGGTTCCTGGATCCAGTGACCGGAGCAGGGTACGCGCTAGGACCCGCGTTTATCCGCTACGACAAAATACTTCGGCAAAACGATCCTCTCATAAAGCATGCGGCGCCGGTGATGACCGCGTTGCTTAAGCGCACCAGCGAGAATTTTACCGTGGTTCTTTGCCGACGGTTCAAGGATTGCGTCATGTGCGTGCATGAGGTGCGCGGCAGCAAATTTTCCGGAGTGACCAGCTATGAACGGGGCGTAGCGATGCCGCTGTTCCTCGGTGCTACTTCAAAGGCCATCCT
>Ga0181530_10004862_pt1 | contig 14008 bp, 16 predicted proteins | sample PEATcosm2014_Bin_42_FD_119769 | JGI IMG/M metagenome (GOLD analysis project Ga0181530, IMG submission 119769) | Peatland microbial communities from MTU Mesocosm Facility, Houghton, MI, USA - PEATcosm2014_Bin10_60_metaG | ecosystem: Environmental > Terrestrial > Soil > Wetlands > Peat | place... | reverse complement strand
GGTCTAAAATTATGAGAAACAAGGATAGAAATAGCGGGAGCAACGCGCGTGGTCGATCTTGACCGTGTCACGATAGAACGGGCGGCAAGGGGCGACGAAAGAGCCTTTAAGCTTTTGTATGACCATTATTCGACGTTTGTGTGGCGAGTGGTATTCCGGTCAGTGGGAAGCGATCGGGAGATGGTCGAGGAGATCGTGCAGGAGACGTTCATGAAGATCCATCAATCACTGAAAAAGTTTGCGGCCGATTCTTCGCTCGGTACATGGATCTTTCGTATCGCGTTCAATACCTCCAAGAGTTTCTGGGCGAAAAAAGCGCGGGAGAAGGAGCGAATGGTGCCGCTCGTTTTCGATAGGGCGGACCCAACTTCCGCCATTGATGCTTTTGAGGCGGGAGACACGGTGGAAAAGGTACTCGTCGATCTTCCCGAGGAGGATCGGTTTCTCCTGGTCAGCCGGGAGGTGGAAGGCCTGAGTTTCGATGAAATCGCGGAGATTACGGGCAAATCGTCCGCCGCGCTGCGGACGAGAATGTCGCGCATCAAACATAAAATCGGTAGTATCCTTGAAAATAAACCACATCTCAAAGGGGCGGTTATATGAACGAAAAAGAGTTCTACGAGGAGCTTGGTCGCATAGCGGGACCGCCTCCATATCTGTATGGTAAAATTTGCAGGCGACTGCAACGGCGAACCACTGTCATGCGAGCCGTTTTCGCGCTTGCGGCAACCCTGATCCTGGCGGTCGGAACATCCGGGGTGCTCTATCTGCATCATGAAGCGGGACAGGCGTTGTCTCCCGAGGTTTCCGAAGAACTTCAGACAATCCATGGATACCTTGCCGGTGAAGATATCGAACAGGCATCCCTCTCCTATGCAATTGAGGATGGTGAAGGAAAGTGATGGGTGAAGATGACAGGAGCAGCGCATCACAAGTGGCAGGCGTGAAATTTTTCCGGAAAAAGACTCTCCATAACGTAACGTGTACGAATAGAAAATGGCCCGGAAGAATCCAATTCAGAGTAGTCCGCGAAAATAACGACCGTAGGCAGCAGTGGAGGATTTATGATAAGTAAAACAGCAGTTCTTGCAATGACAAGCTGGGCGCTGACAATGTCGCCCTTTATTGCTTCGGCCGAGAACGGCGATTCAACCCACTACCACCCGATGAAGAACAAATTCGCGGAACTGAACTTGACCGCCGACCAGAAGGAAAAACTCAAGGCCCTCCACAAAGAGGGAATGGCGGCGGCGAAACCGCTCTTTGACCAGATGAAGGCGGTTCGCGAGAAGGCGAAGGCGGAACTTCTGAAAGCGAGCCCATCGAAGCAGGTTCTCGACGATTATGCTTCGCAGCTTGGCGATCTGCACAAACAGCTCGTCCAGAACTTGCACCTGCAAGCGCTGAAGGCGAAGACCATCCTCACGCCCGAACAGTTCTCGAAGATGGTGAATTTCCAGTGGATGGGTCCGGAACAGGGGATGACCGGGATGCATAGAGGAAAAGGTAACTACCGATGGGATAAAGATAGCGAATAGTACGACGGCTGCGAAGGGGCGAATTTCCGTTCGCCCCTTTCCTTCAAAATAATCTCCATACGATAATAATATCATGCTTCCTTGTCCGTAACCTTTATCAGTTTGAATCTCTCCCGTAGCAGCAAAATTTATTTTAAACCTGAAAACTGGCGTTGAAAAAATCGGAAATGCGCAGGCGGTATGCATTTTATATTTGGAATTGGTTCAATGTGAGCCTGATAGCGAGTCAGTCCATTTTATCCCAGAAAAAAGAAAGGGGTGGTTGCATGAAACGGTTTGTCGTCCTTGCAGTGGTCGCATGCGGACTTTTATCAGCCAGCACGTATGCACAGTCACAGAAAAACTTGCGCTGGACCGGTTCGGATGGCTGGGGAATCGGGACCAACTATGAACAACTGTTCAACAACTTCAATCTTACGGTTTTTACCGGGACCGTCTTCAGTGAAGATACCGTTACTCCGATGAACGGCATGGGCGTTGGTGTGGAGATCTTCGTCAAAGATCCGAATGGAGTCCTGTTCCAGGTTCACCTCGGTCCCCGGTGGTTCATCGTGCATCAAGACATGACTCTGGAGATCGGCGATCAGGTGGAGGTTCATGCGGCTCGTTTCACGTGCAACGGGAAAGATACCTACGCGGCTTTCTATATAATAGGGCCCGATCATGGACTATATTTGCGGGATCCAGAAACCGGATGGCCTTACTGGTGCGGATGGCAGAAGAGAAGGCTGTAACCCTGTAATTTCTGTGGTGGGCGGGCCGGCTCGCGAAGCGAGTGCGGGGCGGGGGCGCGACGGTTTTAGCCGGAACGCCCAAACCATGTTTCAGTCTTTCTGCGGTATATTTTTTTCGTGATGACCAGAATCCGAATTTACGTTCTCGTGCCATGCCTGATAATTTCGGCCGTTTCCGCGTGTGCCCAGTGTTCCTTCACGCTTGCGCGACTCAAATACGGCGGGGGTGGAGACTGGTACAACGGTCCTTCGTCGCTCCCGAATCTTGCCATGGCCGTGGCAGCCGAAACAAACATACCGATCTGCGATACTATCGCCGTGGTGGAAATCATGGACGATCGCCTGTTCAGCTTTCCCTTTATCTATATGACCGGGCATGGCAACGTTCACTTCACGGCCAAAGAGCGTCTGAGGCTGCGCGCTTATCTGATCGGCGGCGGTTTTCTCCTCGCCAATGACGACTACGGCATGGACACTGCATTCCGCCGGGAGATGAAGGCGCTCTTTCCCGAAAATCCTCTCGTTGAGGTGCCCGCCTCCCATCCGATCTATTCTAAGGTACATAAGCTACCCGGATTGCCGAAAATCCACGTGCACGACGGATTGCCGGCAAAGGGGTATGGCATTTTCTGGGAAGGCCGCCTGATCGTGTACTATGCCTTCAGTTCCGACATCGGCGACGGCATGGAGGATCCGGAAACATACCACGACCGGCCTGAACTCCATCGCGCCGCGCTGGACATGGGCGTCAATCTCGTCGCCTGGTTTTTCGACCCGAAGGAGTTGCGAGAGTCAAAGCAGCCCGGGGAGGCGGCTCCTCAGTAGAGACCCCTCGCCAACCGGAGCAGGGGCGCCGCGGCCCCCGAGAGATGGGTTTCGAACTCGGCGACGTTGAAATTCCCTACGTAAATTCTCCGCAGCGCAAAGAGATCGGCGTTCCGGTCATTCAGCCCTTCCGAAGTCGTTACGGCGCAATCGAATCCATGCTGCCGCACAATGTTTCGGACGGCGGCGGTGTGGTTGCCGTAGGGGAAGGCGAAACTCGCGAAACCGCTCCCGCCGTAGCTTCCGATAAACTCCCTGGTCAACGCCGCCTCTTCGTCACAATTTTCGGAAGAGAGCGCAGTAAGGTTACAATGACTCATTGAGTGGCCGCCGATAAGGTGTCCCTCGGCGGCAAGCGAATGCAAATCACCGTCGGTCATGAAAAGGCCTTTGCAGCGAATGAGCTCGGCAGGCAGGCCGTTCGCTTCGCACAGTTTACCGATCACCTCCCCACGTTCTCCTGCCGGAAACGATTCAAGAAATGAACGCAGTCGCCGCGCGAGACGCAATTTTTCGCTCTCGCCGAGGCGCTTACCCGAGATGCCGGGGAAGCCCGGAATATCGATCCGAAAGGGTTTCGATTGCATTGCATCAAGCAGGCGATAGAGCGCATGGGGCCATGGCAGACCGGAGCCATTCACAAAGGAACCGATGGGAAAGAAGGTCGCCCGGAAGCGGTAGGTTCGCAGGATAGGCGCGGCTGCGGTAAGGGCGTCGCGAAAACCATCGTCAAAAGTGAGCGCCACGGAATCCGGGGGAAGCAGTTTACCGTTTCGCAGGCTTGCCGCCACCTCATCGAGACCAAGCACGGTGGCGTTGTGGGAAAGATAGTCCATCTGCGCCTCGAAACGGCGATTCTCCACTACCATGCCCATCGCCATGAAGCAGGTGTGCGATTCGGCGGTCTCCGGCGCTTCGCCGATGCGGTGATAGAGGAGAATGGGGATGCGGCCGCGTCTTCTCCCGCGCTTTAGAAAAACGCGTCCGAAGCCGGCGGCGTGGAACAGCCCGCAGACCCAGCTCGTGTTGCGGCGAACCGTTTCCGCGTTCGGCAATATGGTTGAAAGTGAAAGGAACGCCATTCAATCTCCCGGTTACGTCATTTTCACAGCGGCATTTTGGCCTGCTCCCCGGCAATTTCCCGTACGTAACGGGGCAAGGCATAACCCGGAAGCCGGCGGCGAAGTTCGCCCATGAGCTTCCTGCCTCGCTCGACCCCGATTTCAAAGTGCCAGGCGCCCCTCACCCGATCGAGCTGGTGAAGGTAGTAGGGTAGAACGCCGTTATCGAGGAGCGCGCCCGAAAGTTCCGCAAGACGGTCGGCGCGATCGTTGACATCATGCAGCAATACCGACTGATTGAGAAGCAGGCTGCCGGCCGAGCGCAGGCCCGAGAGCGCGGCAGGGCAGTCGCCTTCGAGCTCGGCGGCATGGTTGGCGTGGATCACCACGACGCAGTTCTTGACACCGCTAAGAAAGGCGATGGTCGAGAGATGTCGGCCGACCCGGCCGGGATCGGCCACCGGAAGCCGGGTATGGAGGCGGATAGTTTTGACGTGAGAGATTGCAGCAAGCAGCCTTGCAAGGCGGTCAAGCATGTCCGGAGCGAGGCAGAGCGGATCGCCGCCGCTCAGGATCACCTCGTGCAGGGAACCGTTGCGCTTGATAAGGGCAACGGCCTCTTCAAGCGCTTCCGGCGCACCGCATGCCGGGAGTCCCTTGCCCCGGCGGAAGCAGTAACGGCAGCGAAGGCTGCAAATGTTACTGGCTAAAATGAGCGCTCTTCCGTGATACTTCTGCAAAACGCCCGGTGTAACCGCGGCATCGATGTCATGCACTGGATCGTCAACAAATCCCTCCCGTTCGACGTTTTCCTCGATTCTCGGCAGCACTTGGAGCAGCAAGGGGTCGAACCAGTCGCGCTTGCGCATTCGGAAGGCGAAACTTTTCGGAACCAGAAGGGGAAAGGAGGCTTTGTCGAGAAGACCGTACGGCGCGCGGGAACCATCGAGCTCCAGAAAGCGCAGCAGGTCGTCCTTTCCGGTAAAAGGCTCCCTTTCCTGACGACGCTCGCTGACGACTGTTAATAACGCAGGATTTTTCAAGATACCGGATTTACGCGCTTTTCAGGGTATCAATAAAAGGCGAAAGGAGCGATCGGGACATCGGGTTGTGCAGAAGATGACGCAGGGCCTTGTCGCGGAGCACCCGTACGCGTTCTCCTGTAAGATTAAGCTCGGCGCCGATCTCCTCAAGGGTAAAATGGCGAGTTGCATTGAGCCCGTAATACATCCGGAGAATACGTTCTTCACGAAGGGGGACTCCCCGGAGCAGGCGGTCGATAGTGACTCCGAGTTCACGTCGGTCGCTGTCGGCATCCTGGTTGGGCTCTTCGCCGAGAATATCGGCGAGGGTTTTTGCGCTGTTGCCGCCGTCATCGGATCCCCGCTGCGCGGGGTTCAACGGCGTATCAAAGGAGAGCGTCTTGAACTTCGACATAGCGTCGATAATGTCAGTCTCATGGTGCCTGAACTCCTCCCGCATGATGGTATCGTAATAGTCGCCGTAATTCCGGTCCATGGCCCGTTTGAAATCCCGCAGCAGGGCGACCTTGTTAAGCGGAATCCGAATAAGACCGGCCTGTTCGAAAAGCGCCTTCTGCATTGATTGACGGATCCACCATACCGCATAGGAGATGAACTTGACATCGATGGCGAGATTGAAGCGCTTTGCCGCTTTGATGAGGCCGATGTTTCCTTCGTTAATGAGATCCAGGTAAGCGACGCCGCGTGCTCGATAGTTTCTGGCCACGCTGACGACAAATCGGAGGTTTGCCGTAACGAGTTCGTCGACAGCCCCGGGTTCATCGTACTGCACACGAACAATGAGCTTCCTCTCCTCTTGCTCATTGAGCACCTTAAACCGATTGATATCTCGAAAATAGAGCGCTTCTGTTGTCAGTTGCATATGACCCGCTCCTCTTCACGCCTTTCCGCTCCAGCGGGTTATTTTCCGACGTAACTCCTTTTTGCGGAAGCGCCGTCGACCGTGAGATTTCGCGACGCATGAGTTAAGATCACGATGCCGCTTTCACTTACGAAGAACCGTTTTGCGTCCTCCTCTATATTATATCCTATTTTATCACCCGGTTCCACTCGCACGCCCCGGTCGATGATGGCTTTGCGTACCAGCGCCGTTTCACCGATTTCAACGTCCGGAAAGATGATTGAATCCTCGACTACTGCGAAACTGTTTACGCGCACCCCACGGGACAGGACCGAGCGGATCACTTTGCCCCCGCTTATGATGCAGCCTCCCGCAACTATGGAGTCGAGGGCCTCCCCCCTTTTTTTTTCCGGTCCCTTGCCGTCAAAAACAAATTTAGCGGGCGGCGACTGGCCGGCGGCGGTGCGAATAGGCCACTCTGAATTATAAAGATTGATCACGGGAACGACCTCCCGCAATGTCATATTCGCCGTGTAATAAGCTTCTAAAGTCCCTACATCTTCCCAGTAGACATTTGGAGTCGGGCTCTCGCCCGGGATCCGGTTTTGCGCCATATTGTAAACATACACGGGATAATCGTGGAATATCTGGGGAATCACATCCTTGCCGAAGTCGTGCGAGGAGACATTCAGAGAGGCGTCATTGTAAAGCTCGCGGACAAGGAATTTTTTATTAAAAATGTAGTTCCCCATTGAGACGAGCGCCATGCCCGGCCGGTCCGGCATAGGCGCCGGATTCGTTGGTTTCTCCTGGAACCCGGTCATGAGCCCGCTCGAATCGATTTCGATGACGCCGAACTGCGTGGCCTCATTGAGCGGCTTCGGGATTGCGGAGACCGTTGCGACCGCTCCCACCTGGCGATGGAAATCGAGCATCTGGGAGATATCCATGGTGTAGATGTGGTCGGCCCCGAAAACCGCGACATAATCCGGGTTCTCATCCTCAATGAGATTTATGTTCTGAAATACCGCATCGGCAGTGCCCTGGTACCACTTTTTTCCGGTCCGCATCTGCGCCGGCACCGGATCAATATATTGCCCCAGCATCCGGTTCAGGTTCCAGCCTGCCGTAAGGTGTTTGATAAGGGAATCGGACTTGAACTGAGTAAGAACCTTGATCTTGAAAATGCCGGAGTTGATGAAGTTATTGAGGACGAAATCAATGATACGATACTTGCCGCCAAAGTAAACCGAAGGTTTGGCCCGTTCCTGCGTAAGCGGGTACAGTCTCGATCCTTCGCCACCGGCCATGACCATTCCGAGAACGTTGGGATACCCTAAAGGCGATTTTGAAGAGTGCATAACCACCCGTTTCAATAAGAGTGCATATTTCGTGAGGGGGGGGCAACCCTGCCGCTTTTGAAAATAGTTTCTACGGTTGAAAAGGTCAAAAGATATCCGAAAAGATTTTCACATTGGAATGGGGGAATAACGTTCCCGCCCGGTCGATGGGTGACACGCTTTTTTTCCGGCGCCCATCCGTCGGTCTCCGGATTGATTTCATTATTCTCCTTGACCGAAAAAAAAAGCGTAACCTATATTTACCGCCGTAAGAAAGGGGGTGTGGTGAAAAAACTGCCGGTAATGAAGGCCCTCACGGCGATCATTTTACTCTCGGCTTCGGCATTTTCGCAGGTCAGCTTACGGCCCGGGGTGGTAATGGGGCTTGGAATATTTAAGGAAACTATCTCCAACCCATCGGACAGCTTTACGACTGATGGCAGAACCGGGTTTCTCGCCGGCGGAGTGCTCGATATTGCATTCGACAGATATTTCTCCCTTCAACCCGGAATAGAATATTCGAGTCGGGGCGGGTCTGCCACCAGCCCGGACAATTTTACCGGGAATGATCTTACCAGCACCGATAAGTTGAATTACCTTGCACTACCGATTGATTTGAGGGTAAAATACCCGGTGATGCCCCTTTTCAGCCCATACATTTTGGGCGGGGTGAATCTGGGGATTCTTTTGAGCGCAACGAACTCGATCACTGAGTCCGGCATTTCCACCGATACGGACATAAAAGGCGGCTTAAATTCCGTGGATTTCGGTTTTGACCTTGGCGCCGGGGCGGAGTTTTACGCCGGGCCGGTGATCACATTCTTAGAAGTAAATTATATGCTCGGCATTGCCGATGTCGCTGCAAACGAGCCATCGGGCTATTCGCAGTACAATCATGGTCTTGAAATCAGAGCCGGCGTAAAGTTCAAGACCTGATGCGTTTCACAAGCGATTGCAGCGGTAGTAAATTGACGTGTGATCAGCGGGTTATTGTGGCGTTGTCTTCAGTCGCCTGCGGCATTACCGGTACCAGCGGAACAGGTAGAGCCCCACGATGAGGCCGGTAAGGGAAAGCAGGCTGAACTTGATCTGAAAGCCGAGCATGAGTTTTATTGCGGACAGGTCGAGGACTGCCGGCTTGCTCTGGGTGAAATCGCCGATGCCGATGGGGATGCTTCCGGTAAAAAAGGTTTTAACCACGCTCGCGCCCCCGGGCAGCATTTCAACGGCGCTATTCAGATATGAGCCAATGATGATGCCGAGGATAGCCGCAAGGAAAAGCGAGGGAAACGATCGGTCTTTCAGATGGCTTGCCATGGAGGCTCCTTTCATGCGGTCCGCACTGCGGCGGACATATTCGCAGACGAAAATACTTTTTGCCGCATGGTCTTTCGCGCCCGATGCGGCTACCGCTGGGGCGCTTCACGGAGCACCATCGATAACTGAAGGTGGTTGCCCTTCCGGATAATATCCATGAGAACCGTATCACCCACGTAGTAATCAAGGAAAAAACCATCGAGGTCGGCGTGGGTCTGAACGCGCCGGTTGCCGATCTGGTCGATGATATCGCCGACCCTTGCTCCCGCAAGTTCACCGGGACTCTCCGGTTCCACGCTTCCGATCACGACCCCGTCGGATCGGTTGGCTCCAAGCGCGGAGGCGATAGCGCGATCGATATTCCGTACGGCGATACCGGTCCAGATATCACGGCGATGGCCGTACTTGATAAGTTCATCCGCCACGCGGCGCGCGCGGTTGATGGGTATGGCAAAACCGATGCCGATGGATCCCTTGTTGCTGTTGGAGCCGGTATAGATGAAGGTGTTGATGCCGATCACTTCGCCGGCGGCATTGACGAGCGGTCCGCCGGAATTTCCCGGATTGATCGCCGCGTCGGTCTGCAGCATCCCCTGGTAATACACCCCTTCCGCCGGCGCGAAATTCCGGTTCAGCGCGCTCACAACGCCGACCGTGACGGTCGGATGCGCATCGTTGATGAAGGTCAGGAACGGGTTGCCTATGGCGATCGCCCATTCGCCCGCCATGGCATCGTCGGAGTTGCCGAATTTAACCGAGCGGAATGTTCCGTCTGTCACCGAAACAACGGCGATATCGGCATGTTCGTCGGTTCCTACCACTTTCCCCTCGATCCGCCGGCCGTCGGAAAAGTTGACATAGAGTTTTGCTGCATTCTGCACCACATGATAGTTGGTCAGAATCATGCCGTCGCTGCGGATAACGAAGCCCGATCCGATGCTTTCCATCTGGCGAAAGCCGGGCAGCTGGTCGGGGCCGAAAAAAAAGTCGAAGAAATCGTCCGACGCGTAGGGCGCGTGCACAATCTGGATCTGGGTGACCACGATGCCGACGACGCATGGCGCCACGGCGCGGCTCGCCCTGACGATCGCAGTTTCCCGAGACAGGGGAAGCGCGTCATTCGGGACGGTCCTTGCGCGAATTGTGGCATCCGCAGCCGTGTCGGGGCTGCCTTTCAACCGGACGCCGGACGGGATGACCGCCATGCCTACCCCGTAAATGTGGCGGATCAGTTCCCCTCCGGCGATAAGGCCGAAAACAGCTCCGCACGCGACAAGCACGGCATATAAACCGGCTCTGGCCGCACCGTGTTTCATCAGTCGACTCCCTCATAAAAAACCTTATCGAGCACCAATCCGCAGGCAGGGGCGGTCATGCCTGCGCGGCTGCGGTCCTTCGCCGCAAGCAGGTCGGCCATCGAGTCGGTAATGCGTCCCCTTCCTATATCGATGAGGGTGCCCATGATGGAGCGCACCATGGTATAAACGAAGCGGTTCGCTTCGATGGTGAAAACCCTGAGATCGTTCTCGGTGGTAAGAGACGCGTGCGTTACCGTACACCGAGCGTGCCGCGCGCCGCTTCCAGCGGCACAAAACGTACTGAAATCATGATCACCGCAGAGCAGCCGCGCCGAGGACTCCACCTTGCTCCAGTCAATGGGATAGAATAGCATCCATACCCGCTTGAAGAGCAGCGGCCGCTTCCGCGGGCATAGAAAATACCGGTAGCGTCTCGACAGGGCGGAGTAACGGGCGTGAAAATTCTCCCCAACCTGCTGCAGATGGTAGACGGCAATATCGGCCGGCAGCAATGCGTTGACCGATAACTCAACGGCCGAGGGGTTTATTACCTTTTCGGTTTCTATATGGGCGCCCTGGCTGCGGGCATGGACGCCCGCATCGGTGCGTCCCGCGCCCACGATCCGGCATGAGGCCCGTAGAACGATGCAGAACGCTGTTTCGAGCGCATCCTGTATGGTCGGCGCATTGTTCTGCCGTTGCCATCCGCCGTAGCGGGTCCCGTCGTACTCCACGCGAAAAAAATACCTCATGGCGGCATGAGCTCCTTTACCGCCGTTCTTACCCGGACGATCCGGAAGCAGAGCATCTCAAGCGTGTTTCTGCTCGGCTCGATTCCGCCGGTCTTGATTCCGATATCGAAATCGAGCAGCCAGCCCAGCACCATCGACAGTTCCCGCTCCGAAAAGCGGTTTGCCTGATCAACGACGCCGGATTTGATGATCATCGGGTAAATTCTTTTCTCCTGACCGTCGCGCAGGAGACCCGCAGCTTTACCTATCGCCATCGCGCTGGCGGTCTGCCGTGGGTTACTCGCACCCTTTGAGGCGGCATACGCGCGGCCCACCTCGGGATTGGCCGCGAGGAACGTTCTTATGCGGAACAGCGCCCAGAAATGCCGGGCCAGGGCGGCGACAACGATCGGCATATAGACGTTGACTGAAAACAGACTGTCGATGATGCGGATGGCGGAGGGGAGATCCTGCGCTCCGAGCGCGGCGGCGAGTTCAAACGGCGCCATCTCCCGGTAGCCTCCGGTAGCGCTATCGATGGCGGCCCGGTCGATCAATTTGCCCGGCGGAAGCGTAAGGTCGATTTTCTGCAATTCCGAGTTCAGGAGATCGAGATCATAGCCTACCCGGTCGGCCAGATAGTCCGCATCGTTCTTTGCAATGCGCCTGCCGATGATCGCGGGCGCGTTTTCGACGAGCCAGCCGCCGATTTCGTAATCGCGGGGCCGCGTGAATTCACGAACCATGCAGGCGGGAGGATCGGCCGCGGAGCGCTCGCCGGCATGGAGCTTCTTGACAATAGCGCCAGCGTCCTTTCGGTCGCCGTCGATCTCGATGATGCAGTAGATGCGCGGAATGTCGCATGACAATGCCGCGTCCAGGTCATCAAGGTCTTCGCCCCTGAGCGTTTGGGCGTGCGGCAGGTGGAAAATGCGGGTCTCCTGAAAAAGCGAGGGAGCAAGCATCCGCTGGATGAAACTCGCGGCTGGCTCCAGGGCGGAATCGAAGCGCTCGCGGGCGCACGGTCCCTCGCGCGCGGAAAGTTCCGCGACTATGGCCTCGCGCGCGCGTTCCCGGCTCACGGTATCTTCGCCCCAGAGAATGAAGGCGCGCGCGGTTATCGGTAATGACCCCTTGCCGGATTCGATCATCATGATATGAGCGGTTCCACGAAACGCTGCTGCTGGTTCACCTGTTCCGCGAAGAGCCTTACGGCCGCCGAGAATTTCCCCGGATTAGCCCATAAGACGCGTTCCGCAAAGGCGGCGAGGTCCTTGCCGTCGCCTGCTTTGAATCCCACCCCGGCGGCAAGCAGCTTTTCGCATCCGGAATGCTGGGAGTAATAATGCGGACCGAAGAAAACGGGGATCCCGAATTGCGCGGCCTCCCATACGTTATGACCGCCGATGTCCTCGAACGTGCCGCCGACGATGGCGGCATCCGCGAGGCGATACATGGCGTCGAGAATGCCAAGTTTCTCGATGAGACAGATCTCAAAAATATCGCCGGACTCCGGATCGTGAAGACGCCTGACCGCCGGACCCAGCTCCCGGGCAATCGCGTCCGATTCATCAAGATGCCGGGGGACGACGACGCACTTGCATGCCCGACCGCGTTTCGTCAGTTCATCCAGGCAGGTGCGGAGCACCGCGCCTTCCCCCTTATGCACGCAGCCCGCCGTGATGACGATATCGCGGTCCAGAAGATGGAGCGGGCGGCGCAGCGCCGCCCGCTCGCCTCCGGACGGGCGGCCGACCCGGATGTATCCCTTGATGTTTCCCACGATATGCAGCGATTCCGGCCTGACGCCGAGCTTGAGGAAACGGCCTGCATAGGTGTCGTTCTGGACCAGAACCACGTCAAGACGCCGCATGAACGGCCGTACCACCCCGGAGAATCGCTTGTAGTTGGTAAACGATCGCTCCTCCATCCGGGCGTTGGCGATGCCTACCGGGATTCCCGCGGTGAAGCATGCGTGAAGCATGGACGGCCACAATTCCGTTTCGAGGAGCCAGACCCGCGAGATGCCGAAAGCCGAGAGCAGGGACCGCATGAGCGGCAGCGTATCGAGCGGCAGAAACCCCACGGCGATGACCGATGGGTCCTTCAACCGCTCCAGATAATCGACCCCGCTTTGCGTGGTGGCGGTCAGCACGTAGCAATCGTCAGGGTTGCGCGCCTCAAGCATCGCCAGAAACCGCTGCAGGAGCTTGGCTTCGCCCAGCGATGCCGCATGCACCCAGACGACGGCGCGGGACCGGTGCCCGCGCACCACGCGCGGCAAGCTTTGCCTTTCGACAAGATTCCACCCTTTGCGCCTGCCGACAGGTCCGAGGAAAGGAAGAACGCATCGACGTATAGCTTCGAGGAAAAAGCTGTAGGCGCCGAAGCAACAATTGATGGAGGCGTTGTTCATAATTTATGAATGGTTTTGATTAATCCATCCGCCTCCGATACATGGAGACGGGATCGACAGTGATTTATAACATATAGAGAAAATACTAAATGAGTTCCCCGCTTTAATAATCGCTTCTTATAAAAGCCGCGCCCTTACATTGACTTCTTTACCCAGCTGTGGTATTTTTCATGATCATTTCAAACGCAACGGAATAATGAAGTTGTGCTATGATGTCCGATGAACAGAATTCAAAAGGCGATGCATGCATAAAAGCAGCTCATTTCAATGGTTATGCCCGTTTTGCTCCTTAATTTTCCTGTTTTTTTTCTGCACTACCGATAACTCGACCAATCTCGGCCGCAAAATCATAAATGACAAATACCCTCATTTCCGCGGGTATGTCATGAATAGTTCCGACCTGGACACCGTCCCGTTCAGCGTGCCGAGGGCGGGTGACTCGGGCTTCGGCATCCATGAGGTATCCGGGAGCCAGATGCTGATAGGGGCCGATAGCGGGGAATATGCGGCGGGGTTTGTCCGATTTCCCTGCCTGCCCGACACCAATTCAAGCCGACGATATAGTTCGAACGATACTTTGCGATCGATAGTGCTCCGTTTCTGGAACGATACCGCCACGACATCGTTTCCACTTCAGATCTGGCGATCCGATTTTGCCCTCCACGCCGACTCGCCAAGTGCCGCCAATGGAGATATTTTGCTCGATTCTCTTCAGATCGCGTTCAGTGACACCTTGAATGCCCTGGATTCGGTCGTTCTGCTTCCCGGCGCTTTCGGGGGACTGGCCGATTCAATTTTTTTTGCATGCACGACCTCAAACAAAGCCTCGGCGGCGGCGGCGACCTTCAAGGATACTTTCGGATT
>Ga0181530_10004860_pt1 | contig 14012 bp, 6 predicted proteins | sample PEATcosm2014_Bin_42_FD_119769 | JGI IMG/M metagenome (GOLD analysis project Ga0181530, IMG submission 119769) | Peatland microbial communities from MTU Mesocosm Facility, Houghton, MI, USA - PEATcosm2014_Bin10_60_metaG | ecosystem: Environmental > Terrestrial > Soil > Wetlands > Peat | place... | reverse complement strand
TTGGCGTACACGATCGAGCCGGCTATATGTCCATAGAGCTGTGCGTCGGCCTCGGTGGCATTGATCTGCCGCAAGAGCACCTGGCTATGTGTCCACGCCAGATCGAACACGCGATCCGCGAGACGCCGATCCTGGTACTTTTCAGCAAGGCCCAAACAGGCGTCCCGCGTCGCGCCGATTCCAGACACGATATCGATCGTCACCTTTTCTTCCGGATCGAGCGTGATTTGGTGACGGATGGCGACGATCGGATCCAGCACTGACCCCTCTTGGCCCGAGAGCGGCGCGGGATCGGCCATCGCTTGTGGATCGGCGATCGTGCGTCCCCGGCCGATGAACCGCATCCGGTCAGTTTCGTAGGAGATTTCTCCGATCTTCGCCCCATGAACGGCCATTAAATGGAACATCCATGGCGGCTGCTCTTCCGGAGAGCGGGGCCGGCGAGTGCAGAGAATGGTCCGCTTCTCGCGGATGATCTCGGTCTGCACGAACAGATTACTAAAGGCCGGGTGAAGCGCATCCGCCGCCGGCGATCCGAGAACGACCTCCGCGTAGCTTGTGACATCGATGGCTCTGCGCGCTCGCGAGGAGTTAGTGATGATGATGCGGCGGACTTCGATGTCATCCTCTGGCGAAACGGCTATCTCGGTATAGGTGTCGAACTCGTGGTCGCGGCGGCGGAATTCCACCCGCCCTTCGGAGAAGATCGCTTCGTAGCTCTCCGATGCCTGGAGCGCCGGCTGAAATGCGGCTGACCAGAACTCGCCGCTGGCGAGGGCACGGATATAGCAAAATGTACCCCAGTTGTCGCAGGTAACGTCTTCGCGCCAGCGCGTCACCGCCAGGCTCTTCCAGCGACTGTAGCCGCCGCCGGCGTTTGTGATCATGACGTGATATCTGCCGTTCGACAGCAACTGCAGTTCCGGCATGGGCGTGTCAGGACTGCTGAAAGTGCGCACCGGCGCTTCTGAACCGTTGGAAGCAGCACCTACGTCGGAGAGTTCGGCCAGATGCGAATAAAATGCCATGGCCTTTGGCACCCGCTCCTGGAGCAACAGCGCGGCCGCCTGGAACACCGGATCCGACTCGAATCGCTTTTGCATGGGACGATCAAGAAGCAGGTAGGCCAACGACAGCAAGCTCATGCCCTGGTGATGCGCCATGAAAGACCGAACCACGACGTTCGATTGCCCGCGGGGCACGCGCGCAGGAGTATAGTCGATCGCTTCATACAAGCCGTATTCACCCTCAAAGCCGTCGGTGGCGAGTGCCTGAAGATTCAGGCAGGCCTCCTCGGGCGTCACCATCAGCGCCAACGCCGAGGCATACGGGGCAATGACCAGATCGTCCGCGAGCCCGCGTTTGAAACCCATGCCAGGTACTCCAAACGCGCGGTACTGATAGTTGAGATGAGCGTCGATGGAATTGTAGCCGGATTCCGAAATGCCCCAAGGCACACCGCGCTTTGTCCCGTACTCGATCTGTCTGGCCACAGCGGCCCGGTAGGTCTGATCGAGCAGCGTGTTTTCGTATGTCGGCATCACGATGAGCGGCATGAGGTATTCGAACATCGAACCGCTCCAGGAAAGGAGAATCGGATCTCCACCTGCGGTGGTGAGGAGGCGGCCCAGGGCAAACCAGCTCTCCTGCGGCAGTTGTCCTTGTGCAATCGCCACAAAACTGCATAATCTTGCTTCCGAAGCGAGCAGATCGTAGTAACTCGGATCCCGCCGGTGCTCCCCGGCGTTGTAGCCGATGGTAAGTAGATGACGGGTGTCGTCGAACAGGAAGTCATAGTCCACACGGGCGAATTCGGCGCATTTGCGCGCGAGATTTTCGATTTCAGCAATTCTCGACGTGGCGCGTTGGCTATGCGGGAGGCGCCCCGCGAGACCAGCCAATTGGCGCAACGTCGGGATCTCTTCGAGTGCATCGGGAGCGAGAAACGTCAGCTCATCCAGGGCGGCCTGGCACTGGCAAGCGAACGTCCTTGCCCACCACTTCGCCTCACTCTCAGGATCGGCGGTGAGGCTGCTGGCAAATTCCGCGGCCGACCCAGCCAACCGGTCGAGGCTGCGCCGCGCCTCCGCGGCTGAAGCTGGCGGGGACTCGCATGCCGATTTCAAATCCTTCTGAAGTCGGGTAAGTGCGGAGTCGGCTTCTCTGGCCGCGTCTTTTCCGGCCACGTCTTTTCTGGCCATGTCCAGGAGGACACTTAACGTGTCATTGAGACCCTCAAACAATCGCGCACCCAGGATTTTCTGATCGGGAATCGCGAGCAGCCCCGGTCGCAGCGTCAGCAGGTGACCCACGAGGTTCCCGCTGTCTACGGTCGAAATGTACATAGGCAACAGCGGTTTCAAGGACTGTGTGTCGTACCAGTTGTAGAAGTGTCCGCGGTGGCGTTCCAGCGTTTCCATCGTGTCGAGTGCATTCGCCGTGCGTTCGATGAGTTGTCCGGCGGAAATGTAACCGAAGTCGAATGCCGACAAGTTCGCAAGTAGCGCAAGTCCCATGTTGGTCGGTGAGGTGCGATGACTGAGCCTGGCGGCGGGATGCTCCTGGTAATTGTCGGGCGGCAGCCAATGATCCTCCGGACCGACGAATGTCTCGAAGTACTTCCAAGTCCTCCGGGAAAGCTTCCGGAGAAAGACGGCCTGGCCGGTGGTTAGGCGCGCGGCGCGGCGAGCCAGAGGCCGGCTGATCCACCACGCGATCACGGGCGAGGCAAACCAGAGTCCCAGTATGGGCCCAGCCATCCCCAATGCGGCTGGCCTCGAGAGCGCTAGATAAATCGCGGCGGCAGTAGCAACCGCGGGGGCAATCCACATGGTCCGGCAGAAGCCGGCGAGGTCCGTGCGGCTCTTCCCATTCCGGTCGCCCGACGGAATCCATTCGAGAAGCCGGCGGCGTATGAACAGCATCCGCCCGGCGGTGCGCACAATCGCATCCAGGCTGAAGAAGGCCTCGTAAGGGAGGCACGCGATCGTAAATGCAGCCTGCTCGAAGTGCTTGGATGCGTAGCCCACTGCGGCAGCGAGGTGTTGATTCAAGCGCACATCGCTGGGCTTTTGCAGCAGGTCCAGGACAGCGGTAACCAAATAAGGAATGAGGGTGATTCCGATCACCGCCGGGGTCCAAAACCATAGCGGTGACAAAGCCGTCCAGCCCAGCAGCAACAGCAGTGTCAAGGCCGAGGCCGTCAGGCTGCGGCGAAGATTATCAAAGAGCTTCCATAGCGAGAGCGCGGAAAGCGGATTCTTCTGGCGACGCCCGCCAGAGCCGGGGACGCGCGGCAGCAGCCACGGCACAAGCTGCCAATCCCCACGAATCCAACGGCGGCGGCGGCTCACATCCGCGCTATATTGAGACGGATATTCCTCGTACAACTGCACATCGCTCAACAGCCCAGACCGCGCGTAGCACCCTTCCAGAAGATCGTGGCTCAGTATCCGGTTCTCGGGGAAACGCCCCTTCAGCGCCCTCTCGAACGCATCGACATCATAAATCCCCTTGCCAATGAACGAACCCTCGCCGAACAGGTCCTGGTAAACGTCGGAGACAACGCGGGTATACGGATCGATGCCCGGTTCACTTCCGAACAGGCGTGCATATCTCGACTGGTTCGCTCCCGACAGGCTCGCGCCGACCCCGGGCTGAAGGATGCCGTACCCATCAGAGACCCGTTGCTTGTCTTCGTCGTAGCGCGCACGATTCAGAGGGTGCGCCATCGCTCCCACCAACTGCCGGGCCAAATCGCGCGGCAACTGCGTATCCGTGTCCAGGGAGATGACATACTTTACGTCGGCGAGGATTGACGTGTCGCCAACGACGAGCGAGAAGCGATCCCGGGAACCGCCGCGCAAGAATGAATTCAATTCCGCAAGCTTCCCTCGCTTCCGCTCGTAACCCATCCATATGCGCTCCTGCGGGTTCCATTTGCGCGGACGGTGGAGGAGAAAGAACACGTCGTCGTTCGCACTCTTGTACTTCTGATTTAACGCTTCGATTTTTTTCCGAGCCCGCCGCAACAGCGGTTCATCCTCCGGCAGGGTTTCCTGGTGCGCGTCGCGAAAATCAGTCAGCAGGCCGAAGTGCAGGTTGTCGTTCCGATTGGCCAGGAACCGAACCTCCAGCGCCTCGACCAGGTCCTCAACGTTTTGAGCGCTCACGAGCATGGTGGGGACCACCACCAGAGCACGGTGCCCCGGCGGAATCCCCTGGGAGAAGTCCATGCGAGGGAGCCGATGCGGAGTCGCCAGCAGCGTCGCCAGCCAGTTGGCCAGGGCTACGGCCAGCTGGCTTGCGCACAGCAACGCGAGGATGCCGAACAGACCGAGCGCCCAACCATGAAAGGCAACGGGAAAGGCACTGGCATGCGCCTTCGCCACCAAGGTTCCGGCGACGATCATGGCGATCAGCGCGATCGTGCCTATGTACAACAGCAAAGGAAATTCGCGGCCCACCTTCCGTAACGCTTCAGAGGCAGATAAGCGGACCTCCACTTTGCGCTCAAGTTGTTCCAATCCCTTGTCGATCAGGTAGAAGCCGACATGCGCCGCGCGATCGTCGCTGCCCTTTCTGGCCGCGCCTTCCCGCGCCAGTTGGATTGCTGCGCGGGCCACCTCGGGTTCGGATCGCCGGCTGCTCTTGGCGATCTTCTCCACCGTATGGCGGTAACGGTCGCGCGTCGAGAAATCCATCTTGCCGTAGACTCCGCCTTGGTCCTCGCGAAGCACCTGTTCGACGGCACTCAAAGTCTCGACAAAATCGCGCCAGTTCATCGCGCCCAAGACGCGAAGGCTGCCGATGCTGTTGCTCATCGAGACCTGATCGGCAGCCTGTTGCTGGTTCTCCGACTGCACCAACTGCTTGATCGTCCGCCCGGATTCGGAAAGCCGCTGCTCAATCCAGGTGAGCGGTAAGGCCAAGGCGGGACCTTGCCCCTGCAACCGGCGCGCAAATTCCGCAACGAACGCGCCCACCAGCGGCGGGCTCGACCGCGCCATGTCGGCGATCACCAGAATCAGGCTCTTCGGGTCCTTTTCGGCGGTCTCGGTTATCTGGTCCGCCCAATAATCGGCGCGGTTTCGGCCCATCCTGTCGGCAGAAATCCGGGCTCCAACCCGTCGAAGATTCTCGATCAGCGCCAGACGCAGCATGATGGGAAGCGCCCACAGCTCGCCCAAGTTGAGGGCGGTGACCGTCTGGTAGGCCGCTACAAAGCTGCTGAGACTCTCCGGATCCACTCGCCCATCGCCGTGCGAGATCGTCTCCAGCGCGATGTCGTACACACGCGGAAGACCGGCCGAAGGGCCGTTCAGCAAGCGCGGCAGTTCCCGGCTGTACGTCTTCGGCAAGTGTTTCTCGGACATGCGAATCTGCTCTTCGATCAGGTAGAAGTTATCGAGGAGCCATTCCCCGGCGGGCGTGATGCGGCGGTTCGTCTTAACCGCCGCCGTCAACAAGCCGCGGACTCCGAGCAGAACGCCTTGATTTTCAGCCAGCCGTGCCAGAAGCCGGTCTGGAGCGCCTCCAGGGCTCAACTGGTGTGAGCCCGCCAGGGTCTTGCCATGCTGCCGCATCTGATCGGCGCTGAACAGCTCAGACCGCAACGGCGGGGCGTCGTCGCCGTATCTTTGTGTCGAGTCGCTTCCGGGGAGACTCAAATGGAGCAAATTCCTGCCGAGCGTCCTGTTACTCTTCTTCAATTTTGAAGCTCCCTGTCTCAGCAAGCATATCCCAACAGCAAGCTCGCGCGTCCTCCGGCACACCGGCGGTATGGCTCAGCGCTGTCACGACGTGCAGCATCACGATTTCAGAATGGAAAGAAATCCGTGGTCGAAGAGTTCCGGGAGAAGTACGGGACGAAGGACGTGGCGCCGGATTGGGCTGCCACAGTAATACCAGTAGCGACTGGTCAAGAGGTATGCCGGGCTGACCAGCACGAGTAGATCTTTGAGCTGAGCGAAATGATCAGCGATGCTGTGTCCCGCGTTTACTTTCCGTCTGGGGCCCAGCCCCAGCGCCCTCCATACAGCCACAGGCCGGTTTTGCGAAGCAGATAGTATTCGTTGACCGGGTAGTTGTCCCGCATGGCAGGCACGTTCGGCATCTGGGAAATCAGTTGGCCAATCGGCACCTCATTGTGCAGCGCAACCGCAAAACCCTGCTCGGCAGTCGAGAAAGTCCCCCACTCCAACAGGTCGGCCACTGCCGCTGGCGGCATCCGCTTCGCCAGTTCGGCCGCTGTCCGGTTGGGAATAGGTTGACGGCTGGCAAGAAAATGGAAGCCCCCCAGCCGCCCATCGACCGCGACGAAGACTCTTACGTAAGGGAACGACTCTTGCACGGCGCGCGCTACCGAAACCTGCGTGGCGGGATCGGCATCGCCGGGCAGCCATTGCTGAAGGATTCCACCGGGCCGCAGGTGCTGCTTCGCAATCCCGTAGAACTCGCGTGAATACAGCAGGCCGGATGCCGCCGCCGGATAGGGAGGCGGTGGATCGATAACGATGACATCGTACTGTTCTTTGATTCGCTCGAGAAACCGGCGGCCATCGTCAATCACCACCCGAGATCGCGGTGAGCGCAATAGTTCATTGCCATCTGCATGGTAATACCAGAACAAGGAAGGAACGCTCGGAACCAGCTCCACCGCCGTCGAGGAGATTCCCCAGGAAAGCATGGAACGGTGAGTTGTCCCCATCCCGAAACATATCACCAGCGCATTCTGCGGAGGCCGATCCAGAAAGGCCAGAGGCAGAGCCGACATCATCTTGGTGATCGGAGTCAGGTTTGTCACGCCAACCCCGTTCACCAGAAGTTCCTTCTGCATTCCTCGGCCAAACGCCATCACGGTTGCCGTACTGTCGCGCTGCACATAGCGGCCGGGGAATTGCTGCTCGAAAGTCTGAGTGCCAAATACGAGGAGTAACGAGACCAAGCCAATTCCGTACGCTACCAAAGCGCGGGCGGAAACCAGTTCCCGAATCTGCGATGGCCACAGCAGAGCCACCCCTGCTGCCAGCCACGGAAGCGATAGCACCAGCAAGGCATGACGTTCCCCCATCCAGGGCACGAGCAGGAAACCCGCCAACAGGGGACCGAGGATGCAGCCCATTACATTGACGGCATAGGCAGTGCCCGCCCGGTTTGGATCGCCTTCCGACCAGCGGTCTGCGAGCATCGGCGTCAAGAATCCGAGCAGCCCGCTGAAAGGCACGATGCCTAACGCCACGCGGAAGGCATCAGGAATCCTGAGAGTAGGATCGGCACTGACCAGCGGCAGCATTGCTGCCAGCCAAAGCACCAGCCACACCAGGGCGCCTTCCCGGCTGTAGCGTCGGCTCCAGGCCCGGTAAATACTCGAACCGACAAAGGTAGCGCCCAGGTAGAGCGCCAGGATCTGGGCAAAGGAGTAAACGAACGTTCCCACATAAGGCGTGAACTGCCTTATCCAGACCACCTCCAGCCCCATGCTCGTTAGCCCGGTAGCAAACAGCAACCACAGCGTCTTGCTTCCGAAGTTCCGCCGCCAACCCGCAGAATGCGCTTCCGAAGAGGCGCTCTGGAAGAACTCTCCTTTCCCGCCTGCCCACGATGCCTTCAAGGTCAGCGCGAAGGAGGAAACGAAGAGAGCCAGATTAAGGAACATCCCCACTCGTAGTGTGCTCCGGAAGCCGAACAACTCGATGATCAGCAAAGGAACGAACGCGCCGCTCACGGCTCCGAGCACGTTGGAGAGATAGAGAAAACTAAACGACCGTCGTGACTCCAGGCGTCGATCACTGCGGATCGCGAACATCGCCAGCGGTATGGTGCCTCCCATGCAGGCGCACCAGGGAATCAAGGTAATAGCCAGCCAGATACCAGCAGCTACGTAATAGCCGGCAAAAGACTGCGAGAATCGGTCTCCCAGGTGCTCCAGCAGCCAACGCCCCCCTTGCAGTTCCAACGGGACAATCACTGCCGAACAGGCGATGAACAACTCAGCCACAGCATAGAGACGCAGCGGAGGAGAGGTGAAGCGGGCTCCATACTTGCGCACAAGGTAGCCCGCGCCCCACGAGCCCAGCCCCAAACCTGCCATGAACATCGACAACACGATGGAAACCAGCGCAGTGTTCACGCCAAACTGCGCCATAGCCAGGCGCAGCCACACCAGTTCGTACAGAATGCTGCAGAATCCGGAAACGAAGAAAAAGGCAAAGTACCAGCGCATGCCGGAGCCGGGAGCGGAAACGAAACTCACTCTGGTCAAGCCTTGAACTTGGACACGTGGTGAAGAAGTCCCCAGCACTTCCGGGGGGACAGTTTCAGAGCTCATGAGCTATTCCATTCTCCGTGTGCAGCCGCGGGCAGCAGCAATAATTGAACCACCCGGGAAAGCGTGCAAGGATTCGTCTTGGCCGAGTTTCTCAGCCACTGCTGAATCTAGGCAAAAGTAACTCTGCGTCCCAGTTACGAAGGTCACGCACGACTCAGCCCGGTCAACAGTCACAGGGATCGTTTCGGATCCGCCGCGACAGGTCGGAAGAAGACTGCAATTTAAGGATTATATAAAGGATAGGGAACCGCTAATCCAAAGGACCCACGCGCACACGTAGAGTTCGCGGTATAAAGAAATACGTCAAAAGAGCCCCGACCATCAAAATCCCCGCAATGATATACAAAGCAGCAGATCGGTCCGCAGAAAAATGTCTCGCCCAAATCGGGATATTGGGTCCAACATAACCACCTAAATTACCCACCGAGTTCACGATGCCAATCCCCGCTGCAGCAGCGGTGCCGGCCAAAAATGCGGACGGCAACGGCCAGAACAATGGCATGGACCCAATCACTCCCAGTGTGCCCAAGGACAGGAAAATGATCGCCAACACTGGATTCGACGCAAAAACTCCGCTCAGAACCAAGCCGACGGCTCCAGCCACAACATTTGCCACATAATGTAGCCGCCGCTCTCCGGTTTTGTCGGAATGATTGCTCAGGAGGATCATCCCGATAACGGCCACGCCATAGGGTATGGCGGTAATCAGGCCAACCCTAAGATAGCCTTTCAAACCGAAGGCCTTCACAATCGTCGGCAACCAGAAGGCAATGCCGTACAAGCCGATCATCAAAGTGAAATAGATCGCGCACAGCACCCAGACTTTCCCGCTGGTGAAGGCATCTATCAGTTTGTGCTCGGTTTTATGCTTGTCTTCAGCTTCGAGGTTCTGCGCAAGCAATGTTTTTTCCTCGCGCGTAAGCCATTTCGCTTCTTCAATGCTGCTCTCTAGATAAAAGATCACCACCAGGCCAACCAGAATTGAAGGGATGCCTTCTGCCAGAAAAAGCCACTGCCACCCCGCCAACTTCATGGCGCCGGAAAGCACATCCATAATCCAGCCGGATATGGGATTGCCGACTACCCCCGATACAGCAATCGCTGCCACAAACCAGGCGGTTCGTGTGGATCGGAATCTTGAGGGGTACCACAAGGTCAGATAAAAAATCACCCCCGGGAAGAAACCGGCTTCGGCCAAGCCAAGCAGAAAGCGCATGGCATAAAAAGACCACTCCCCTTTTACGAAAATCATGCACGCAGATATAACGCCCCAGGAGATCATGATCCTGGCAATCCACATGCGCGCGCCGAATTTCTTCAGCAGCACATTGCTGGGAACTTCGAAAAAGAAATACCCGATAAAGAAAATACCGGCGCCGGTGGCGAATGCCGCATCGCTCATCGACAGGTCCTTCAGCATTTGCAGCTTCGCAAATCCAACGTTGACCCGATCGAGATACGCCAAAATGTAGCAAAGGAAAAGGAAAGGCACTATGCGCACGTCAACCTTGCGATACGTCCTCGCCTCAAAACTTTCCGCGGGCGTCATAGCTTTCAGGCATCCTTATTCTTGAGTCTTCCAGGGGAATTCGCGATTGGGACCTCTCGCTTCTTCAGCACTTGATCGCAAACTGCTGAAAAGAATGGCGGGGACGACGAGACTCGAACTCGCGACCTCTGCCGTGACAGGGCAGCGTTCTAACCAACTGAACTACGTCCCCAACCTGCTTTCATCCGCTTAGCGGGAAAGCCGCATGTTTACTGCACTTCCCTGCTGTCCAACTGTTTCGCCTGTTTCCACCATTTTCGCCTCATATATGCGAAATTCTGGCGGAAACGGACACCATGCGAAACCGAAACCAGAGCATTTGTCCTTGCTCACGAATCAAATTGTAACAGAGGACTCCCAAATCGCGAGGGCTAGACACCGTGATTGGTGAATAAAAAATATGCCGCTCGCTTGCTTGACAGCGCTACGGCCCGGCCCGGCGCACGGGAAGCGAACTGGGACCGTGCCCAGGCCTGTCTTTAACGACTTGCGACAGTCGAGGCATAACGGTAGCCTCGCAATAATTTCGCGGTTCAAGGGTACTTCCGCGATTTGATGTTGTCGCCAAAGCATCGCATCCCTGGTTTCTTAACATGTGAGCTATCTTGCTCAGACACGAAAGTCCACACCTGTCACTCTTTATTATCCTGAGTGTGTAGATGGAGCCGCGAACGCTGATTCGTAGCTTTGATTCTTAGGTCGCTGCAGATCGGGTCCCTGATCAAGTCACGGCGAAGCGACCACATCCAGCCAATCGGCATTCTTCATCCGTGTGTACGCCGCGAAACCTACGGCGAATACGATTCGAGCTCACAAGCTCTGAACGTTGAAGCTAGGGCAACACTTTCAGGCGGATAAGAGGGGTTAGCCCGCGAAACTAAGGAAGGTAACCTTATGCCTTTGATTCAACTGCTGGAAGTTATGATCGTGGTGGGTGTCCTCCTGTGGCTGGTGAATCGCTTCATTCCCATGCAGGGAACCATCAAGTCAATTTTGAACGGCGTCGTGGTCATTGCCCTGGTTCTGTGGATCCTGAATGTTTTTGGACTCTTCAACTCGCTTTCCCGGATACATATTGGAACCTGAAAGATGACGAAAACCAGCCAATAAGGCTGAACGCACAAACGCACGATCGAAACGCACCCCGGCACACCTGTGTGCCTGAATAAGGAGATACTGTGAAGACCAAGCTTTTGTTAGTAGTCGGAATCACCCTCTGTGTGAGCGCATTTGCTCAAACGAATTCTTCAACAAACATGGTCGTCGAGCCCATAAGTCCGACACCTATATTCCGAGTGAATGTAGTCAGCCGCAGCGTGCAGGCCGTCAACTACGAACATCGCAGCGGAGCTTCGAGGCTGGATTTTGCGGGTACGAACCTGATGCCCTCGGCGAACGGTGAAGCCAAGGTGAACAGCAGGCGGGGATCCATTGAGATCGACGCAGAATTTGGCAATCTGCAGGAACCGACGACTTTCGGCGGTGAGTATCTGACCTACATTTTGTGGGCGATTTCTCCCGAAGGCCGGGCCGTGAATCTGGGCGAGGTGTTAGTCGGCGACAACCATCGCAGCAAGCTGCGCGTGACCACCGACCTTCAGGCCTTCGCTCTGATCGTTACCGCGGAACCTTATTATGCCGTGCGGCAGCCCAGCAACGTGGTGGTGCTTGAGAATTTCGTTCGCGAGAGCACCAAGGGCACTACCGAGGCGGTAAATGCAAATTACGAACTGATGGAGCGCGGCGGCTACATTCCTACCGGCTATAAGTTTGACCCGGTGATTCTGAATGCCAGGTTACCATTGGAATTCTTCGAGGCGCGTAATGCGTTGCGCATCGCTCAATCCGAGGGAGCCGAGCAGTATGCCAGCGACAGCTATCAGCACGCCGTACAGTTGATGAACAATACCGACGAATATGCCACCAGAAGTCACATCGACCGAAAGCCGCTGATCGCAGTCGCCCGCGAGGCAGTACAAACTGCCGAAGATGCGCGCGAGATCGCAGTCAAGAAACTGGACGAGATACGCCTGGCCAACGAGCGTCAGGCTTCGAGCGACGCACAGGCACAATCGCAGGCGCAAGCCAACGACGCCATTCGGCGGAAAGAGCAAGCCCAGTCCGACACGGCGAACGCTCTAGCGGCAAAGGCTCAGGCCGAATCTGACGCAACCAACGCCCGCGCCGACGCCGCTGAGGCACAAGCTGCGAGCGCACAAGCCAGATCCGAGATGGCGGACAGCCAGGCTTCATCGGCCAATGCGCTTTCCGAAGCCCAGGCGGATGCGGAACAATCGCGCTTGGCTGCACAGCAAGCACTGCAGAGCGCGCAACAGGCGGAAACCGAGAAAGCGGCCATGCGCACGCGATTGTCGGTGCAGTTGAATACCATTCTTCAGACTCGCGATAGCGCGCGCGGGCTCATCGTCAGCATGTCCGATGTTTTGTTTGACACCGGAAAATACTCGTTGAAGCCGGGTGCACGGGAGAAGCTGGCGAAGGTCGCCGGTATTCTGCTCGCCTATCCTGGACTCGACATTGCAGTCGGTGGCTACACAGACAATGTGGGCAGCGACGCAATGAATCAAACATTGTCTGAGAACCGTGCTGGATCGGTACGCGACTACCTTGTGCAACAAGGCGTGTTGACGAATTCGGTTTCGGCCAGAGGCTTCGGCAACAGTTCGCCAGTAGCTTCAAACGATAACTCCTCGGGCCGTCAGCAAAACCGGAGAGTTGAACTTCTCGTGTCCGGCGAAGCCATCGGCAGCCCGGTCAACGCGACCACAGGAAGCTTGCAGTAAGAGCTAGGCGCAAGCTACGCAACGAATCAATAATGGAGGCAACACCTATGAGACTAGTTGGAGTTATCAGCACAGCAGTTCTGTCTTTGGCCCTCGGAGTCGCTGGTCCGGCGTTCGCACAGGAGCAGCACGAGCAGGAAGAACAGAAAGCCAAGCCCGCCCAGCAAGAAGAGAAGCAGGCGCAACCTGCCGCAAAGCAAGAGGCAAAACCAGCGGCGCAAGAGGAGAAGAACACCAAGCCGGAAGCAAAGCAAGAGGAGAAGAACACCAAGCCGGCAGAAAACAACGCAAAGCAAGAGAACGCCAAGCCGGCAGAGAAAAACGCCGCTGGTAACCGTGGTGGCCGCATTCCCGCAGACAAATTCAAGGCCAATTTTGGACAGCAACACTCGTTCCGTGTCAGCCAAGGCGACTACAACAATCACCGCTTCCAATACGGTGGCTATTCGTTCGGATTCGTTGACCCGTGGCCTAGCAACTGGCTCTACACGCAAAATGTCTATGTTGTCGACATAGGCGGCGTGTATTACCTGTGCAACCCGATGTTCCCTGGCGTTAACCTGGCACTTAGCTTCACACTATAGACGACTCGTTTGGTGGCGCCTGAGGGCGCAACCAGCTTTACTACTAGTGGCGCGGGTCCATTCCTTGGGCTCGCGCCGCTTTTTTCCCGGCGCCGGCAAGGTAATCTCGGAAGAAAGCGCTTGGCAGACGAATGGGAGCATTCCCGAAAAGTGAGCAGTTGTGCACAGATTTGGCAGCGCCTCGGTGGAATACTTGCCTCGACGCGCCCCCGTTCCATCCGCGCAACCCGCAGCAGCAAGGTACAACCGGGCAATCGAAGGATGAACTGGCAAGGTGTTCAAATGCGCAAGATCCGTTTGTTGTCGCTAGCACTTCTGATATTGGCCATGTCGGCCGCCGCGTTCGCGCAGTTCGGCGTGTCGATCGTTATCGCCCCGCCCGCGCTCCCTGTGTACGAGCAACCCATGGTTCCCGCCGCCGGTTATCTGTGGACGCCCGGCTATTGGGCTTATGGCGATGAAGGCTACTTCTGGGTCCCGGGTACGTGGGTCGAGCCGCCCACCGTTGGCTTGCTCTGGACTCCCGGTTATTGGGGTTGGGGCGACAACGCCTTCGCCTGGAATGAAGGCTACTGGGGCCCCACGATCGGCTTCTACGGCGGCGTCAACTATGGCTTCGGCTATGGCGGCGTCGGCTATGAGGGCGGATACTGGAATAACGGTGCCTTCATGTACAACCGCTCGGTGAATAACGTGAACGTCACCAATGTTTATAACAAGACCGTAATCAACGAAACCACGGTGAA
>Ga0181530_10004858_pt1 | contig 14014 bp, 6 predicted proteins | sample PEATcosm2014_Bin_42_FD_119769 | JGI IMG/M metagenome (GOLD analysis project Ga0181530, IMG submission 119769) | Peatland microbial communities from MTU Mesocosm Facility, Houghton, MI, USA - PEATcosm2014_Bin10_60_metaG | ecosystem: Environmental > Terrestrial > Soil > Wetlands > Peat | place... | reverse complement strand
GTCTTGTCGCCGACGCCGCCGGTCGAGTGTTTGTCCACTTTTTTTGCGGGCAGGAAGCTGAGGTCCAGCACTTCTCCGGAATGCAGCATCGCGTGGGTGAGGGCGGCGGTTTCCTCGCGAGTCATTCCGCGTAGCACGACGGCCATGAGCCATGCTGCCATCTGATAATCGGGAATGCTAGCGTCGGTGCAGCCTTCGACGAGGTATCCAATTTCAGCGGAGGATAATGCGCCGCCATCGCGCTTTTTGCGGATGAGATCGACCACGCGGAACGGCGATTCGGAAACGCTCGGCTGGCTCACTTGAGGCGGAAACCCTCCGGCAGAAGATCGGTGATGAGACTTTGCTTCGGGCCCTTTTTACCCTGGTAGAAGATGACGGCGCGCGGCCCGAATTCGAAGATGACCTGGCGGCAGGCGCCGCAGGGCGAGCATGGCACTTGGTGATCGATATCCGGAGAGCCGACGACGGCGACGGCGCGAATCTCAAGTTCTGGGCCATCTTTAGCGATAGCAGAAAAGATTGCCGTACGCTCGGCGCAGTTGGTCATTCCGTAAGAAGAATTCTCGACGTTGCATCCCACGAAGACTTTGCCGTTCGAGGTGAGAATGGCTGCGCCCACTCTGAAGTGGGAAAAAGGCGCGTAGGCGTTCTTCATCACTTTGCGCGCCGAACGCAGCAGACGTTTGCGCATGGCAAGTGGCACCTTTGTCTTTTGCATATCCAAACCAGATTCGCCGAAGATTAAGTGGGCAATTGTAACGCTTGACCGCCTTCGGCAGTAGAGATTTTCAAGGGCGCGATTCTCAAGGGCGTCAGTACATGATGGTCTTCGTAAGATGATGTGGCCACCAGGTGGTGTGATAGTGGGTCCAGAGGCGCGCGTCGATCTGCGGAACGACGATTTGCCGATCAGACGGCCGCAGTTGATTGATCTCCTCGGCTAGCAGGGCGCTGGCATAGATGCAATGAGCGCGAATCTCGATTTCCCGTGGGCTGTCGTGAGGAATCATCTGGTAAGAGTTAATCGCATTTTCCAGTCCGGCGGAATAGCTGGTGATTCCCAGCAGCCGGAGCGCGACCGGAACGATATAGTCGGCAAAGGCGGACATCGTTTCCAGATCTTCGACGTGGAAATTCCCCGTCTTCCCGAGGCTGGTGTATAGGAACCAGATCGCCAATTGCGGCAGCTTGTAGAACTTTATGGTGTGGCCGTCGTAGAGGCTAACATCGCGAAAACGCGGAAAGTCGCCGACCAGCCGGTCTATCAATCCGTTGCCGTTGTCGTAAAGCTTCGGTGAGCAGGACGCAACGAAGTTGTGAAAACGCCCGTTGTACTGTCGCGTGAGCACGGTTCCAACCTGGTGCAGGATCTGCGTCTTTTCGTCGAGCATGGGCAGTTCGATATTGCCGGCGAACAGCGTTTCCATTTCCGCTTGCGTAACCTTCGCAAGGAACGCGCCGTCAAGCATCGGGATGCCCTTGTCTAGGGCGCGCTTCATGCAGGCGAACAGCGCATCGGAGTCCGACCAGGTGCGGCCGGCGTAGTCCGCTTGGAATTTTATGTGGGTGAAGAAGTCGGTGAAGGCGGTATCGATGCAGGCAGCAGTGAGAATGAAATCGATGGTCTCGTTGACATCGCCCGCGCCGATGCCGAAGGGCAGAGCGTAATCGGGTATGGGCAGCTCTTCGTACGCCATCCAGCCGGCGACTTCGACGATCTTGCCGACATTGGTTTGCACGTCGCGCGAGCGCTCGATCACGGGATGAATACTGTCGAGCACCGGGCTGAAGGTCAACTTCGGCCAACGCATGTCTTGATTGGTTCGCATGATTCTCTGCCCTGATTCCCTGACGTGAGTCTGACGATTGCTCATTATAGCGGTCGAATCTTGACGCTCCCGCGAGCCGGTGTTAACTTCAGGCCACACGTGGCAGTCCGGGAGACATCGTTCTGAGTCGACCTGAGAAGATGCGGAATTCGCCCGCACCGGGCTCCGTGGACCTTCGCCGGCGCGACTTTCTGATTCGTTGTTGCCAGGGCGCTTCGGCGGCGCTAATCCCTGCAAGTCTCCGCGGTTTCGGCTCGGCTTCGCTCAACTTCTTTGACTCCGCCGACCGAGACCTATCGAATGGTGAATTCCACCTGCATCCTCACTATCGTATGCCCAGGCCCCTCGATGCCCTGCTTCTTAAAACGCAGCCTGGCCTCGACGACTTTGTCACTGAAAAATACGCCGACCAGATCGCGGCCATCCTTGCGCACTGGAGTTCCGGCCTGCTGCAGTCTCCGCAAGATGTGTCAGAGATCGAGAGAGTTCTTCTACCGAATTTCTCGGGATTCTCGCTGCGCTCTGTCGAATCGCGAATTGTGCGCCCGGGCCCGGCCATCGAGGTCCGACACAACACATTTCCTCGAGAACCCGTGCTTGGGCGCGACGCATTTCTGCAGGAACTGCGGTCAGCCCTCAGTGGCTTTTCGAAGATTCTTACGGCTGAACTTCAGGTAACGGGAATTGACGCTGGCTCCATCCGAGCGGCAGAGCGATCTTCTGGTCGACTGCAAACTCGCATCCGCTATGAATTAGTAGCCACGGGCCGCGACTTCTACCGCGAACAGCGCGTGGGTTACTGGCAGCTTACTTGGGAGTGGTCTGCGTCCGGCGATTTCCGCGTTCGCAACTGGCAGGCGCTGGATGAAACCCAGAGCCGCTGCGCTGGCCCGAGCTATGTTGACATCACGGCGGCGGCGCTCGGTGGCACTGCGTCCTACTCTTCGCAACTCCTGCATGGAACCGACTACTGGCGGACCGTGCTCGACGGCGCTTGCGGAATCGATATCTACGGACACAACGGCGTTTCGGTTGGCGACATCGACGGCGATGGATATGACGATCTCTACGTCTGCCAGCCCGGCGGCCTTCCGAACCGGCTCTACCGAAATCGAGGCGACGGCACCTTCGAGGACATCACCGAAGCGGCGGGCGTCGGTGTCATCGAAAACACCGCGTGCGCGCTTGTTGTCGACGTCGACAACGACGGGCGCCAGGATTTGATCGTGGTGCGGGCAACCGGCCCAATGTTGTTCCTCAATGAAGGCGGCGGCAAGTTTCGCCAGAAGGCGAATGCATTTCAGTTCGCCACCCCGCCGCAAGGAACTTTTACCGGAGCTGCGGCTGCCGATTATGACCGCGACGGCTGGTTGGATATCTACTTCTGTCTCTACGTCTATTACCAGGGCACGGACCAATATAAGTATCCGTCTCCTTATTACGGCGCTGAAAACGGGCCTCCCAATTTCATGATGCGCAACCACCGGGACGGCACGTTTCGCGATGTAACTGCCGAGACCGGTCTCAACCAGAACAACACGCGCTACAGTTTTGCGTGCGGCTGGGCCGACTTCAACCGAGATGGCTGGCCCGATCTTTACGTGGTGAACGATTTCGGGCGAAAGAATCTTTACCGCAACAATGGCAACGGGACTTTTACCGACATCGCTCCGCAGGCGGGGGTTGAAGATGTCGGCGCGGGGATGAGCGTCTGCTGGTTCGATTACGACAACGACGGCGCGGAAGACCTCTACGTGGCCAACATGTGGACGGCGGCGGGCGAGCGCATCACCATGCAGGATGTCTTCAAGAAAGACGCGCCCGAACAAACGCGAGCGTTCTATCACAAACATGCCATGGGCAATTCGCTATTTCGAAATACTTTTCGAGATGGCGGCGTTTTCGAAGATACAACCCCCGCTGCCGGCGTCGGAATCGGGCGCTGGGCGTGGTCGAGCCAGGCGTGGGATTTCGACCATGATGGTTTTCTCGATCTCTATATCGCCAACGGCATGGTGAGCGGCCCCTCGCGCAAAGACGAAGACCTGAACAGTTTTTTCTGGCGGCAGGTGGTTGCCCTTTCGCCCGACGAGGCCAAGCCGTCTCACGACTATGAACAGGGATGGAGCGCGATCAACGAGTTGATTCGAGCGGATGGCACGTGGAGCGGTTACGAACGAAACATTTTCTACTCGAACAATGGCGATGGAACGTTCTCCGACATTTCAGGCGTGGTCGGACTGGACTTTCTCGAAGACGGGCGGGCCTTCGCACTCGCGGATTTCGATCAGGACGGCCGGCAGGAGGTTTTTCTGAAGAACCGCAACGGCCCGCAGTTGCGCCTCTTGAAGAACGTCATGGAGAACCTGCCTCCATCCATTGCCTTCCGCCTGTGCGGCACGAAGAGCAATCGCGACGCTATCGGCGCAGTAGTCACGATCGAAACTGAAGAGGGCAGCCAGACTCGGACGCTGCAAGGACGATCATTGCAAGGACGATCGTTGCAAGGACGATCGCTGCAGGCCAGATCGCTGCAAGCCGGATCGGGATTTCTTTCGCAGCACAGCAAAGATATCTTCTTCGGCTTGGGAACGGCGAACGGCCCGGTACGCGCCTCGATTCGCTGGCCGAGCGGACTGGTGCAGGAACTCCGCAATCTGCCGGTCAACCACCGCGTGTGGATTGACGAGGGCTCCGAACCATCTCGAATCGAAGCCTTCATAACGCCAGCGGTGCGAGGCCAGTTCGCCGACGCCAAGCCACAGGAAGTCGAAACACTTCCCACAACGGCTGAGACCTGGCTGCTGGCTCCGGTCGAGGCGCCTGATTTTTCTCTTCCCGATTTCAGTGAGCAGATGCGCACTCTTTCTTCCCTGCGCGGAAAACCGGTGCTGCTCAACTTTTGGGCCGCAGTCGCGGAGCGATGCAAAAAAGACTGGGTCTCTTTCAATCAGCGCCACGCGGCCTGGTGGGCTCAGGGTCTCCAACTGCTTGCGGTGAATCTGGACGGCCCCGCCGATGCGGAGAGCGTCCGAGCGCTGGCGCGGGAGCATCGCCTTTCGTTTCCGATTCTGCGCGGCTCCGACGACGTAGCCGGCATTTACAACATTCTTTATGGTTACCTGTTCGACCGGCACCGCGATCTAACGTTGCCAATATCGTTCCTGATCGACGCCAACGGAGAGATCGTCAAGGTCTATCAGGGCCCAGTGGACCCGGAGCACGTCGACCATGACTTCCGCCATATTCCCCAAACCAATGCCCAACGATTAGCCCGCGCGCTTCCCTTTCCCGGTGTGACCGACGCGATCGACTTTGGACGCAACTATCTTTCTTACGGCTCGGTGTTTTTTCAGCGCGGTTATATGGATCAGGCCGAAGCGTCATTTCAAATTGCCCTGCGCGACGATCCTCAAAGTGCCGAGGCGCTCTATGGTATTGGAAGCGTGTATCTGAACCAGCAGAAAACGGCCGAAGCCCGCGAATGTTTTGAACGCGCGCTCAAACTTCGGGCGACCTATCCCGACACCTTGGCCAATTCGTGGAACAATCTCGGCTTGCTGGCCGCGCGTGAGGGGCGTACGGGAGATGCGGTCGGCTACTTACAAGAGGCGCTCAAGCTGAGCCCCGATCATCTAATTGCGCTCGATAACCTGGGCGGCGCCTATCGCCAACTAAAGCGTTGGGATGACGCTCGCAGAACCTACGAGCGGGCGCTCGAAGTCAATCCCAACGATGCGGATGCGAACTACGGTCTGGGCATGGTGTTTGCGCAAAACGACGATACCGCGCGGGCGTTCGACTCTCTACAGAAAGCGCTGAAACTGCGTCCGGCTTACCCCGAGGCGCTGAACAATCTGGGGATCCTATATCTGCGCACGCACCGCCGGGATGAGGCTGTGGCAAGCTTTGAGGAGTGCATCCGCGTGGCCCCTGCGTTCGATCAGGCTTACTTGAACCTGGCCCGTGTCTATGCCATAGAGGGTACTTCGGACAAAGCTCGCGCCGTGTTACTCGAACTGCTCAAGCAACATCCGGGCCATGAGGCAGCGCAGAAGATGATCGAACAGCTAGGTCCATAGGCAGTTACTAAGGCGTCGAAGGGTTGTGCGCTTGCGGCGTCGGTGCGGTCAACAAGCTCACAAACAGCCTGTAGAACTTATCCGTATCCAGGTCGACTTGCACTTCCACCGACTGGAGATCGCGCTTGGGCTTATCGAGGTCTGACCAGGTTAGGGTATCTCCGTAGCCGGCGCCGTGGTCAAGGTTCACGTCCAAGTAGACGTTTTCTTTCTTAGTAATCAAGCTTGGATCAAGCCATGCGGCGGATGTAAGTTCGTCCCACAAATAGTTGTAAGTACCCCGCAGGCGGGCATACTTTCCGATGTATTGTGCTGCGGGCGAGTTACCCGCCTTGATCCTGTCGATCAGTTCATTGGTCATTCTCGTTTTCACGGAAATATCTACCGGTGTGCAGACAATCTTCTTCCATGGAGCCCGCAGCACGATGCGAGCAGCTTCCGGATCGAACCAGAGGTTGAATTCGTGGCGGGGCGTGTTGGTAAATTCAGGGTCGTCGGTCTGCGGACTCAGGCTGGCGCCCATAAACACCAACTCTTTTGCCAGGTTGGCGAATTCCGGATCGATGGAAATGGCCAGCGCCAGGTTGGTCATAGGCCCGCCCTCATAGATAGTAACTTCGTGCGGATACTTACGAACCATGCGTACCAGAAAGTGGGCCGCATCTTCGTCGGCTGCCTTGGCGGTGGGCTTCCCTTCCGGCATCGCTCCTAATTCGCGCGGTGCGTGATAGACGCTCGGAGTCCACGCCCCCAGCCAAGCCACGTAGCCGTAGTGCTGCTCCCATTGCTCCGTCTCTTCTTTTGTTCGGACCAGCGGGTACTCGGCTCCGGGCACGACGGGAATGTCGGTTCGTCCGATAAGTTCGAGCATGCGCAGAGTGTGCGCCACTTCTTCGGTGAGCCAGGCGTCGCCCGTCACCACGGTAATGCCCAACACTTCCGTCTGCGGAGACTGAATAAGCAGCAGGATCGCCTGCTGGTCAGTGCCGGCGGGTCCGGCCGCGTCTTGGTCGATGATGATCTTGCGCTTGTCTTTATCCAAGCTTTCAGACACGAGACATGTCGTTAGAATTACGGTTGCGACCGCGATCAATCTCCGGAACCGGACCAGCTTCATTTCGTGCACCTCGGAATGTCTGAAACTTCGCGATGACAATGTTACTTGCTTCCCGGCAAACGGGCCAATGAGCAAATGAAAAAACCTCGCGGAATCCAGCAGTTCAGGCGCAAGGGGCTGCCATCGGTTGCTGAGGCAATTGATTGTAGAAGGGGTCGGGCGCGATTAGAATGACGAGCGTAGAGTGGCCGACAGCGATCGCGGTTGACGCCATTTTGTTTTTGGACCTGCCGCTGTTCGCGCCTTTCTCTCAGGAGCCGATCCGCATGACCACAGGCCAATTCGGACGATCTGGAATTTGTGCTGTCGTCTGCGTTCTAGCGCTGATGTCAGCTCTCGCTCCGGATCGAGCGCAATCTCAAGAACCGACGGGCACCGCTGTGGTGCATGGGTATGTGCGCGATTCGAGTCTCAGGCCAGTAGCGAATGCTGCGGTGTATTTGCTAACCGGGACTTGGAACCAGCCCTTCCTTGCGCCGAACCAGGTCACGCACACCGATTCGGAAGGACACTACCGATTTGCGGCGCTTCGAGCAGGCGTGTACTCTCTGCGTGCGCAAATGACCGGATACGACGATGCAGAGATGGCTCGGGTGAACGTCGCGGAGAACGAAACGACAAAGATCGATCTCATTGTTGCGTCCACCAAGGCTTCTAAACTGCTAGGCACGACTCCGGCAACGGCGGAAACGGCGAAGTCGAGCACACCCGCGCCCGAGTTTTATGACGAACCTCAGTTCACCGTCGCGGGGGTGACCCAAGCCACGAATTCCGGTGGACACGGTTCCGATATCGTATTACGCACCACCGAAGCGCTCGCCCGGGCAACGGTCACATTGAGCAAGGAATCGTCTGGAGACTCCAAGGCGGCATCCGCCGCAGAAAATTCTTTACGCGACACGCTAGCGCGCGAGCCGCAAAACTTCGAGGCGAATCGGCGCCTGGGAAAGTTGCTCGTCGATAACGGAAAAGCCGCGGAGGCACTTCCCTACCTGGAACGGGCTTCCCGGCTCAACCCCGGAGACGACGATAATTCCTACGAACTGGCGCTAGCTTATGCCGGCTCCGGGAATCCCGAACGTGCGCGCACCGAGGCCCGCGCCCTCCTGGTTAGCCAGGAGAAGACGCCCCAGGCCGAGGCGCATCGGGATCGGGCCGAAGTTCATCACCTGCTGGGCGACGTCGAAGAGAAGCTCAGCAATCCCCTGGAGGCGGTTCGCGAGTACCAGCGCGCGGCGGAACTTGATCCCAGCGAACTGTATTTGTTCGATTGGGGAACCGAACTTCTCACTCACCGCGCGCTCGAGCCGGCCACCGAGGTCTTTGCCAACGGCAATCGCCGCTTTCCAGAGTCCGTCCGGATGCTGGTTGCACTCGGCGTGGCCTGGTACGCTCGCGGCTCCTGCGATCAAGCGGCACAGTATTTAGTGAAGGCGTCCGATCTCGCTCCCGACAATGCGACTCCGTATTTGTTTCTCGGGAAAATGCAAACTGTGGAGACTGCTCCATTGGAAGGGTCGGCAGAAAGATTGGGCCGATTCGTGCAGTTGCAACCTGACAATGCGCTCGCCAACTACTATTACGCCGTCAGCCTTTGGAAACAATCGGCCGGCGGGGGAGACGCTGCGCGCGACAACGAGCGTTCGACTCGCATGGAGGCGTTGCTGCAGAAGGCGGTGCGTCTCGATCCGAAGCTAGGCGCCGCGTATCTGCAACTGGGGATTCTCTACTCGCAGCGGGAGGATTTTTCGCGGGCCATTGCCGCGTATCAGAAGGCGATCGAAGTCAGCCCGGAAGGCGATGCGACGCTCGAAGAAGCGCACTATCGTCTGGCGCAGGCTTACCAGCGGAGAGGGGACAAAGCGCAAGCTAAAGTACAACTTCAACTCCACGACGAATTGGCGAAGAAAACACAAGAAGATAGAGAGCGAAAGCGGCGCGAGATTCAGGAGTTCGTGATTGCGCTGCGAAGCAAAGATTCCGCCTCGCAATGAGGCGGAAAGTTGAGGGCAGACTGAACGGCGGCTGGCGATTCCAGCTGGCTCAGTCTGCCCAAAGTGAAACCGCTACGAATTCCAGTTCTAGAACTTGAGCTTCAGGGCGAACTGAACCAAGCGCGGGTTATTCACGGTATTGTTAACTTTTGCGAAGCTGGAAGGCGAACTTATATCCATCATTCCAGTTCCTGCAGCACCCTCCAGAAAGTATTGCGGATGGTTAAAGAGATTGAAGAACTCCGCCCGGAATTGCAGACCCATTCCCTCGCGGAAGGACAAGGGAAGGTCCTTGATCAAGGAGAAATCTGTGTTCACAAAATGCGGACCGTAGACGGGCGCGCGGACTCCGGTGCCGAGCTCTCCGGCTGGGGCAATCACGAACGCGCAGGGATTGAACCAGTTTTGCAGCGTGTGCACCTCTGTAGGAACTGGGTAGCTGCAGTTGGAATTTGCCGCTACCGGTCCCGGCTTGTTAGGATCGCCAACCTGATTCGGACGCTGGAAGTTATTTCCGTTGTAGGAAAAATCCACTCCCGAAACGTCACTGCTATCGACGACGTACAGCGGGAATCCGGAGGTGGCTCTTTCGATTAAATTCACTGACCAATGTCCAACAGCTGCATCTACGGGGGTGCTCCAGCTGCCGCCCCAGTACTTGCCCTTGCCGAAGGGCAGATCGTAGAGGATGCTGGCAGTGAAACTGTCGTTGAGGTTCAGTTCCGATAGTCCCCAATCCAGTTTCTGTGTTCCTGGCAATGGATAGTACAACGCACCCGGGTTAGTACCCAGGCCGTCGGGCATGCCATTGTCAAAATTGCGAGCATAGGTGTAGCCGATCAGAGCGTAGAGTCCGTGCCGCGCGCTCTTGGTTTCAGCCTTAATCTGCAGAGAGTCGTAGCGGGCCTGGCCGATGCTGTTATTGGTGTCGACAGATTGAAAGGCTCCTCCGCCCGGCTGATGCGTTGCGTACGGAAAGAACCCAAAGCCGCAGCCCAGTGTGTAGGTGCCACCGGGGACGCAAGCGGAAGGACTATTGAGGTTTTCGTTGAGTTGGCTGGTTAGAATATGCGCGCTGCGCGTGCCGGCATAACCCATTGTCAGGACCACATTGCCGGGCATTTGCCGCTCAACGTTAAAGTTGAACTGCTGGATGATGCCCTGCTTGAAGTTTCGGTTCATGGCCTGAATGGTCCCCGTATAACTGGTGGGGTTGACCGGCGAGGTAAGGGGCGTGCCACTGGGCTGCGGGATGAAACCGTTTTGAAGGCCGCAAGCGGGGTTGCCAAACGGTAAACAGATACCAGAAAGGAACGATGCTCCAGGGAACTCATCAGGGTCCACTTCCGCGTAGTAGGGCGGGTTCTGCCATAGCCCCTGTCCGCCCTGGTCCCAGGAAGAATCGTGGGAGATTCCGTAGGCGGCGCGGACGACCGTCTTACCGCTTCCAAAGGCCTTCCAAGCGAGTCCGATGCGAGGTTCTAATGCGGTCTTGTCAAACTGAATGCCAACCCGGCCGTCAGTGGTCACGCAGTTCGTGCAGCCGCCAATTGCCGGACTTCCCGCCGGCACGTACCAGGTCTGGTTGGTGACATCGTAATCCGCCTGACGATTCTTGACCTCAGTTTCCGGCGTCACCAGAGCCCAGCCGAGACCAAGGTTCATAGTTAAATTCGGAGTTACGCGCCAATCATCCTGGACGAACGGGCGAAACAGCTTGTAGCGGCGGCCGGTGGTGGCTCCAAGGAATGTCTGATCGTGGGCCGCAAAGACGCCCATGGCGCCCAGGAGCAGATCGCCGATATTGTCGCCCGTTCCAAAGCCAATGTTCACGATAAAGCCATCCTGAAATGCGTTGTTGCGCACATTCATCTCATTGGCGCGAAATGTTATGCCCACACGGATGTCGTGCTTGCCGCGAATCAGGTCGATGGTGTCGCCAAGCGAGTAGACATTGGTCCCGCCCTGATAAGGAGCGTATCCGCGATCGCCAAGCGAAAAATAGCTGCTCATATCGAACGAAGTCAGGCCGCAACTCTCGCAGTCGTTGGTCGCCTGGTTCAGACTGGGAGGGTATCCAGTGATGCTGTCGCAATGGCTGCCTAAATCGGCGCCAGGAATACCGACAGCTGGGTTGCTGCCCGGGATGTCCGCGGCTGCACAGGTTCCGGTGGCGAAAGAATTGATATGGTTGAAGATTCGGCTGTAGCCGGCGGTGAATTGGTTGATGGTGGTGGGGGAAAATACGTGGGTTTCAGTCAGCACCGCATTGCGCCCGTGGTTCTCAATGTGCTGGTTGCTGCCAAAGGCGTTTTCTTCAGCATAGGTCGGCGAACCGCCCGGAACGAAGTTGGTGGCCTGATCGTAGCTGAAGCGCGCAAACGCGGAGTCCTTACTGGAAAAATTGTGATCGAGGCGGATGTCCCATGTTCCTTCGTTGAGCTTGCGCACGGGCTGGTTGGCATAGTTGAAACCAGTTGCGGTGGGGGGAGCGTTGGGCGCGGGATAAAGCGCAGCCACTGCCGCACCTTGCGGGTTGATCAGGGCTTTCGGAATGACCGCGCAGGACGTGCCAACATTGAGCTGACCGCCGTCGGCCTGAATAGGTTCGGGCACGCCAGGGGCTGAACATTGGAAGGTTGGAGACTCGTTGGTCACGCCGTTTTGATTTGCGTAGGGATTGTTGAGCGTCGTCGCACCTAAGGCGGTGGGGCCCTCCTCGTAGTTGCCATTCGCGTCGGGCGTGACTTGGGCAACGGTCGGAACGAAGCCCGTAAAAGGTACGCCTTTGCGCTGCATCTTGGCCTGGTAGTCAACAAAGAAGAACGTCTTGTCCTTCTGAATGGGCCCGCCAAGCGAGCCGCCAAATTGGTTCAGGTTGAATTTCCCCACGCTGTTAATAAACGGAGTCGATGCGTCGAGATCGGTATTGCGGAAGAACTCAAACAATGTGCCGTGAAACTGGTTTGTGCCTGACTTCGTGGTCACCAGGACGGTCGGACCTGCGCGCTCTCCATATTCGGCGGAGTAGTTGTAGGACAGGACCTTGAATTCCTGGATGTCATCCATATCGGGGAAAATCGCAATTCCGCCTTCGTCGAGCTGGTTGTTGTCGTTGCCATCGAGCAGCCAGTCGGTGCTTTGTTCGCGCGATCCGCCGACCGAGAGCGAAAAGGCGCCGCGCGTGGCGGCTTCGCTGCTGGCGGCATTGGTGAAGAAGCTGACCGGGCTTGTCGATTGCGTTGTTCCGGGAGTCAGGGTCGCGAGCTGGACGAAGTTGCGTCCGTTCAACGGAAGGTCGGCCACTTCCTCGGACGTGATCACCTGCCCGAGGGTTGGGTTCGTGGTTTCCACGGCCACTTCGGTGGCGTTGACTTCGACGGTCTGGTTGACCGACGCGGGTTTGAGCGTGAAATCGATTTCGCGCTGTTCATCGACTTGCAGCCGTATGTCTCGCTGCTCGGTGATCTGAAAACCCTGGGCCTCCACTCGGATGGTGAAAAGCGCCACCGGGAGCAAGGGCACGAGATAGTGCCCCGATCCATCCGTCTTCGTTTCGCGCGTAAGACCGGTGCCCTGCGAGGTGATTTTTACGTTCGCGGCGGAAATCACCGAGCCAGTCTTATCGGCCACCGTCCCGGAAAGACTGCCGTTCGCCTGGCTGTAGAGACGTGGACAGAGCGACATCACGGAACCGAGAAGCGCAACCAGCAAAACATTTCTTTTCAGCATCAGTTCCCCTTAGGTGGCCATTCTAACGAGTGGCCATGGGATCGACTCCCTCGCGACTGAAACCCCGCGATTGAAACCGGGGAGCGTCCCCTTTTTCTTTACGATGGGTCATCTAAATCGATTGGATATGCAAAGTCAAGAGCTTTATGCCGAGTCCGCGAATGGCCTGCGGCCAGTTTACGAATTCACTTTTCCATAATGCCTATGTTTTCGCGGATTTTCACAACGCGGTTGCCAGTGACGTTTTCGAAGCGCTGCACCAGGCCGCTCGGCCAGCGAATCTCGATGGCATCGGCCTTGGTGGCCGGGCCCAGCCCAAAGTGCAGGCGGAAATCACTTTGCGAGATGTATCCGCCGCCGCTGCGAACATCCTGCGTCTGCTGGTGATCGCCCACGCGAACGTTGACTCTGGCGCCGATCGCGTCGCGGTTGGATTTTGTGCCTTCCAATTTCAGTAGAATCCAGTTCCCGCGCTCGCCAAAATTTTTTAGCAGGCTCGGACGATCGTGACTGTTGTTCACAAGAATTTCGACTGCTCCGTCGTTGTCGAAATCGGCTGCAGCCACGCCGTGGCTGTTGAACGGAGTGGTGATGCCCGCGCCGGAATCGAGTGAGATGTCGCGAAATTTTCCGTCGTGCTCGTTCCAGTAAAGAATCTTGCGTTCGCGGTAGGTGTTGTTGACGCCCTTGCTGTCGACTTCGGGATAGATGTGGCCGTTGGCCATGAACAGGTCGGGCCAGCCGTCGTTGTCGATATCGACGAAGAGCGTGCCCCATCCCAGGAACTGTGAATTTTTGGCCAGCCCGGCGGAGGAGGTGACGTCGGAGAATGTTCCGTCGTGATTGTTGTGATAGAGCGTGGCCGTGTCGTCGGAGAAGCTGGTCTTGACAATATCGAGCCAGCCCTCGCCATCGTAGTCGATGGCATCGGCTCCCATGCCGGCTTGCTCGCGGCCTCCGTCGTTGAAGGCGACGCCGGCCTCGACCGCGGTTTCGGTGAAAGTGCCGTCGTGGTTGTTGTGAAAGAGCAGGCTGGGAGTGGAATCGCACGCCACATAGATGTCGGGCCAGCCATCGTTGTCGAAGTCGCCGGTGAGGGCGGTCAAGCAGTAGTAAGCGTCGGTCTTCGCTATTCCGGAGGCTTCGCTGACGTCGGTGAAAGTGCCATTGCCGTTGTTGTGGTAGAGCTCGCTGTGCGTGCCTTTCAGGCCGTGCGGGCCGCACAGCACCGGCATCCCTTTCCACATGCAAGCTGCG
>Ga0181530_10004857_pt1 | contig 14021 bp, 9 predicted proteins | sample PEATcosm2014_Bin_42_FD_119769 | JGI IMG/M metagenome (GOLD analysis project Ga0181530, IMG submission 119769) | Peatland microbial communities from MTU Mesocosm Facility, Houghton, MI, USA - PEATcosm2014_Bin10_60_metaG | ecosystem: Environmental > Terrestrial > Soil > Wetlands > Peat | place... | reverse complement strand
GTGACCGACACCGGTCACGGTATGCCCCCGGAGGTTCAGGCGCGGGTGTTCGAGCCGTTCTTCACCACCAAGGGCGTCGGCAAGGGCACTGGGCTTGGACTGTCCATGGTGTATGGATTCGCTATCCAGGCCGGCGGTACGGTAACGGTCGACAGCGTCCCGGGCAAAGGCACCACAGTCACGCTTTACCTGCCGCGCGCGGCGCCGGAGCCAGGCGCGCCGGCGGCGGTGGCGGAGACGATCACCGGGGGGCGGCCGCTGCGTATCCTTCTGGTCGATGACGACACGGATATGCGCGAAACCGCCCGGGAGATGCTGAACGAACTCGGGCACACGGTAACCGCGGCCGAGAGCGGGCCGGCGGCATTGGCGTTGCTGCGCGAAGCGGCGGCGTTCGATGTGTTGCTCGCTGACTTCGCCATGCCGGAGATGACGGGCACCCAGCTTGCGGAGCACGCGTTGGCGTTGCGGCCGGCGCTGCCGGTTTTGCTGATGACCGGCTATGTCGAGAGCGACGCGCGCCAATCGTGGACCGAGCTTGGCTACCGCACGCTGATGAAGCCGTTCAGCGCCGCCGAACTCGCCGCGGCCCTAACCTCTCCCGCGAGAGCGGGAGAGGTCGAGACGCGTCAGCGGCAAGGGTGAGGGCGATCGGGTCGCCCCGCTGCACGTTCTAACATGCCGACCCGATCACCCTCACCCTCGGTGCTTCGCACCTTCCAACTCTCCCGCGCTGCGCGCCGGAGAGGTGTCGTAATCAGATCACCCCCTCTTGCTGCAATGCGGTAACCTCGGCTTCCGGCAATCCCAGCCAGCCGTGATAGATTTCCATATTGTGCTGCCCGAGCGACGGGCTGGGCACTGCCTTCACCCGGTCCGCCCCATGCAGCCGCAACGGCGAATTGGGCGCGACGATCGAGCCCAGCGCCGGGTGCTCCACCCGCTCCAGCATGCCGCGTTCGTGCATGTGCGGATCGTTCATCACCTCCACCGCGTTGCGCACCGGTGCGCAGGGGATGCGGTAGCGCTTGGCCGCCGCGACAACCTCGGCCTTCGGCAGCGTGCCGGTCCAGGCGGCGACCACCGCCTCGGTCTCCGCCATGTGGGCCGTGCGGTCCGTGTTGGTGCGGAAGCGCGGATCGTCCTCCAGGTCCTCGCGTCCCATCGCCTTCAGCAGGTTCGTCCAGTGCCCCTCGGTGACGACGTGGATCGCCACCCAGCCATCGGTGGTGGCGAACGTGTTGTACGGCGCACTGGACAGTCCGGCCTGCCGGTTGCCGGCGCGCGGCGGAACGTTGCCGGTGCGGAAGTAGTAATCGTAGCTGGCGGCCAGCGAGGAATACACCGCCTCCTGCATCGCCACCTCGACAAGCTGGCCTTCGCCGGTGTGGTCGCGCTGAAACAGCGCGGTGACGACCGCGGCGTAGAGATGGATGCCGCCCATGAAATCCACCAGCGTCGGGCCGGCCTTCATCGGCGGCCCATCCGGCGCACCGGTCACGCTCATGATCCCCGACGCGGCCTGGATGGTGAAGTCCATCGCCAGATTGTCGCGATCCGGCCCGCTGATGCCGAAGCCGGTGCCGGTCGCATAAACCAGCCTCGGGTTGACCTTTTGCAACACGTCATAGCCGACGCCCAGCCCGTCCATGGTGCCGGGGGAAAAATTCTCCAGCAGCACGTCGGCGCGCGCCGCCATGCGGCACAGCAGGTCGCGGCCACGCGCGGTCTTCAGGTTCAGCGTGATCGCCCGCTTGTTGGCGTTGAGCATGGCCATCGGCAGCGTGGTGTCGCCCTTGCCGGTGGCGAGCACGCGACGGCGCAGCGGCTCGCCCCCCGGCGGCTCGATCTTGATGACGTCGGCGCCCGCCTTGGCCATCAGCAGCGTGGCATAGGGGCCTTGGTAGATCTGGCCGAAATCGAGCACGGTGATGCCGGCAAGCGGGGTGGTCATGCGTGGGTTTCTCCGTGGCAGTGCACGCGATCATAGAAGACCAATGCGTCGTTGGTAAGCGGGCCACACGCATCATGGCGTTGACCCAATGACGGTTGTCTCGGTAGTGTTCCGTCGGTTGCCACCTTGCACGGCGTCTTTCATCCAGGCACGGCATATGCCGTGCAGGCGCCGCATGCCATCCTGCCGCAGACAGCCTCGCTTTTCGGAACCACCGGACGCCGCGGAGCAATCCTCAACGGAGGCGACACATGTCATTCGGCAGCAACCACAACTACTTCCTGTGCAACAACGGTGAGTTCCTGACCGGCGTCAACGTCACGATTGACATCACCGAGGACATGGTCGGCGCGTTCTCGACCACTGCCAGCATCACCCCAGAATTCGCCCTCTTTACTTTTCAGTTGAATGCGTACTCGACGATGAGCGGCAACGCAGCGTGGCAGCAGTTCGTCTTCACGGTCAAAAACACCGCATCGATCGGAGGCGATCCTTTTGTCGCCCCGCCCGGTGCCATCCTCAGCGCGTCAGTGGAAACCTGGCCGTCAGCCGCATTCGCCCAGACCAATAACATCCCGGGGGATTTGATCAACAGCGGCGTCCCCTTCAGCAATCACACGCAAGCCCAGGCATTCGTCAGGCTCCCGGGCCAGAAACTGCCGGCCGGCTATCAGCTCAAGATTGCTCTCGGGAATGACAGAAACGGCAATATCAACGCCGCGACGTTCACCGTTCATGACAACAACCAGAACCTGGTGATGACCGAGACCATCAAACTGCCGGCTCTGGTAACCGACAATCCTTCGGCACAAGTGACGGCCATCGATCTGTCGCCCATCGTCGCCTATCAGCTCAATATCGTGGGCACGGGTGGCGGGACTACGCTGCTTCTCTCGGGAGCAGGAACCATCCGCTACGGCGCGTCAACCATGCTCACGGCTGAACTGTCACAACCGGCATATTCCGGTGCGCTCGACACCATCACCCAGGAGACGTCGAACGTCGCCTATGGCCCACTGCCCTCCGTTGCGAGCAACAGCCTGATCCAGACCTTCGCCACGGTGACCTATCCGGTGGGCGGCCGGCTGGTGGCTTCGCCGCTAGCGGGCAATTCCAATCAGACCGATCTGTTCGCGATCGGCAGTACCGGCCAACTGGGCGTGTTTTCCGTCCAGCAGGCCGGCGTCTGGCAATCGATGCCGCCGCTCGGCCCACTGATCATTCCGTTCCTGACTGGGCCCTTCGCCCCGCCAGGTGCGCCGATCGCCGTCTCGCCGCAGTTCGGTGCGCTGGATCAGACCGATATCTTCCTGGTCGACAACACCGGCCATTTGAACGTCTTCTGGATTACGCCCGGAAACCTGATTTCATTGATCAACGGACTTCCCGTTGGCGGGCCCCTGCAGATCAGCGGGCCGGGTTTCGCCGCACCGCCGGGCGCCTGGGTGGCGGCGAGCCAACGCTTCGGCGCCGCTGGCCAGACCGACGTGTATGTCGTGGACAACAACGGTCAGTTGAACGTGTTCTCGGTCGTCGATACGGGGAATTGGACCGGACCGCACCCAATCGGACCGGCCGGGTTCGCCCCGCCGGGGGCCGGGGTCGCTGCCAGCCAGCAATACGGCATCGCCAATCAAACAGATGTATTCGTTGTGGATACGAACGGGCAGGTGAACGTGTTCTGGACTGAGGGCACGGGCAACAACTGGGGCGGACCGTTGCCGATTGGCGGACCTGGCTTCTCCGCACCCCCTGGAGCACCGGTAACCGCGGCGCCGCTGGCCGGCGTGCCCGACCAGACCAACGTCTTCGTGGTGGATAACGATGGGCAACTGAATGCATTGGTGGTCGATAACGCCGGCGCCTGGCGCGGTGTCACGATCGGCCCGGCGTTCTATCCGGACCCGTCGGGCGCGCCTAACGCCCTGCCAGGCACGCCGGTCGCGGTGTCGCCGCTTTTCGGCAGTCCCGGGCAGACCAACGTGTTCGAGGTCGACGTCCGCGGTTCATTGACCACGTTCTCCACGGTCAACGGCGGTCCCTGGAGCGGGTCCCAGACGATCCTGGAGCCTGGTTTCAGCGCCCTTGCCATCGGCCCGGGAAGCTGCATCGCGGCATCCCAGCAGTTCGGCCTGCCGGACCAGACCGACGTGTTCGTGCTCAACAACCTGACGCCGTGGCTTCTCCCCGGCCTGGGGTGGCCGAGCGTGTTGTGGAACACCGGCGGCGGGGGCTGGTCGGCACCGTTTCCCGTCGTGGTGCAGGTGTAGCACCCGCGATCCGGCGGCCTGCGCCGACGCGCTGCGAAGCTGCCGCCTCCCGAGCGGCTCCGGCTTCCGCGACCCGCCTCCAATCCTCTACCATGCAGCGACGCAGGGAGTCGCAGTCATGGCGATCGTCATCACGGTGGCGCAGCAGAAGGGCGGCACCGGCAAGACCACGCTCGCGGCCAACCTCGCCGCGGCGCTGGCGCCGTCAAGCCGCGTCGCCTTGCTCGACATCGATCCGCAAAAGAGCCTGACGCGCTGGCACGCCATCCGCGCCGCGCGCGATGCCGAAGCACGCCCGCTTACCTTCTCCGACGTTTCCGGCTGGCGGCTCGCCGCGGAGCTGGACCGGTTGAAGCGCACCCATGACGTCGTGCTGATCGATTCGCCGCCGCAGATCGACACCGACGCCCGCCTGGCGATCCGCGGCGCCGACCTCGTGCTGATCCCGGTGCAGCCCAGCCCGCCCGACGTGTGGGCGGCCGAAGGCACGCTGGCGCTCGCCGTCGCCGAACGTCGCAACGCCCGCGTGGTGCTGAACCGCGTGCCGTCCGCGTCGCGCCTCGGCGAGGCGGTGAAGGCCGACCTCACCATCCGCAACCTGCCGCTGTTGCGCGTGGCGATCGGCAACCGTACCGGTTTCGCCACCGCCTTCGCCGCCGGCCTCGGCGTCACCGAGGCGGCGCCTCGCTCCAGCGCCGCAGCCGAACTGCGCGCCTTGCTCGACGAACTCAGGGAGATCACCGAATGAGCCTTTGGTCCTGGCTGCTTGCGCTGCACATTCTCTGCGCCGTGCTCTGGGTCGGCGGCATGTTCTTCGCCTATGTCGTGCTGCGGCCGAGCCTGTCGGTGCTGGAGCCGCCCCAGCGCCTGCTGCTGCACACCCAGATCTTTCGCCGCTTCTTCCTGGTGGTGTGGCACGTGATGCCGCTGCTGCTGCTCTCCGGCTTCGCCATCCTGTTCGGCTTCTATGGCGGGATGGCGGGCGTGAGCTGGAACGTGCACGCGATGATGGGGCTCGGCGTGCTGATGGCGATCATCTTCCTGGCGCTGGTATTCGGGCCCTATGCGCGGTTTCGCCGCACCACCGATCGCGCGCGCATGGTGGCCAACATCGACACCATCCGCAAGCTGATCGGGATCAACCTGATCCTCGGGCTGATCACCGTGGTGATTGCGGCGGTGGGTCGCTTTTAAGCAGTTCGGCCGGTCCGATCGCGTCGATGCAGAGCCAGATCATGGCGGCGAGGGCGTCATAGGTTGCGCGCGAGTCGAGATGGTGCTCGGCGCCGTTGGCTTCCGGGATGACATAGCGCGGATCGACCAGACCGTCGGCGCCGAGGAACGGCGTGAAGCCGTCGACGAACCGGAAGCCGTGCCGCCGGCATGCCGTCCGCAGCCCGGCATTGTAATAGGCGTGCATCGCGGTGCGTTGCCGCAGGTCGGCGATGTCGAGTTCACGGATGGCGGCGGACAGCTCGGCGGGCGGGATGGACTCGCGTTGCGCGATATCGTCATTCACGTAGCCCCCATGCCAGGCCGCATCGGACAGTGCGGGCGGAAATACCGCGACGAGGAAGACGCACAACCGCTTCCGCGGCACGAACAATTCGGTAACGAATGCGATGTAGCGTTCCAGAGTCGCGTCGCAGAACGCCCGGTAGTCGTCGAGGTCCAGGGCCCGTTGGCCATCCATCGCGCGGCGGAAATGATAGACGAACTCGATGTCGACCTGGCCGAATTGCAGGAAGAACGGCATCTCGTCGGAGCCGGGCAAGGTCTCGATGATCCGCACCGCCTGGCGTAAATGGCCGCCGTAGCCGGACCGCGATGCGGGATTGGCGAGCCCCCTGGCTGAGCCGGCCGTGCACAGCAGATGGATCGGCAGCAGCCACGTGTCGTCGCGTGCCCCGGTCAGGTGGTACTGGTTCGAGTGGCTGTCGCCGGCGATGAAATAGGGGCGCGCACCGTCACCGGCCAAGGCGCGGATGACCGGCCATCGCTTGGCGATCGCCGGGCCGTAGGGGTGCGCGACGTCGTCGAACAAATGCTGACTCAGGCAGGTCAACAGCTTCGCCTTGAAGCCGGTATTGCGCAGCTTCAGCCGTGCCAGCGCGACCAGCGCCCGACGGTCCAGCGTCAGCGGAGCATCCCGCCGTTCATCCAGGCCGTGACGCAGGAAATGCCCGAGGGCCTGCGTCGCGTTCCAATGCAACGGCGCCAGGTCTCCGTAGGCATCGCGATAGGCTTCGGCGGAAAAGCCTGTGGCCAGCAGCAGGGAAATGAAGTCTGCCGCCGGCACCGGAGCGCATTCGGAAGCGAAAGCGGAAGGGTCGATGGTGGCGGTCATGGCAGGTCCCGGCATGCTGCCGCGGGCTGGGCCGTGCTGCAATGGCGCCAATGTGTGAAGCGGCGGAATGCGCTGCGCATTTCCGCCGCGACTGTGTCGCTGCACCCCGTGTCATCGCGAGGCGCCCGGCGGTGGCCCGGCTTGCGCCGGCCACCGCCGGGCGCCTCGTGATGACGCGTCTTGGGCCAGCGCTTGCAGGCGAGCCGAATGCCCTACGCCGTCACGCCGCCCGACCCATGCTGCTTGCGCAGGCGGAAGCCGAGCACCAGCAGCATGATGCCGAAGATGATCGCATAGGCGCCGAGCCACCAGGTGAGCACCACGGCACCCATCAGCGGCGCAATGAGCAGCAGCACGCCCCAGAGCACCGAGACGACGCCGGCAAAAGCGAGCCACCATCGCCCATGGCTGACATGCAGGCGGAAGGCGGCGGCGATCATGAGAGCTCCGGTGACCAGCGCCCAGGCGGCGACGAGCAGCACGAAGCCGAGCACTGCCGCTGCCGGAAACACCGCGGCGATCGCGCCCACAGCGATGTTCACCAGGCTCTCGAACAACAGCAACCCCCAGCGGTCGTGGTGGCTCGCTGCGAGCGCCGCCGCGATCATGCCAAGCACGCCGTCCACCACCAGGTACGCGGCAAATAGCAGCGCCAGCGTCAGCAAGACAGCACCCGGAACGAACAAGGCGATCAGGCCGAACACCACAGCCGCCAGACCGCGCAAGGCGACGGCCCACCAGTTGCGCGCCAACAAGGCGCTCATGCGATCCGAGGTCGTCATGCGGGAGGCCGATTGCGGATCGGACGTCGCGTCGGCGTTCATGGCATTTTGCCTCGCTCTGTTATGGCCCGGCGGAACGGCGTTTGCGCCGCGTAACCATGGCAGTCGCGGAAAGGCGGCGCAATGACCGGTCACGTCGGCAGATCATCGCCGAATGCCGAGCGTCACTTCACGGTGCCAGATATACAGGCCGGCGCCGATCAGCACGAGGACGCCAAGCAGGCTCCACGCGTCCGGCCATTCGCCCCAGAGGGCGATGCCGAGGACAGTCGCATAGAGAATGGCGCCATATTCGAACGGCGCGACCAGAGTGGTTTCGCCGCTGCGATAGCCCTCGGTCATCAGCAGTTGCGCGACGCCGGACAGCAGTCCCGCGGCGCCAAGCGCGGCGAGCTGTGGGATCGTGGGCGCGATCCAGTGCGGCATGGCGCCGATCGCCGCCAGTGCGGCGGTGCCCAGGCTGTACCAGGCGACGATGGTGACGTTGCGCTCGCCGGCGGCGCCCATGCGCCGGATACTGATCATCGCCAGCGCCCAGGTCACGACGCCGGCGAGGACGATCGCCACCGGACCCGCTGGCAGCGCGCCGCCGGATTGCCAGGGGCGCAGCATCAGCAGCACGCCGCCGAGCCCCACCAGCACCGCGCCGCCACGGCGGGGGCCGACGCGTTCGCCGAGCAGGGGCACCGAGAGGACGGTGAGGAACAGCGGCATGGCGAAACCGAGCGCGGTGACCGTCGCCAGCGGCAGCACGGCATAGCCATAGACGGTGGTGGCGGTGGCAATGAACCCGCAGAGTGTGCGCAACGCATGTCCGAGCGGCCGCCGTGTCGCCAGCGCAGCGATGCCTCCATGTCGCCAGAGTACCGGCAGCAGGGCGAGGAACGCCACGAAGCTGCGGAACGCGACGATCTCCAGGACGGGAAAATCCGCTGTCAGCGCCTTCACCACGGCCGAGCCAACGGCGAAGGTGGCGGACGCGCTCAGCACGCAGGTGATGGCGTGGCGGCGGGCGACTCGCGGGTCGGGGCCGGCGATTGCGGCGGACGTTTCCATTGGCGTGGGACGATAGCATGGGATTGCCGCGCGTGGGGTGGCGCCGATCGAACCGATTGTTTCGCGGTGGCGCTGACCTTATTCCGCCGCCCGCTTCGTCCATACCGGCGGTTCCACCGCACCCACCTGGCCGGTGATGCGCGTGTACGCCTCCGGCCGCCGGTGCTTGTCGAACGCGAAGATCGTCGTCCGGCCCAGCGTGCACATGTCGAGGTTGCAGTCGGCGGTGATCAGCTCGTCGTCCCAGCTTGTCGCCATGGCGACGATCTCGCCCTGCGGGTTGACGATGATCGAGTGGCCGAACAGTTCGCAGCCGTCCTCGATGCCGGCCTTGGCGGTGGCCACCGCGAAGCAGGCGTTCTGGTAGCAGCCCGCCTGGATCGACAGATGCGAGTGGAACACCCGCAGATGATGCGCTTCGAAGCCGCCGGCCTCCATGTTCAGGCTCGGCGTGTTGTAGCCGAGCATGACCAGTTCGACGCTTTGCAGCCCCAGCACACGCCAGGCTTCCGGCCAGCGGCGGTCGTTGCAGATCAGCATGCCCATGTTGATGCCGGGCAGGCCGCCCATCGGCGCGCGGATCACCGGGAAGCCGAGATTGCCGACCTCGAAATAGCGCTTCTCCAGATGCTGCACCTTGCGGCGCGGATCGTACTCGGCATGGCCGGGCAGATGCACCTTGCGATACTTCAGCAGGATCTCGCCATCCGGATTCACCAGGATCGACGTGTTGAACCGGCGCTTGCGCACCTGCCCCGTCTCGTCGGGTTCCATCGTCTGCTCCGCGTAGCCGAGATGGAAGCCGATGCCGTATTTGCGCGCGGCGGCGAACAGCGGGGCGGTTTCGTTCGACGGCATCGCGGGTTCGAACCACGTGTCGGCGTCCGCGATGTCGGCATGGTAGTGGCGGGGGAAGAAGGTGGTCAGCGCCAGTTCGGGGAACACCACCAGTTCGACGCCGCGCTTATGCGCATGCTCCATCAGGCGGATCATGCGTTCGACGGCAACCGAGCGTGGCTCGGCCTGCTGGATCGGGCCAAGCTGCGCGGCGGCGACGGTGATGGTGCGGCTGGTCACTGTGCTTTCTCCCAGATCAGCAACGGTTGCAGGTCGACGGTGACGTCGTGGCGGCTGCGGTCCGGCGTCAACCGGGAGGTGTAGCGCACCTGGCCGGGGAGCGGCATGCCCTGCGGCAGGTCATGCGGGTCGAAGCCGGCGAGATCGGCGGTGCAGACGAAGCGCAACGCCAGCCAGCCGCCGGCGACGGTGCGTATGCTGGTCAGGGTCGTCGCGGGGGGCAGGTGGTAGTGCAGGGTGAGGCTCTGGCGAACCAGGGCGACGGTACGAGGATCGGTGCAGCCGGGCGGCAGATGGGCGCGAAACCAGGCCGCCGAGGCCGCCAGGGCGGCGAGCAGAATGGCGAGGCTGCCGAGGCGCATGGCTTTCTGCACGGGCTTCCGGGAACGCCCCCTGCGGCGGCGGGGCATGGGCTTGATATGGTCAGAGGGCCGGGGCTATATGCCGCCTCCCTGCGCGGGGCCATAGCTCAGTTGGGAGAGCGCCTGAATGGCATTCAGGAGGTCAGGGGTTCGACTCCCCTTGGCTCCACCAGGCGAAATCAACAGTTTATCGTCCATTGCGCGGTTGAGCGGGGCACCACTCGACCAGTCAGGGCTTCACCGGCGCCGGGACACCCAGGGACGTCGTGGCGGGATGGTTTGGCTACGTTTTCTCGCCATCCCCCATCGTCCGCCATGCTCGACACCTCGCACCTGAGCCCCGCCACGTGGCCAAAATCGCTACGAGACCGTCCTGACCCCGCAAGCCCTCGTCGGCCTGGTGAGACAATGCATCGTTGGCGACGCCGCCAAGCCAAACCCTGACCGCGTGACAGCACCGGTTCAACGGCCCGGCCACAACACTCAAGCCGCCGCCGGCTTGCTTCTGGCCCGATGGCCGGCGCGATACCCTTGCCAACCGGGGTTGCTGCCAAATCGGAACAACATCGACTAATAGGGGAAGCGGCGGTCGGACGTCGGCATCGCGCGTTCCTCGCATAGGTTCCCGTGTGGGCGGAAAGCTCGGGGCAGACGCGGAACGACTGCGGGCCAACTCCTCCGAGCAAAGCGTCGCAAACGTCACAATCCCCTATTGTAACGTATTGTTGCAATATGTATCTTTTTTTTGGAATGACCGCCGTTCTGTCGGCGGATCGACTGCCTTGTTACGAATCCAAATCTTAGGACAAGCCGCCGGATTGCCGTGTCGGAACCCCAATGCTACGCTTCCCAAAACGACGGTGTCGCGCTGGCTTTCGTGGTGTAAGGGCAAAGCACGCCGACATGGCGGACCGTTCCCGTCGGGTGACACCCCCGGCAACGGTGTATGCAAGCCGTTCTGGTCACGGGCTGCTCTTGAGTGAGCCGTGCGGCGTGGTGCTTCAAGACAGCGGATCGCCAAGGCGGGCGGTTGCGTGCTTGATCCGGGGGAGGTCAACAATGACGGCAGTTAATTGGAAAAGTGCGATCAGCGGCGACTGGTCCACGCAGGCCGACTGGAGCAACAACGCGATCCCCGGGAGCACATCCGACGTCACCATCGGCGTGGCCGGTGCGTATGAGGTGACGGTCGATTCGCCGGAATCGGCGCACTCGATCACGTTGAACGATTCCAGCGGCACGCTCGCTGTCGATGCGACGTTGGCCCTTACCACCACCCTGGCGGTGCAAAGCGGCACGCTCGACCTGCTCGGAGGCATTATCCAGGGCGGGACGATTAACAATACCGGTGGCGACGTGCAGGGGCTCGGCAGCACCCTGGAGGCAGTGACCTTCCAGGGTACGCTTGATCTCAGCAACCAGAGCCAAGAGCCGGTGCTGCTCATTGCTAACGGCATCGCTTTCGCCGGAGCCAACGGAACCGGCTCCGCCACCGTCAATCTTACGGGCTATCAAAGCTACCTTGACGTAGAAAACACCACTACGCTGAACAACGCCACCATCAACATCGGCAACGCCAGCTACACCGATTACCTATATGAGTACGACACACTCGGGACCGGGCAAACCTTGACCCTTGGTTCCCACCTGACGCTCGTGGCGGCTGGTAATGCGAGTCTGGCGGATGACCCTAACTACCCCTACGCCGGCGATGCGCTGGTAAATCAGGGTAGCATCAGCGTCACCACGGGATACCTGCAAATCAGCGGGCCGTCGTTCACCAATAGCGGCAGCATCAGCGTTAGTGGCGGCGAGCTGTACGTTACCGGCGGCACGATGGTCAACACCGGCAGCATGAGCGTCAGCAATGGCGGCACGCTGGAAATCGGCGACGTCCTCACCAACACCGGGCACACACTGTCAATCGGAGTCGGAACGGGATCGGGTACTCTGGTGCTGACCAACGAGATCGTCGGCGGCACGGTGAACGTCAACGGCGCGACGCTGATGGCACAAAGCGGCACGCTGGACGGGGTGACCTACCAGGGCGTGTTGGCGCTAGGGGGATATAACGAAAACCTGTACGTTGAGGGCGGCCTGACGCTGGAGACCGCAACGGGCGGCAAGCCCGGCAGCATCGACCTGTCCGCCGCAACCTACGGCCTGATTTCGGTCCTGGACAGCGAGACGCTGAACAACGCGACGCTGAACTTCGGTACCAGCGCCTACGGCGGCCTCATGAGCGGCACGAGTGGCGACAGCGGCCACACGCTGACGCTCGGAAGCGCCTTCACCATCGACGTAAGCAGCGGCTCCGACTCTCTGGGTTACTCGCAGTACTATGGCTACAATGATGCCGGCGACACGCTGGACAACGCGGGTGTCATCAACGTCAGCGGTGGCGTCCTTACCGACGAATACGGCACCTTCATCAACAGCGGCACCTTGAACGCTGATGGCGGCGACCTGGACATCGGCAGCGGGACGCTGACGAACACCGGAAGCATCAGCGTCAGCAACGGTGGGGAGATTGGGATCAGCGGCGTGCTGGTCAACACCGGGCACACACTCTCGCTTGGGGTTGGGACCGGAGGAGGCAGTCTGGCGCTGAGCGGTGAGATCGTTGGCGGAACAGTGAACGTCAACGGCGCGACGCTCGTGGCACAAAGCGGCACGCTGGACGGGGTGACCTACCGGGGCGTGCTGGCGCTGGCAGGCTATGCCCCGATTCTCTACGTCGAGGGCGGGCTGACGTTGGAGACCGCTGCGGGCGGCAAGCCAGGCTCTATCGACCTGTCGGCGGTCACCGTCTACGGAATTATCTCGGTTCTGGACAGCGAGACGCTGAACAACGCGACGTTGAACTTCGGCGACAGCAATTACGAGGCCCTCATCAGCGGCACGGGCGCTGATAGCGGCCACACGCTGAAGTTTGGCAGCGGGTTCACCATCGACGTGAGCGGCGGCGTTGCTGATCTCGGTTACACGCCATATTACGGCGGCTACATCGATACCGGCGACACGCTGGACAACGCCGGCATGATCAACGTCAGTGGCGGCGAGCTCGCGATAGACTACGGCGATTTCGACAACAGCGGTAGCATCACTATCAACAGCGGTGAGCTGGTCATCTCCGGCACCGCTTTCACGAGTACCGGCAGCATCGTCGTCGAGAACGGCGGCATTCTCGATCTTGCAGGCACAGTCACCACCGCCTCGCTCACCCAGGCACTGGCCGGGGTCAGCACGTCCAGCAGCGGTTACGTGCAACTCGCCGGCCTGCTGGTCAACACCGGCAAGACACTGGATGTCGGCACCGGCACGGCGCTCGGCACGATCGACCTGGCTGGCGGCACGATCGAGGGCGGCACGATCAATGATGCTGGTGACGGCTTCGACTTCCAAGGCGGCGAGCTGGATGGGGTGACCTACCAGGGCACGATGACCGTCGGCAGCACGGTCATCGCCGTGCAGGACCTGTTCATCACCGGCGGGATCACCTTGACCGGCACGAACGGCACGGGCGCCGGCACGATCAATCTGACCGGCAACTATTACGACTACCTCTATGTTACCGGCAATACGACGCTGAACAACGCCACCATCAACTTTGGCAATTCGTCCGGCTATACGGACTACTTGTATAATTATGACCTGAGCGGGACCGGAGAGGTGCTGACGCTCGGTCCCAATCTGGACGTGGTGCAGATCGGCTACGGCGGCGATCTCACGGGTACCAGCGATGCGGGCGACGGTATCGTCAACGAAGGCAGCATCAGCGTCGGGATCGCCGGCGACGGGGGCGGTTCTTTCACCATCAACCCGGAGAGCTTCACCAACAAGGGTTCGATCAGCGTCAGCAACGGTGGGGAACTGTCGGTCAGCAGCACCACGTTTAGCAACAGCGGCTCGGTGAGCGTGACTGACGGCGGCTATCTGGACATCACAAGCACGAGCTTCACCAACTCCAGCACGCTGACGGTCAACGTCGGGAATCTTGCCATTGACACCACAGACTTCACCAACACCGGCAAGCTGACAGTCAACGATGGCGAACTTACCGTCTATGGCAGCCTCAGCATTACGAAGGCGATCAGTGTTACCGATGGAACACTGGATTTCCAGGGGACGCTTACGGACGCTGCCTTCGCTACCGACTTTACCCTTTCGGAT
>Ga0181530_10004856_pt1 | contig 14026 bp, 12 predicted proteins | sample PEATcosm2014_Bin_42_FD_119769 | JGI IMG/M metagenome (GOLD analysis project Ga0181530, IMG submission 119769) | Peatland microbial communities from MTU Mesocosm Facility, Houghton, MI, USA - PEATcosm2014_Bin10_60_metaG | ecosystem: Environmental > Terrestrial > Soil > Wetlands > Peat | place... | reverse complement strand
GGGCGCGATCACCACTGGCTTCGGTGAAAACTTGATGGCCTGCGTCATTCCTTGAAACTGGCGGATGGCGAGGTCAACGTCGTCCCACTCTTCTTCCTGGACAGACATGAGCAGCAGCATCAGGTTTGCGCCGACAGAAAAATTCTGCGCGTCATTGGTGATGACGAAGGCGTCGAACGAGTCTCCCGGGCCGCCCGGCTTCAGCGTCTGCAAGATCAGCGAAATAATGTCGGCGCCGAGCGCGTTCATCTTGGAGTGGAATTGGATGCAGCCGACACCATCGCCGAGGTCGATCAGCGAGGCGCCGGAATTCTTCTTGACTACGCCGTTGGATTTTTTTGCGACCTCAACCGACCAGACTCCCGCGGGAACGCCTACCGGTTGCCAGTTGCCAGTTGCCAGATCCCAATACTTACGGCCCGACGGCGTCTTCGAATCATCTTCGTACCAGGATTTCTTTCCGGAGCCGAGCAGCTTTTCCACGTTGGCCGCTACCGGACGCCCTTCTTTCTTCATGCGCGCGACGGTCGCGTCCACGCCCGCCGCGTCCCAGAGTTCGAAGGGGCCCAGTTCCCAGTTGAAGCCCAGGTGCATGGCGCGATCGATCTCAACGATGGAGTCGGAAATCTCGGGAATGCGATTGGCGGAGTACGTCCACAAGTCGGAGAGCGCCGCCCACAGGAACGCGCCTGCCTTGTCGGGCTTCTGCGGCGCGCCGCCGTCGAGAGCGAGCAGCATTCGAATTCGCGCTCCCGTGTCCTCAATGTTCTTCGCCATGTCGAGCGCGGCGAATTTCGGTTTCTGCCGCGAATGGTATTCCAGCGTCTTCCAGTCGAGCGCCAGGCGCTCGTCTTCTTTGCCGGGTTCGGCGGGCGGGGGCGTCCGCCCTACATTCTTCTTGTAGAAGCCGCCCTGGGTTTTGTCGCCGAGCCATTTGCGTTCGAGCATCTGGCGGAAGAAAACAGGAATCTGCAATTCGCTGCGCTCGTCGCGCACATTTTGGGTCATATTCGAGACGACGTGCCCGAGGATGTCGAGGCCCACCAGATCGATCGTGCGAAACGTGGCCGAGCGCGGCCAGCCCACGGCTTGACCGGTGAGCGCGTCGATGTCTTCGATGCTCAGGTCCATTTCCTGCATGAGCCGCATCACGTTGAGCACGGAAAATGTTCCGATGCGATTAGCAATAAAGTTGGGAGTATCTTTCGCCAGCACGACTCCCTTGCCCAGTTGCAAATCGCAGAAGCGGGTGACGGCCTCGATCAGCGCGCGGTCCGCTTCCGGGGTTGGGATCAATTCCAGCAGCCGCATATAGCGCGGCGGATTAAAAAAGTGCGTTCCGAACCACGAGCGCCGGAAGTCGTCGGAAAATCCCTCGGCGATTTTCGCCACCGGAAGTCCGCTGGTGTTGGTAGTGACGATCGTGCCCGGCTTGCGGATGGCCTCAACCTTTCTTAACAATGCCCGCTTGATTTCGAGGTTCTCGACGATGGCCTCGATGATCCAATCCACCTCGGCCAGGCGTTTCAGGTCGTCGTCGAAATTTCCCACGGTGACCAGGCGCGCGAGCGACGCTTCGAAAAACGCCGCGGGCTTCGATTTCTTCGCTCCATCGAGTCCGGCGGCGGCGATTTTATTGCGCGTGGGGCCGTCGGCATCTGGCGGAACGATATCGAGTAGCAGGGAAGGCACTCCCGCGTTGGCGAAATGTGCGGCGATGCGGGCGCCCATCGTGCCCGCGCCGAGAATAGCAACCTTGTGGATACGCTTCATGAATGCGAACTCCTGTGATGACTCCTAGGGAAGTTTATCCACCAGCCGGTCGTTCTTGCCAGTCCAACCAGGATTATTTCGGGAGATCTACGCTGCTTGGACGAATGGCCGCGCGATCCGACCCAGAGTGGAACCGTCAAGAACGAAAAGGTCGTGGGTCCGGTCAATGAGTGAAAGCCAATTTTGCAACGGCGACTCAGCGACGGAGCCGAGATGCTTAACACACTGGACAGGGGCAGGCGTATAGCGTGATCGCGATTGTTCCAGTTCGTTCGTCCAGCCGCCTTTCAGTCAAACGAGGATCCTCGGCGTGCAATTTGAAAACAGAGGAATACTTTTCTAAGAATAGTCTGAAGAGCCTTTCGTTGTAGATTTGACCGATGGGAAAGTCTTTCAATATTTCCTGTCGAGAACGCTCGTCCAAGCCTACGATATTGATGCTGCTGACGTGGAACTGCCTGCCCTCATCCAAGTCGATGTCAAGAGAGATAATTCCCTTCGCATCGTCAAACAGAGTATCCGGAACAGCGGTAAAGTTGACGTAGCCTAGTTCTCCGTATGCTTTCCGGAGATTTTGCAATCCTATCGCGATTTTCTCGCGGCTGAAAATGTCGCCGTCGCTGACAGGGAAGAGAGAGCGCAAAACCGTGACATCGCTAATCGCCTTGTCGTTCCTGAACGTGATCTCGCGCAACCTGTATTGCATCCCCTCGTCCACGTGAACCCTAATCGCGATGCGCCGACTGGGGCTGCTGGTCAATGTCTTGGATTTGCCACTCACGCGCACCTTAAAATACCCACGGTCCTGCCACCCGGCTCTCACTCTTTCCAGTACTTCATCTGTCACTCCGTCAGGGGAGTACCCGGAGGTTTGCTGCTTGATCGAAGCGGCAATCTGGTCCTGGTCTGGGATCGGCATTTGGAGAGTACCCGAGAAAGTCACTTCTGCTATTGAGATTTCCGGGCCGGGAGGCTGCTGGTCATCCAGGTCGGGCAACGCCGGGCACGTCACCGTGACTGCAGGAGAAGTACTAGACTGTGCATGAATCCACACCTCGCCCCCCAAGAGGCAAGCTGTCACCAAAGCAACGATCTGCGCTAGTTGGCAGCGCATGGCAGCATTATAAGACCCGATCGCCGAATTGGCGCTTCGAACCGGCCATGGCGCCTATTGGCAATCTGCGAGCCCTCAACCACAAAAGGCACGAAGTCTCACGAAGGAATCCCCTCCGCTGTTATCCTGAATCTCGTTGCGACGTTCTGCACACTGCATGACCTCAAACCCTTTTCTTTCCGCGCGGGAAATCGCGGCGCAGATCCGCCGAAAAGAAGTCTCACCGGTAGACATTGCCCGGATTCACCTCGATCGCATCGAACGCCTGAATCCCAGGCTGAACGCATTCGTCGACCACCAGCCGGAGGCGGTACTTGCGCAGGCACGCGACGCTGAGAAGACGATCATGCGCAAGGATAAGGACAAAGATAAAGACAGACTCGGGCCGCTGCATGGTGTGCCGCTTTCCATCAAGTCTTCGATTGATGTTGCCGGACATCTTTGTGAGGCCGGTACCCGATTGCGCGCCGGACACATTGCCGCTGCGGATGCGCCGCTGGTGGCGCGTTTGCGCGCGGCGGGAGCGGTGATCCTCGGCGTTACCAACGCGCCCGAACTGCTCATGGCATGGGAAACCGACAACCTCCTTTATGGTCGAACGAACAATCCCTGGGACCTGACCCGCACCTCGGGCGGATCGAGCGGCGGAGAGGCCGCCGCCATCGCCGCCGGACTTTCCGCTGGCGGGGTGGGCAGCGACGGCGGCGGCTCGATCCGCGTCCCGGCGCACTTCTGCGGCATCTGCGGATTGAAGCCCACTCCCGGACGCATTCCTTCGACTGGGCACTTTCCGAAATCCGGCGGTCCGTTTGCCCTGATCGGAGTGGTCGGGCCGATGGCGCGCACTATAGAAGATGTGCGGACGCTGTTCGAAGCGATGGCGGGTTGGGACGACGGCGATCCTTGTGCCGCGCCGGTCGAGGTGCGTGCGATCGATAAATCGGCAGTGCGGGGCATCAAGTTCGGGTTCTTCGAAGACGATGGCCGAACTCCGGTCACGAAAGAAACAAGGGCGGCGGTGAACCGGGCAGCGGCACTCTTGTCGAACTGCGGATTTCATGTCGATCCATTCCGTCCCGAGGGGCTCGAAGAGGCGCGCCGGCGATGGTGGGATTTCTTCGGCACGGCTGGAGGGATGATTCTTAAACCGACAATATATGGACACGAATCCGAACTGAGCCCGATTCTGCGCGAGTTTCTTAGCTGGACCAACGCCGAGCCCGCGCACACTGGCGAGTCGCTGCTCGCCGCCTGGCTGGGACGAGATGAGGTGCGCGAGAAGATTCTGCTTCAGATGCGGAAGTATCCCGTGCTGATTTGCCCTGCCGCTGCCATTCCCGCGTTTCGTCATGGCGAACGGGAGTGGCAGGTGGAAGGGAAGACGGTGAAATATCTCGATGCCTGGAGCTACTGCGAGTGGTTTAATCTGCTGGGTCTTCCAGCCGTCGTGGTCCCGATGGGCTATTCGGACGAGGGCCTGCCGATTGGGGTGCAGATCGTTGGTCGGCCATGGCAAGAGGAACTCGTGCTGGCGGTCGCCGCGAAGCTCGAAGCGGAGCGCGGTCCCCGGCCAGCGCCTTCGCTGCTCGATTGATCGTGCAGTTCTCAGTTCCCAGTTCTCAGTTCTCAGTTCTCAGTCAAAACCAGCCACCCAACAGCAAAGGGGTGCCGCTAGGCATTGCGTTTTTTGCTTCTTCTGAGAACTGAGAACCGGGCGTTGGCCTAAAGGTAAGTTTGGGACAGCGCCGAGAACCGAGAACTGAGAACTAAAAGAGGCAATTCGTGTAAGATTCTCTAGGCGAGTACAGTGCGCCGGTTCTGCGCGTGTTGATGCTGCCGGACCGATCTGAGATAGGCTGGCGTTCGTTATCAGCATCATCCAACGACGATACTCCCCAATTCACAGGTAGAACCGCGGCCTTCGGGGCCGACGGCACACTCCTGCCAGGAGAAACTAAAAAATGGCGAAAATCGCAAAGACAGCCGACCGGAAAAAGGTCATGGATACCACGAAATCGACCGCATGTCCCAAGTGCGGCAAGGAGACGCGCATCGTCAAGCGAATGAAAGACCGTGAGCGCGGCGTGCCGGGAGGAATCTATATTTCGTGCTCGGCGTGCGAGTTTTTTGAAAAGCTGTGAAAGGCAGCTGTCAGCTATCAGCTGTCAGCTTTCAGTAAAACCGGATACGCAGCAGTAGAAAAGGCGCGGTTCATGCTCGCGTCCTTTTTGCTTTTACTGACAACTGATAACTGATAACTGCTCTACCCAATCTGCCCCAGAATCGCCCGTGCCTCCGCCGCCGGGTCGGCGGCTTCTGTGATTGGGCGGCCTACCACGATGTGCGAGGCTCCGGCGGCGATCGCTTCCGCTGGGGTGACGACGCGCGCCTGGTCGTGCGGTCCGGTCCCGGCGAGTCGCACTCCGGGGGTCACGATGGCGAAATCGCGGCCAAACTCCTCGCGCAGAGAGGCCGCTTCCAGCGCCGAAGCGACCACGCCCTTGCATCCGTTCGAAAGCGCCAGGGCGGTCAGTCTCAGGACTTGATCGAGCACTCCTCCGCGCAGGCCTATTTTGCCCAGTTCGGCGTCGTCCAGGCTGGTCAGCACCGTGACTGCCAGGACCAGCAAGTCGGGCTTGGTGGCGTGCCCGGCTTCGACGGCGGCGCGCAACATCTTGCCGCCTCCGGAGGCGTGCACGGTCAGCATGCTCGCGCCCAGTTGAGCCGCCTCGCGGACGGCCGCTCCTACCGTGTTTGGGATGTCGTGATACTTGAGATCGAGAAAGACGCGGAGTCCCGAACCGACCAGTTCGCGGACCATGGAGGGACCTTCGGCGGTGTAGAGCTGCATGCCCACTTTATAGGCGAGGGCAGAGTCGCCAACGGCCGCCACGATCTTCCGGGCGGCCGCCGCCGTGGATACATCCAAGGCAACGATAAGACGCTGGCGTGGATCGATCTTCATCGTTGCCGAGTGTATCGGTTTTAGTGGAGGTTGGCTACGGGTTGCAGCAGCGCCAGGTCGGTGGGCTGATAGAGGTCCACGCGGACCCTCTGCAAACCGCGCGCTTTAAAGCCCAGCGCAAGCGCGGCGTTGCGGGAAACGTCGATGATCCGGCCGTCCACCACGGGACCCCGGTCATTGATCCGAACCACCACGGCCTTGCCGTTCCTCAGGTTGGTGACCTTGACAAACGTGCCCAGCGGCAGGCTGGGATGGGCGGCGGTGAAATCGCGCATGTCGAAGGGTTCTCCGCTGGCTGTCGTTTTGCCCTGGAAATACTCGCCATACCAGGACGCGGTCCCTACTTGATAAGCCTTCGACTTCGGGCTGTTGGTCTTTCCTGTTTTATGCCCGCTGGTCTCATTCTTAATGACCAGTGGCTGTGTGACCTTGGCGGCTTCCAGGCTGCTTGGCCCGGATGCGGCTCCGGCCCCCAGACTGGCGACTGATAAAAGCACCGCCAGACCTTCGGCTAAACGTCGTCGCATTCAGTTACCTCATCATCGTGGAAAGTCGTTCTCTGGTCGTACACTCCTTTTCAATCGAACAATCCGATAATGTTACCGGGACCGGCACGGCATGTCAATCGGAATTGAAAGCGCATAATTTACTAAATGGTAATTAATCAATGACTTAGCCCCATGAAAAACATGGGTTTGCATTCGGTATGTCATTGAAAGCAGTCAATAGTGGATGATTACATACTAGTAAATATAAAGACTAGGGCCCTCGCGGAATTCTAGCAACTAGCTTAGAATGTTACACTTACGATAAAATGTCTGCAAACGTATTGTAATCAGTCATTTACGTAACGTCATATTGTTAGTTGGTAAACGTCGAGCCGTAGAATTCACAGCGATGGGAGGGATTGAACAAGAACAACCCTCAGGGGCTGAAGCCCGCATGTTTGGGATGTTGGCGGCACGGCTCAGGCGCTGGTTCTGCGCGCTGGAGTTTCCCCACAGGCTGCTACGCAAATCGATCCGCGGCTCGATCCGCGCCGGAACGAACTGCCCGACACCTACGACCGCTTCCTGCTAGACTCTTTTCAGAACAGCCCAGAATTCAGCCGGCAAATTGGAGCATCTAAACTAACGTGTTTCCCAGACTTTTTCAGATTGGCAGTTTCTACCTTCCCACCTACGGTGTTTTGGTCGCGTCGGGCGTGCTGATCGGACTTTGGATCACTGTGCGCAACGCGGAGAAGCAGGGCATCAATGGCGACGACGCCTGGAATCTCGGCATACTCGTTGTCCTGGCCGGAATTATCGGGGCGAAGATCCTCTACATCATCAACGACTGGAGCGTCTACGCGAACAACTGGCGCGAGATTTTCAGTCTCAACACGCTGCAGGCGGGGGGCGTATTCTCCGGCGGCCTGATCGCCGCGCTCGTCATGGCGGCCTGGTACATGCGGCGTCATCACATGCCGGCGCTGCGCACTACCGATGCGGTGGCTCCCGGGCTGGCCTTTGGCCACGTCCTCGGACGCTTCGGTTGTTTTTCGGCGGGCTGCTGTTACGGCAAACCTACCAGCCACTTCTGGGGCGTCATCTTCACGAATCCTCTGGCGAATTCCGTCAGTGGAACTCCGCTGAACGTCAGGATCGAACCGACACAACTGATCGAAGCCGCCGCCGAGTTCTTCAACTTTCTGCTGCTGATGTGGCTGCTCAAGCGCAAGAGGTTCGATGGGCAGGTGTTTGGCAGCTTCATGATCCTTTACGGAGTCGAGCGTTTCTTCATCGAATTTCTGCGCGACGATCCCGGACGCGGTGAAGTTTTCGGCGGCCTTATGTCGGGAACGCAGTTGATTTCGATTTTCCTGGTCATCGGCGGCGGACTGATCTGGTGGCTGAAGAGCGGAGCGCCGAAGCGCGTGCCGGCGCAGAGCGGCGTTTAGTTCTCTTCCAATGCCTGAATTTCCCATCACTATTCTCGTCCCTCCAGATGGCGCGGGGCAGCGTCTGGACCAATATCTCGCGATGCAACTTTCCGAAGTCAATCACGCGGAAGTCAGCCGCGCCCGGGTGCAGCAACTCATCGCGAAGGGTGAAGTGCTGGTGAACGAGGCGGTGGCGAAGGCGTCGCTGCGATTGAAGGGCACTGGCGACGAGCGGATCAAAGTCACCGGACCGCCGGACGCTCCTCCGCTGCGCGCCATTCCGGAAGAAATTGCGCTCGACATCGTTTACGAGGACGACGACCTGGCGATCGTCAACAAGCCGGCGGGCATGATGGTGCATGCGGGCGCGGGAGCGACCGACGATGCGCGCAATCGCGGAACTTTGGTCAATGCGCTGCTGCATCACTTTGGAAAGCTTTCCGCGGTCGGCGGCGAACTGCGTCCGGGGATCGTGCATCGCCTGGATCGCGCAACCAGTGGGTTGATGGTGGTGGCGAAGAACGATGAAGCGCACCGCCTTCTCGCCAAACAGTTCAGCGGGCGCGAGGTCCACAAGACCTACCTTGCGCTGGTCCATGGCTGGCCGAAGCAGGACCGCGGCACCATCCAAAGCGCCATCAGCCGCCACTCGCAGCGGCGCACGCGCATGACGACACGAGGTTTCGGCGGCCGCGAGGCGGTGACGCATTATGCGGTGCAGCGAAAGATCGATGCTCCGTATGGAAAGTTCGCGCTTGTCGAACTCAAGATCGAGACCGGACGAACGCACCAGATTCGCGTGCATATGTCGTCGCTGGGACATCCGGTGGTGGGCGATGCGCTCTATGGCGCGCCGGGCGAATTGCGCTCGCAGTCGAACAAACGCCGGTCGGCAGGCATGCCGGCGACGCTGGCGCTGGATCGGAATTTTCTCCATTCGGCGGCGCTCGAGTTGATCCATCCCCGGACGAAGGAGCGGCTCAAGTTTTCCCGGCCGTTACCTGAGGAACTTGAGAACTTGCTCGAAAGCCTGGAGAATGCTCACCAGGAAGGTCCTCGGCAAGAACCGGGCCGGTAAGAACGCCTTTCAGCGGTTGGATCGCGGTCTATAATGAAATCAACCTTGATGAAATCTCGCATTTTTCTATTTCTGGTCGCCGTTCTCATATCGGCTGGCTCGCTCCTTGGCCAGACGCCGCCCGCTTCCACGCCAGCGGCGCAGAATCCTGCCGAGAAGCCGAGCGCGCCGTCTGATGGCAAGGCGCAGGTTCCGGCGCAGCCGGGAAACTCAGCGAAATCCGATTCTGATGAGTCGGTCGCGACCATCGTCCACGTGGTCAACGAAGTTCGCGTCGTGTTCACGGTTACCGACCGGCACGGCCGCTACATCAAGGATCTGAAGAAAGACGATTTCAAAGTCATCGACGATCAGAAGCCCACGGAACTGCGCAGCTTCCGAAGCGAGACCGATCTGCCCCTGCAGGTGGGGCTGCTGGTGGACGCGAGCAACTCGGTGCGCGACCGCTTCAAGTTCGAGCAGGATGCGGCAATCGAATTTCTCAACTCCATCATTCGTCCCGGCTATGACAAGGCATTCGTGGTCGGCTTCGACGCCACCCCTGAAGTCACGCAGGATTTCACCGATAACACGGAGAATCTCTCGGCTGGCGTGCGCATGTTGCGGGCGGGCGGCGGCACAGCGATGTACGACGCGCTCTACTTTGCCTGCCGTGACAAGCTGATGAAGCAGGAGCAGACCGGACCGGTGCGCCGCGCGATTATTTTACTCAGCGACGGCGAAGACAACCTGAGCCACGTGACGCGGGAAGAAGCCATCGAAATGGCGGAGCGGGCGGACGCGATCGTGTACAGCATCAGCACCAACATCAGCGGCATGAAAGGCAAGGGCGACAAGGTGCTGGAGCGCATCGCGGATGCGACCGGCGGCCGCGCGTTTTTTCCGTTCCAGATGCGGGAGATGTCGGACGCGTTTCAATCCATTCAGGAGGAATTGCGCAGCCAGTACACGATGGCCTACAAGCCGGCAAATTTTGTCGCGGATGGGCGCTACCGCGCCATCGAAATCCTGGCGCAGGACAGAAGTCTGAAGGTGCGCACCCGCAAGGGGTACTTCGCTCCGAAGCAGTAGCCCGAAGCCCGCGTCAGATTTGTCATCCTGAGCACGACTTGTCATCCTGAGCGTAGCGAAGGACCTGCTGTTTGCGGGTGCCCCACTCATACGCGTTTTTTTGCGGATGAGTGGGCTCCTGCCAAACCATCACCATTTTCTCTATGCCGGGATATTCAGCAACTCCGCTGGCGAAAAAGCTGGGCATCAAGGATGACTTTCGCGCTGCCCTGTTGCATGTGCCGGACGACGTGAAGACCGAGCTTCGCGACGCGCTGGGCAAATGCCGGATCGCACGCATCGACAGCCACGGCCTCGATTTCATTTTTCTTTTTGCCAAATCGCGCGCTGGGCTGGAACTCGAACGGTTCCCGGCAGCCAAAACGCTGGCGCCCGACGGCATGCTGTGGATCGCGTGGCCGAAGAAGAGTTCAGGCGTCCCGACCGACCTCACCGAAAATGCAATTCGCCAGAGCGGACTGGACGCTGGCCTGGTCGATATAAAGGTCTGCGCCATTACCGAAGTCTGGTCGGGATTGAAGTTCGTGATCCCAGTCAAGAATCGGCCGAAGAAATAGGCGCAAAGGTCATTCGCTCCGCAACATTGGTAACTTGCCGGGACGCGGCGAGCCGGGTTCTATTCATTATTGAGAAATGACGTGGAGAGATCACCTGGAGAATAACCATGCGAATCGGGACGCGGCTGGCGGCGGCGATGGTGGCGATCATGCTTTGTTGGCCGGCCTACAGTCAGACGGCGAGCTTAAGGGTAGAGCGGGAACTGTTCGCTTCAGTAAACCAGGCGCGGCGGGCGCAGGGATTGAGTCCGCTGCGGTGGGATGAGTCGCTGGCGACCGCGGCGCGGCGTCACGCGGAGGCGATGGCGGAACACGGTTCGGCGCAGCATGGGTTCGAGGGCGAGCCGAGCCTGTCGGCGCGGGTCAAACAGACGGGCGCGCGTTTCACTTGGCTCGCGGAAAATGTAACGCAGGGGCCGTCGCCGGAGTTCATTCACGAGCAGTTCATGAAGTCGCCTCCCCATCGCGCGAACATTCTGGACCGGGATATGGACTCGATTGGAGTCGGCGTAGTGGAGCGGGGTGGGCAGTTGTTCGCGGTGGAAGATTTTACGCAGGCGCGGTAAGACGAGGCGAGCGTGGTCTCAGGATAAGGTCGATACCGAGCGCGGCTCTAGTCTTCACGGCGTGGTGTAGCGTAATAACCGCTGCGGGCCTGGATTTTGTAGTCTCCCTGCTTGGGCTTGATCTCGACTTTGCGAAACGAGCCGTCGCGCGCGGCGTTGGTGGGCACGTATCCGAGGTCGTACTGGCTGCGGAGTTCCTGGGAAATCTGATCGAAGGCCTGGCGGAGTTTGTCGATCTTGTTGCCGACTTCGATCACGCGGCCGCCGGTTTCCTGGGTTAGCTTTTTCATCTCGGCATCGCCGGAATAGCCGCCGAAACCGTAGAAACCGCGGTCGGCAATCAGCAGCACGTAGCAGATGGCATCGGCTTTCTGGGCGGCTTCGATGGCATCTTTGATCTTGAGGCGGCTGCCTTCATCTTCTCCGTCGGTGAGCAGGATCATCGCCTTGCGGCCAACTTCGTGGGCGAATTCGTCGTGCGAGGCTAGATAGACGGCGTCATAGAGCGCGGTGCCGCGCTGGCCGGTGGAAGGACACGGAATCGGGCCCTGCGGGCCGACCGGACCTCCGGCACAACCGACTCCACCGGCGTTCATACTGGCATCGTTCAGCGCATGTCGGAGCCGGCTGACCGAACTCGTGAAATCCTGCAAAAGTTCGATGTCGGTGCCGAAGCTGATGACGAAGGCCTCGTCTTTTGCGCGCATCGTACTCTCCAGGAACGAGCCTCCGACTTCCTTTTCCATATCGAGGACGCGCCTCTGGCTGCCGCTCGTATCGAGGAGGATGCCGAGGGTCAGCGGAAGATCGGTTTCGGCCTTAAAATACTTGATCGTCTGGGGCTGGCCGTCCTCGAACAAGTCGAAGTTCTCCTTGTTGAGGTTGGGAATCAGCGCGCCATGCTTGTCTTTGACGTTGAAGAACAACTGGACGACTTCGACATTGACCTTCAAGGTCTCGACCGGCTGTTCCTGCGACTGGCCGTTGGGGGCGGCCGGGGAGGCGGTCGCGGGCGCCGGGGGATTCTGCGCGGTTGCGCGAACGGACAGCGCCGTCACCAGAACCAGCGTCACAACAGCAGACAGGGCCAAGGCATAGAAGCCCGTGGCCAGGTACGATTTGCGATGTAGTGTAGGCATTAGAGTTTTGATCCCTGGACTTTGCTAGTCTATCCTGTAAGAGCCTGCAATGGTTAGATGCACCAAAGCGGCGCGATTGGGCATCTGAATTGGTAAAAGGCGGCAGGGGCGGGGTGTGCGGACGCGCGCGCTGCGCGGCCCGGCGCCGGGCACGGTAGAAGAACGTCGAAGCAAGAAAGATAGAGGATTCCGGGGATGGCCACGAAGATTAGCACGGTACTGAGGCTGGGGCTGGCGTTGTCGCTCTGGGGGTTGCTGGCGGGCACCTTGGCGGCGCAGCAGAAGCCGGAGGACATTCCGGACGCTCCATCGGCGACGCGTCCGATACCGCCTCCGGCGCCGCCCAGCCCGCGGCAAGAAGCGGAGGAGGAGTCCAAACCCGAAGCGCCCCCGGCCAATGCACCCGGCTCAGGGGAAAGCAGCAGCTCGAGGGATATGCCCCGGAGCGTTCCGGATTCGGCGGACCAGAAGCCGGTCTCGCCGCCCATGCCTCCGGTTATTACGGTGCCCGCGGGCAGCGTTCCGAAGGATGCGGAAACCGGGCAGGATGTCGGTTACATAATCAGGGTCACCAAAAACGTGGTGCTGGTTCCGGTTACGGTGAAGGAACGCGACGGACGGCTGGTCGCCGGTTTGCAGCCCAAGGATTTTTCGGTCCTGGAAAATGGGCAGAGGCAGAAGTTGGAGTTTTTCACCAGCGATCCGTTTGCGCTTTCGGCAGCGGTAATCTTCGATACCGGCATGCCGGACGTCGGTTTGAAGAAAGTGCAGGAGACGCTGTCGGCGTTGCAGGGAGCGTTCAGCCAGTTCGACGAAGTTGGAATTTATACCTACAGCAGCACGGTCGGCCGCGTATCGGATTTCACCAGCGTGGGCAAGCAGTTGACGGCGGTGCTGAACGAGGTCAAAGGGTACAGCGGAGCGAACAATGGACCTCCGGTGACGAGCGGGCCGCTCGGTCCGCAGGGCCCGATCATCAATGGCCGGCCGATTGACTCTCCTGTAACCCCGGTTAGCACGCCGCCGAAAGTTGCGCGCGTATTGAATGACGCGATCCTGCTGGCGGCGCGCGATCTTTCGAAGCGCCCTCGGGAGCGGCGGAAGATCATCTTCATCATCAGCGACGGACGCGAGCAGGGCTCGACCGCCAGCTACAAAGACACCCTGAAAGTGCTGCTGACGCAGAACATCACCGTGTACGCGGTGGGAGTGGAAGGAGCGGCGATTCCAATCTACGACCGGCTGCAGCGGATCCACCTGCCGAAAACGGGGGCTTTGATGGGCTACAGCGACATTCTCCCGAAATACGTCAATGCCACTGGAGGAGGCACGGTGTACGCCGAACTGGCGCAGGCTGAGATCGAGCGAGCTTACGCCCAGGCGATGGGAGACGCGCGCTACCAGTACACTCTGGGTTATTCGCCCAGGTCGACCATCGGAGGCTACCGCGAGATCGAGGTGCGGGTGCGGCGTCCGGACGTGACTGTCTATGCGAAACACGGATACTATCCCCTGCCCGCGGCGCGCTAGGCGAGCGGAGCGGCTAAACATTTGAGCCCGTGGTGGTTTAGTAACGTGGGTAACCAGCACCAGGACCTTCCGGTGTGGTATAAAAACCAGCAGGAACCGATACTGTAGTCAGGTGGATTTGTGGCGAGAGGCTGGCGCGTTGAGGGAGTGGTTCGCGAGGGTCTTTTTCGCAGGAGTCTCTGAGGAAACCTTTTGAGTTTCATCAACTTCGCAGCACGCGAGATCAACTGCAAGATCGTCTACTACGGCGCCGGGTTGGGCGGCAAGACGACGAATCTGCAGTTCATCTTCCAGAAAACAGCCGAACAG
>Ga0181530_10004855_pt1 | contig 14027 bp, 13 predicted proteins | sample PEATcosm2014_Bin_42_FD_119769 | JGI IMG/M metagenome (GOLD analysis project Ga0181530, IMG submission 119769) | Peatland microbial communities from MTU Mesocosm Facility, Houghton, MI, USA - PEATcosm2014_Bin10_60_metaG | ecosystem: Environmental > Terrestrial > Soil > Wetlands > Peat | place... | reverse complement strand
GCGCTTGGGTTCGTTCTTAAAGTTCTTGTCGTGGAAGAAATGTTGTTCTCCCGCGGTGAAAACGAAATCCGCCCCGCAGTCTGCGCACTTCAGTACTCGATCCTGAAACTCCGCCATAGCCTGTGCCCCGTGAACAACGTCGACCGTTGTCGGAAAGAAGGCGGGGTTAGCATCCCGCCCCCTGTTGGTCAATTACTCAATCTCCCGGCGATTCTTCTTCCGGTTCCGTTTGCGGGCCAGCGCCTGCTTGGCCCGGAGCTTCTCACCCGGTTTCAAGTAGAAAGAATGTCTCTTGACCTCTTTAATGATGTCTTCCTGCTGGACCTTTCTCTTGAAGCGCCGGAGAGCGTTTTCTAAGGTCTCGCCCTCCTGAAGCTTTACTTCAGCCAAACGAAATACACCTCCCAACCAGACCAAAAATTCCCATGCGGTGTTTTGACATTGCGAAACCCTGCGTCACCTGAAGTGAGCCCGATCCCCAAAATACCCACACTTCGCACAGTAGGTACTGATATCATAAGTGGTTGATAGGCAAAGTCAAGCTCAAAGTTACAAAGACTTTTCGGCTCAACCCGCCATTTCGATCCGATTCGCTTTCTTTTCAGAGGTTTACGTTGAAATGGGAAATGTCCTAGCGATTCTGCTGGCGGGCGGCGCCGGTGAGCGCCTGTTTCCGCTCACCCGGGACACGGCCAAGCCCGCGGTCCCGTTCGGAGGCGCCTACCGCATTATCGACTTCACCCTGTCCAATTGTATCAATTCGGGCCTGCGCCGCATTTTCGTTCTCACGCAGTACAAATCGCTCGACCTCACCCGTCACATCCGCGACGGCTGGAATATCCTTTCCGCCGAACTGCGCGAATATATCGAGGCCATTCCGCCCATGAAGCGGCTGGGAGACGGCTGGTACCTGGGAACGGCCGACGCGGTCTTCCAAAACTTCCAGAGCATCGAAGCCGAGGCGCCCGAGCACACGCTGATCCTGGGGGGTGACCATATCTACAAAATGAATTACCAGGAGATGCTGGACTGGCACCGCCTGCACGACGCCGACATCACGATTGCCACGCTGGGCGTGGCGGCGGAGCAGGCCAGCCACTTCGGCATCGCGGAGATCGACGCGGATTACCGCGTTGTGGGTTTCGAGGAGAAACCCCAGCACGGGAACCCGGCGCGGTCGCGCTTCGATCCCTCCATGGTGAGCGCCTCGATGGGGATCTACGCTTTCAATACCGAGGTGCTGCTGCGCGCCCTCCACGAAGACGCGCAGAACCCCGATTCCACGCACGATTTCGCCAGCGACGTGATTCCCGCGGTTCTCAAAAAGGCCCGCGTGACGGCCTACGATTTCCGCGACCTGAACGCCAAGCAATCGCGCTACTGGCGCGACGTGGGCACGCTCGACGCCTATTACGAAGCCAACATGGACCTGGTGAACGTGATCCCGGAGTTCAACCTCTACGACCGGCGCTGGCCCATCCGCACCAACGTTACGCAACAGCCCCCCGCGAAATTCGTCTTCGCGCAGGAAGGCCGGCGCATGGGAGTGGCCATCGATTCGATTGTGAGCGCGGGGTCGATTGTTTCCGGCGGACGGGTGCTGCACAGCGTGCTTTCCCCGGGAGTCCGCGTCAACAGTTATTGTGAAGTGGAGTACTCCATTCTGATGCCCGGCGTGGACATCGGCCGCTATAGCCGGATCCGCCGCGCCATCATCAACACCGGCGTGAAGATCCCGGAGTCCAGCGTGATCGGTTTCGACCTGGATGAAGACCGCGCCAGAGGCCACTCGGTCACCGACGGCGGCATCGTCGTGGTGGCGAAATCTTTTTAGGAGCCATAATCCAATGATCAAACTCGTGTTAGTGCGCCACGGCGAAAGCACTTGGAACCGCGAGAACCGCTTCACCGGCTGGACCGACGTCGATCTTTCCGATAAGGGCCGCCAGGAGGCCACCGAAGGCGGCCAGGTGCTCCAGGCGGCCGGCTACACCTTCGACGTGGCGTACACTTCGGTGCTCAAGCGGGCCATCCGCACGTTGTGGACGGTGCTGGATGAAATGGACCTGATGTGGCTTCCGGTGTACCGGTCGTGGCGGCTCAACGAGCGGCACTACGGCGCGCTGCAAGGCCTCAACAAAGCCGAGACCGCCGCGAAGTTCGGCGAAGCCCAGGTGAAGCTGTGGCGGCGGAGCTACGATATCCGACCGCCCGCACTCACCGCGGACGACCCGCGCTACCCCGGCCATGATCCGCGTTACCGCAACCTCACGCCGGCCGAACTGCCGCTCACGGAGTGCCTCAAGGACACCGTCGCGCGTTTCCTGCCGCTCTGGCACGAGACCATCGCTCCGGCCATCCGCGGAGGTCAAAAGGTGCTGATCGCCGCGCACGGCAACAGCCTCCGCGCGCTGGTGAAGTACCTTGACGACATTTCCGAAGAGGCGATTGTGGAGCTCAACATTCCCACCGGCATGCCGCTGGTGTACGAGCTCGATCCAGACCTGAAGCCGCTCGACCGCTACTACCTGGGCGATCCGGAAAAAGTGAAAGCCGCGATGGAGGCGGTGGCGGCGCAGGGCAAAAAGAAGTAGCCACCGTGTGACAGACGATCGCCTTTTGTCGTCTGTAAGGCTGCTGGTTCCAGCAACTGTTGACCACGAAAACCGATGGCCTGTCCCACCGAAGGCCCGCTACAGCATGACCACGGCGGCGCTCACCGGCCGCTCTCCAACCGGAATCAACGTGAACAGCGGCGCCGACCGCGCGCGCGCGTTCATGCGCCGCTGCGCGCCATTCGGCGTGGTGGCCAGCGCCCTGGTGCGGATCACCGCCAGATCGCCCGACATCTCATTGAGCACCAGCACGTATTGCCGTTCCGGCGCGGGTGTCAGCAGGATCTGGCCCGGCCCCTGCCCCACCGCTACGATGGCCACCAGCTTGTAATCGTTGAAGTCCAGCACCGTAATCCCGCTGGTCTCCGGATTGGCCACCATGAGGAACGAAAGGCCGCTGGCATCGTCGGTCACCGCCATCGCGCCGGGTGACCGTCCCGCCAGGATGGTCTGGTAGACTTCCGTGAGGTAGGGAAAGACCACCACCACCGCATCCATGCCGTCGCCGGTCACGAAGAGCTGGCCGCCGTCGCTGGTGGCGCAAAAATGGCGTGGCGCGATCGGTAGCGGCAGGCGCACGACCGTTTTTCCGGTGGCGACATCGAAGATGGTGATGCTGCGTTCCGGCTCGTTTCCGGCGATTAGGATGCCGCCATCCTGCCCGAAGCTGACGAGCGAGGGTTCGGCTCCGGCGGCGATGGTCCGTTCGACAACCGCGTTTCCGAGCGATGCCAGCACGATGGTGCGACCGGTGCGGCTGGCGACTGCGGCCAGGACGCGACCACCCTTATGATCCTTGACGGCCGCGAGATCGAAACTGTCGGGTGGCGAGGGAAGCCGGACGCGCCGCCCGGGTTTCAGCGAATCGAGCGGCAATTCCACCAGCATGGCCGGATCGCGATAGAGCACCCAGAGCGAATCGCCGGCCGGAGAAATCGACATCGCCACCGCCAGGTTGCCGGCGCGCACGCGGCGGCTGACCGCGAGGGTGGCCGCGTCGATTTCATAGACGGCGCCGGCATCGGGCCCGAGCACGAAGACCTTGGGTTTCGACGGATGGGCCACTACCGCGGCGGGCGCGCTATCGAGCGGGATCTGTCGTTGAACGTGGAAGCTCTCCAGATTGACCGCAGCCACCGAGCGGCTGCCTTGATTGGCGACAAAGCAATATCCCGGGATGCGCGTAGCCTTCTTCCGGCCGCACCCGACCGTCGCGAACGCCGTCGCCGCCAGCAGTGCCCGACGGGAAAGGATCGTGGATTTCACCGTACTCCATTCTAAGCCGCGGCGGGGGCATGATATCCTGATTAAAGCTTCTTGGACGCAGCTTGGACGCAGCTTGTGAACTGCAGGCTGACGCTTTTTCCCCGACCGGAGAGATGGCCGAGTGGTTGAAGGCGCACGCTTGGAAAGCGTGTTTAGGGGAAACTCTAACGTGGGTTCGAATCCCACTCTCTCCGCCAGTTTATAATTGTCCGGACCGGACACATAGGTAACAGGTTGTTCCTAAGACATAGGTAACACTTTTGGCCCGAAGGGGTTTTCAAGGGGCTGCAAGAGTTTTTTCCTCCAGGTCGATATAACCAAGATCATAATCCATAAAGCTGACGAGCCAGATTCCGCTTTCCACTTCTTTTACGCCCACGGCCTGGCCCGCGAGAGAGGTGCTGAGGTTGATCTTCTTGCGATACAGGCAAAGCCGGCCGCAGTTGGTGACCATCACGGTGCGGTCGTGGAAGGGGTAGTGCGGGTCCGGAATGCCCTGATAGAGTCGGACGGCAGGGGCTTAGACCTCGGCGGAACACTTCATCGAGAGTGCTTCATGCGGCCGTTCGTTGTTGAACTCCTCAATGAAGTGGTCGAACTTGGCCTGCTGCTGGAGGATGTTGGCTCCGGCAGGCCGGGTGGCTTCCTTTTTCATGCCCTCCAGAAGGCCCATGCGCTCGCGGATCGTCGAGATACCGAAGCCGCCGCGCAAGACCGCGTCGTTGCCGGTCAGCCAGTGCATGAAACCACCGCTCCTGAGGAGATACGCCAGGCGAGCGGGCAAATAGATGCGGCGGTGGGAGCCGACCCCGTGGAACGGGATCGCGCCGCTTTCCAACAACCGCACCAGAAAGGGACGGGATCGATGCGTTTCGGGACCGCGGCGGGTACAATGAACCAAAAAGGATGCTGAGGAGGTTCTTAATGGATCCCAACTTCAAAGTCATGAAGATCACCCGACGAGGTCTTTTCCTTACCGGCGCGGCGGCTTGGCTGTCGCAAGGCAACCAGGCGGCCGGACCGCCCCTCAGCCTCATCACTCTCTCGCCGAGCCCGAAAGATCTCGAAATGCCCATCGAAGCGTTCATCGAGGAGATCACGCCCGTCGAGCACTTCTTCGTTCGCTGCCATACAATGATTCCTCAAATCAAACTTCCGGAGTGGAAGCTTGAAGTCACGGGACTCGTCGATCGTCCACTCAGCCTTACCCTCCCCGAACTGAAACAATTCCCCCGCACCGAGCTTGTCAGCGTCCTCGAATGCGCTGGTAACGGCCGCAGCTTTTACCGGCCCTACGTCGCTGGCGCTCAATGGCGCTTCGGCAGCGTCGGCAATGCCCGCTGGACCGGCGTTCGCCTCAAAGACGTCCTCGAAAAGGCGGCCGTCAAGCCGGCGGCCAGACACCTTCTGCTGGACGGGGCCGATGCGCCACTCGCCAAAATGCCGAAGTTCCAGCGCACCATCGAGGTCGCGAAGGCGATGCACCCCGACACGCTCGTCGCCTGGGAGATGAACGGTAAGCCCCTCACCGCCGACCACGGCTTCCCTCTTCGCGTCATCGCCCCCGGCTGGGCGAGCGACTCCTGGGTTAAGTGGCTCACCCGCATCGAACTTCTCGATCACGACTTCGACGGGTTTTGGATGAAGACTGCCTACCGGCACCCCGCCCAGCACGTCGCCCCCGGCACAGCCGTCGATCCGAAGGATATGGTTCCGGTCACTGACCTCAATGTGAAATCGGTCATCGTGCATCCCGGCGAGTGGGCCGCGCCGGGAGCTATCGCCGTACAGGGCGTTGCATGGTCCAATACTTCTCCTGTCGCCAAAGTCGACATCTCAGCTGACGCTGGCAAGACATGGTCCCCGGCGAACTTCACGGGCAGGCCTACCAAGTACGGCTTCCGCAGATGGGCCTTCTTGTGGAAAGCCGCCGAAGGCCAGCACACCCTGATGTCGCGCGCCACCAACGAGGCTGGCCAGTCCCAGCCGCTTGAACCGGAGTGGAATCCCAATGGCTACCTCTACAACGCCGCGCAGCCGAGGCCGGTAACCATATCAAAGGTACGACCACCAGCGACAGGCGCGGGGTCCGACGCCGGAACTCAGCCTGAACCTGACGGTTACAAGGCCGCCTGCTTTGGGTGCCACGATAATCACATGATGCGCCAGCAACACCTCACCCGCGCGCAATGGGATCGCGAAGTGACGAAAATGACTGGGTGGGGCGCTGCGGTAAAGCCCGAACAGCGCAATAGTCTGCTCGACTACCTGGCAGCCCTCTACAAACCCTAATGGCCTGTTCCGCGAAGAACGCGGAAGTGCGGGCGCTTCGATTCTTTCCGGATAGCCGGGTATACGGGAGTTTTCCCGAAGCAGCACCCGCCTGGTCGCCAAGCGCCTGCCAGCACCGGCCAGACTGGGATCGACGATCGGAATGCTGTCGGAATGATAGCAGTCGAGTCTCAACTGAAGTAGTACTTGTACTCACCCGCTGCGGCCCTTACACTTTACTGAAATGCCGTTTTGGCTCGCCGCCATTTTCTTCCTGCTCATCATCGGATGCGTGTGCTTGCTGGTGCATTGGGAATACAAGCGCCTAGGCCGTTAAAAGTGGGTCAATGGCTAAGTCGTGGCCGCCTCCTGGCGCCGCGCTTACGCCGACCCGTTGAGACGCGAGCGCCTCGGGCGGCGGCGAAGAGCACGAGCGGCGCCGCTCGGGCCCTTCTCGCATGCACGGGAGTCGGGCAGGCGCGGCTGGGGAGCCGCCCTCCGACGCTTAGGGAATCAGTTCGGCAGTCAGGGTTGCGCCGCCCATCGACGCGATCACCGTCGAGATCTTCACGGGCTTGCGGGAATTTTTCGCGATCCAGACGGTGGTTTTATCGGAGCCGTCGGCCGAGGTCAGTTCGACCCGAAACGCGGGGAACGTTCCCGCCGGAACGGTGACTGTTTCCGAACCGGCCACGCTCAATTGCATCAGCTTAACCTTCTGCTTCTGCAAGTCGAAATTACGGAAACCGGTGGTATAGCCGTCAGCCAGCGGCAGGCATCCGATGGCAAACGCCGACCCGCCCCCGTCCGCGAACACCGGCCCTCCCAGGTCCGACGCGATGGCGGTCTCCTGGCCGTTCATGCTCATCGTTCCTTTGGCCTGATTGCCGGAAAAGTCGACGCTAATCGCGACCGGACCTTGCTTTACGGTGCGCTTCCGCACCAGCAGACTGCCCTTTTCGAGGCTCGAGGTGTCCGTCATCACGCCCATCGGCGTCTCCACGCTCTCGGTTGCGATCCACAGGCCGCCCTCTTCTGCGATCGTAGTTGATAGCTTCAGCGCCATCTGCTGGGCGCCCATCGACAGCTTGGCGTCATAGCGATCGGTGCCCGGCCGCAAATCCGCGGCCGGCTTGGGTGCATTCACTGCCGCGGCGTCCACGGGCTTGGAAATCTTGACCGTCTTGGGATCGACGGTGATTTCCTTGAGGCGCGCCTCCACTTCAGGCGTTCCGTGATCCTGATAGCGTCCGTCCAGGTAGGTGGCGAGAAATTTCTCGGCCGCCATGAACATGGCCATGTTGTTCACCGGCCGTTGGAAGCCGTGCCCTTCGTCGGGCGCCAGCAGGTACTCCACCGGGAAGCCGCGATCGCGCAGCGCCACCACGATCTGCTCGGCTTCGCGCCGATTCACCCGAGGATCGTTGGCCCCCTGCACCACCATGAGCGGGGTCTTGATCTTATTGGCGGAGTTGAGCGGCGAGCGCTCCTCCATCCAGGCTTTGCCTTGCGGCGTGCCGGGGTCCGCCATGCGCGCATACATGCTCTTGCGCCCCGCCTCCCAATATGGCGGGATCGCATCGAGCAGGGTGAGGAGATTCGACGGCCCCACGATGTCCACTGCGGCGCGATACAAATCCGGGGTAAATGCAACGCCTGCCAAGGTCGCGTATCCTCCGTAGGAGCCGCCCAGGATTCCCACGCGCTTCGGATCGGCGATGCCTTCGGCCGTGAGATATTTCACTCCCCAAGTGATGTCGTCTTGCATTTTTCGGCCCCACTCGCCGTTTCCGGCGTTCAGGAAGCTCTTGCCGAAGCCTGTGGAGCCGCGGAAATTCGGCATCAGCACGGCGTAACCGCGATTGGCGAAAAACTGCGCCAGGCTGTTGTATCCCCAATAGTCGCGCGCCCACGGACCGCCGTGCGGAATCACAAGAGCCGGCAGATTCTTCTCGCCGACGCCCTTCGGCAAAGTCAAATACGCGGGAATATCGAGCCCGTCCGAAGATTTATAGTGCACAGTCCGCATCGACGCCAGCGCCGCGCGTGAGAGCTTTTCGCGCACTTTGTATTGCAGAACCAGGTTCCGCGTTTTGCGGTCGAACAAATAGGTTTCACCCGGTTCGGTATCGCCACTGGCGCTCACCAGCCACAAACGCTCGTCGAGCGTGGTGGACCCTATGGAAACCTCACGGCCGGGAAGTTTCGATTGGAGGAACTTATAGTCCGCTTCGAAGCCTTTGTCCTTGAAGTACCGCCGGTCGTGATCGTCGGTGTAAGTGACGAAAGCCAGTTCGTCGGTCGCTTCGGAGAACCTCGCGCTGCCGAAATCGACGCGCTTCAGTGGATCGGATTCGACCACGTCAGCCTTCCCGGTCGCGGGATCGAGCAGCGCCAGCGCCGTGAGATTCATGGCGTCGCCCTTATTGGTCTGAATGTAGGCGCGCTTACTGTCCTTATGAAAGCGCTCCACGCCGCACGTTTCGAATACGTTGCAGGAATAGATCTGAGTGAAGCCATCAGCATCCACACGGAGGATCTGCTGATCGCCGTTATCGGCGACGCGTTCGGCCAGCCGGAGTTGTCCGGAAAGGTCGAAGTCCCACCCCGCAATGCGCTCCGTGTTTTTGCGGATGAGCGTGCGTTCGCCGGTGGAGATCTTCAGCTTGTAGAGATCGTGCCACGCCTTATCGCGGTCGTTGAGTCCGATGTAGAGCGCCTCGGGATCGGATTTGGGAGCGCTGAACAGTTCGACGCGCACGCCCTTCAGTCCAGTCAGGTCGCGCGAGGCGGGGATTTCGGAGCCCAGTGCGGGCGCGGCGGAAGGATCTACTGCCTGGACATTGAAATTCTCGTCGCCGTCGTTGTCCTTCACGTAAAGGACAAACTTGCCGTCACGGCTCCAAAGGTAGCCCGCGACGGGCCGCTTGGTTTCCGCCGTCAGGCGACTGGCGGAGGCGAATGGCTCCTCCGTCTTTTTCACCCACACGTTGCGGGTGTCGTTCCAGGGCTTCAGAAAAGCGATATATTTTCCGTCCGGGGAGATCTGCGCGCCGGAGATCTCGGGATTTCCGAAGAGGAGTTCGCGATCGATCAGCGGCGGAAGTCCGCCGGAGTCGGCGGATTTACCCTGTGCGAAAGCCATCAAAGGGACGGCAGCGGATGTCAGGGCAAGAATCATGAGTCGCATCATTGGAGAAGACTCCCGGGGAGAAAGCTCCCGTTATTAGATTCTAGCTAAAGTGCCACAGAATTAGCTCTGCTTCGTCTGCTCCCTCGCTGCCGGGCGCGCGCGCGCGAATCGGGCGGTCCGACGGGTGCTTTTCCTTGCGAGGCCGACCATCTGGACTCCGGCGAACCTGGGTTGCAAAATAAAGTTGAACGCTTGGGGCTGGTTTCGGGTCTTAGCTGGTGAGCGTAGCCTTACAACGGAATGTCCGGGATCTCCGAACAGATCGCGCTTACGGAGCCACGATTGGCATGCCAGGAGAGCGCGGCGACGCGCGAGAGGCGCTTCACCGAACTGGTCAGAAGGCAGGCGCGGTTCGTCTTTCGGGTGGCCTACTCGGTGCTTCGAAACGTGCAGGATGCCGACGACGCAGCCCAGGAGACCTTTCTAAAACTCTACCGCTCGCGAAGCTGGGAGCGCATCGAGGATGAAAGGGCGTTCCTGGCCCGGGCAGCCTGGCGGACCGCGGTCGATCAGCTTGGGAAGGCTGCCAAAAGCGCGCCCGTCTCCGACAGCCCCTGGACCGGCCAGGATCCCGAACAGGCCGCGGTGGCAGCGGACTGGGATGCGGTGATTCACCGGCTCATCGATGCGCTACCCGAGGAATTGCGGCAGCCGCTGACGCTTTCCAGTTTCGAGGGTCTGAACTCGCGCGAGAGTGCGAAGGTGCTGGGGATCTCCGAAAACGCCATCCGAACCCGCGTGATGCGCGCGCGGCGGATCCTCACAGAGAAGTTGCATGCTTTGGGAGCAGGTCACCATGAAGAACGATGACGGCCGCGGCGAACTCGACGATTGGATTGACCGGGCACTAGGCGGATATTCGGGCGCGGATCCGCTGAATGGGCTGGAAGATCGGATCGTGCGCCGGGTCCGCGTGGCGGGGAGCGTACCGCGAAGCCCGTGGCTCAGCGGGCTGCGGTTCGCGGTTCCCGTGGCGGCCGCGTTATTCCTGGGGGCCATGGTTCCGCGGGCGTGGTGGAAGCTCACGCGCGCGGCGGACGATCCGCAGTCTCATGCGGCGCCGCGCCCGGCGGTTCTCCAGGCGCTCTCCAGGCCCGAACCTGCCCTCGCATCCCGGAACCTTCCGGCGGAGGCAACCCAGGCGGCGAAGGTACGCCACCATGTGCGAGCCGCGCGGGAAGGCCGAGCGCGTCCCGAGGCGCTACCGAAAGAGGAGTGTTTTCCGTCGCCTGCTCCCATGACAAGTGAAGAGCGGGTTTTAGTGGCGTGGGTCATGCAAGCGCCGGCGGACGCCCGGGAAGCGTTCCGCTCGCTCGAGGAGCGGACCGGCCAGCCCGTGGTGATCGAACCGATTCGAATCCAGCCATTGCCAGGCGATGGCGCCAAGTGAGGAAACCGAACATGTCGATGAAAACCGTACTGAGCCTGCCTCTCCTGGCTCTTGTTACAGGGTCCGGGATGGCATTTGCGCAAACTCCGGCAGCTCCCAAGGAACCGCCGAAGTTTTACAAACTCGAATTCGTATTCCACGAGGTAGACGGTGGAAAAGTTCTCAACTCCCGCTCGTATTCGGCCATCGCGTCTGCTGGCGGCGACGTTCTTACGATCCGCGCCGGCGGCAGGGTCCCTATCTCGAGCGGGGGAACCCAGTTTACCTACTATGACTTAGGTGTCAACATCGACTGCCGCGCGATAACCGAAGTTCCGCGCGATCAGGCTCTCTCACTTACCGTGACCGCCGATATCAGCAGCATACCGACAGAAGCCGGTTCCCCCGTGGGACCCCCACCGCCAGCGCCCACGATCCGTCAGACCAAATGGAGCTCGGGGGTCATCGTGCCGCTGAAGAAGCCAACCTTGCTGTTCGCGTCCGACGATTTGATGTCGAAGCGGCAGGTCCAACTGGAGCTGACGGCGACACCAATCCAATAACCGGGTCTCCGCGCGGGCCCGCTGTCACTTTGATGTGTCAGGCACCAACCGGAGGTTAGGCGGCGGCGGTCAAGTTGACGGGAAACGCGCATCGCTGCGTGCCCAACCACCGGAAAGATCCTCGCCACGCCGTTGGTCGCTGGCTGCGCACTTGCGACGAGAAGCGAGACGCTCGCGCGGGCGGCGATGGAGAGCACAAGCAGCGCCATGCGGGGCCGACTCGCACGACCCGGTGAACCACACGCAGCCGATTAATCTCATTGGCTCTCCGGCTGGGATCCCATCCCCAACAGGCACTTCGGGGACCGAGTCGCATGCCTAGGCTCAGCGAGCGTTCTCGTGGGGCAATACATAAGCTACGTGGAAACACAGAATCCACAGAACCCAAAATGGACCAAATCCCACCACCCACCCCATCGCCTCTACGCCAGCGCGTTCTTGCAGTATTCCACGCACTTGGCGATCTCAGCCATGCGGGTCGAGCCCTGTGGAATGGGGTACTCAAACTCGATGGTCGCCTGGAACTTCCATTTCTCTTTCCGCATCAACTGGAGGACTTCCTGGATCGGCGTGTCCCCCTGGCCGAACGGAACGTTCGGGCCGTTGTGCATCTTCCGGTCTTTTACATGGATGTGGGTGATGCGGTCGTGATATTTCTTAATGAACTCGACCGGAGAGATACTGTTGCCGGCAACGAAATGGCCGATATCCAGGTTGATGCCGTTGTACTTCGCGTAGGTGATGGCTGTTTCCCAGCTCTCCGGCCTGCCGAATGCCTCCGGGTCCGTGATATTGGTGTGGCCATGGTAGCCCACCATCATCTTGTGTTTGTCGGCGAACGCGCCGAGCCGCTTGGTCCTGCTGAGCGGAATCTCGCATGAGATCGCTTTGGCGCCCACCGTCCTTGCCAGCACGAAGCAGTAATCCACCACATCGTCTTCCATCGCGTCGATCCCATCCACCTTGACGATTTGGATGGCCACTCCGGCGTCTTCGTACTTCTTGCGGAACGTCCTGAACTGCTCGGTAGTGCGCGAGAGCCGCCACTTTCTCAATTCCCCGGCCAGGGCGGCCTGCACGGCTTGTTGCTCGGGAGTTAATGTCTCCCCGCGCCGCCCGCCTCTCGCGCCCCGCCCCGCGGCCGGCGATCCAAGGAAGGACTCGATGGGCTGCGTCCGCAACTCCACGGCGCTGAGTCCGAGCTGCACCGTATTGTTGAGCGTCTCGTCCGCGCTCATATTATTGTTGCCGTAACTGTACGGCACGTTGATGCCGACTTGCACGCCGCCGAACCTGGAGTTCGGTTTCGCCAACAGCCTGGCTGCGGGGAGAGCGGCGAGCGCCAGCTTTCCCATGTCGCGTCTGGTGAAGATCATTCGTGTTCCTCGCGATCTCGCTTTACAGCTTCAGTTCCCAACCCTTGCGCATCAAAGGCTTGACGTAACGGTTGGCCTCCGGGTGGTTGGTAAAGCGCAGGTTTTTGCTGTCCCATTCGAGTTTGCCGGGGACGCGCCAGGCGATGACCGCCAGCGAAAGCCACTCGGCGAAAGGCGCCGTAATGCTGAAGTCGGAGCACGACGGGTCGCCGCCCTTGCAGGCGCGGATCCAATCCGCCATGTGGCCGGGGGAGCGCGTCAGCAACTGGGGCGGGAGCACGTATTCCTTCCACCTCTCGGCGGGCAGCAGGGCGACGCCCTCGCCGCGCTCGGTGGTGGCCATGACGCCCCTCCTGCCGATGAAGACAGCTCCGTTGCCGGTGAGAATGCCGGGCCGCCGGGCGCCGACAGGGGGTCCGAAGACCGCCACGCCGGGGCCTCCGGGGCTGGTCCGCGCAGCGGTGGCGGGAGCGGCTGCCGCGCCCCGTCCCCTGCCCCCGGCTGCGGGCGCGCCGCCCCCCATGCCGCCCCGGCCCATGGGCCGGCCCTTATCCGTGAGATTGTTGGAGGGCGGGAGAATGGTCTCGTTTTCCATCCCCGGCACGTGATAGGCGTCCGCATCGTCGGGCTGCGACGAATCGTGGTAGTAGACTTTCACGGGGGGCATCTCTCCCCGCGCGGGAAACTCCAGCCGGATCACGCCCCGTTTCGGGAAGGAGATATTGCTCCTGCCCTCCTGGCTGAGGCATTCCACGCTGGTGGGCGCTCCGAGCTGCAATGCGAATTGCACCGGCGACGCGGAATGCGTGGCCCAGTTGCCAATCTGCCCAGTGCCATAATCCAAAAAGCCGCGCCAGTTGTAGGGCACATACTGGTCGCTGAAGGGGCGCGGCGCGGCGCGGCCCTGCCAGAGGTCCCAATCCAGGCCCGCAGGGACCGGCGACGCCGGCGGCGCCTCCTGCAAGCCAGTCGGGTGAGTGCCCGGGGTGGTGGAGATATGCACTTCCGTTACATCGCCGATGGCGCCCGACCAAACCATCTCCGCCGCCACGCGAATCGATTCGTGGGAGAACCCCTGGTTGCCCATCTGGGTGGCGACTTTGTATTTCACCGCCGCGTCGCGCAGCAGGCGCGCTTCCCAGGGAGTCGTGGTGAGCGGCTTCTCCAGGTAGACATGTTTGCCGCGCTCCATGCAGGCCAAAGCCACGGTGGCGTGCATGAAATCCGGTATGCCGATGGTGACGGCGTCGATGTTCTTGGCTTCCTTGTCCAGCATGACGCGGAAGTCTTTGTACCTCGGCGCCTTTGGGAAACGCGCCAGGTTCTCCGCGGCGCGGTTGTCGTCCACGTCGCACAAGGCCACGATGTTCTCGG
>Ga0181530_10004853_pt1 | contig 14032 bp, 10 predicted proteins | sample PEATcosm2014_Bin_42_FD_119769 | JGI IMG/M metagenome (GOLD analysis project Ga0181530, IMG submission 119769) | Peatland microbial communities from MTU Mesocosm Facility, Houghton, MI, USA - PEATcosm2014_Bin10_60_metaG | ecosystem: Environmental > Terrestrial > Soil > Wetlands > Peat | place... | reverse complement strand
GCGGGCCGCGTTCTCGTAGAGGCCCGCCTCGTCCATCGCCTTCGAGACGTACCCCCCGTCCCGCCACCAACAGTAGTTGTACGTGTCCCCCGCGGCCACGAGGGAGCGGGTGTCCGGGGACGCGATGATCGCCCCGTTCGGGCCGGTGGAGTGGCGGAGCAACAGAACACTGGACCGGTAGACGTCCCGAGCCCAGGCGCTCAGCGCCTGAGGCGGGTGCGGAAGCCGCCGCTGCACCCAGGTCTCCCAGAACGCCTCGGACTCCTGAATGAACCTCGCCGAGCCGCCGTGGCGGACGTAGTCGCGGACCTGATGGACGGCGGGGAGGCTGCGGCCAGCCGCTAGGAACAACCGGATCTCGACATCGTGGTCGGGTTTAGCGTCGAAGTCCCATTCCATGACACTATCGGCCGCCCCGTGGGCGACCGACCGACCTTCGAGCCGTCCGTCCTCGGCGTCGACGTAGGTCCCCTGGAGCCCTTTGAGGGTGTGCTCCCCGCAAACCGCGCGGGTGTAGGGTGGGTCGGCGAAGAACTCGAAGAAGTACCCCCGTTTGTAGTGGACCAAGGACGGAATGCTCGGGTCGACGAACGCGGTGTCCTGGTACATCGATTCCGCGATCTGGAACGCGTGGTAGGCGAACAGGCGGACCGGGCGCGACGACTCCGCCCGGACCCGGAACACCCTCGCCACGAGGTCGTGGTTCGGGTGCACGTGGTCCCGGACCGATATCGTGAGGCCGTGACCCTTCCAGATCGATTGGGGAAGGTGCCCCGTGCCGTAGGGCATCTGGTGAATCTCGAAACCGTTCCCGCGCCGCAGCCAGGTGAACTTGGAGCCCGACACGTCGAAGACGCCGAGCCGAGCTTCCCGCAGGTGCTGGAACTGGCCGGGGAACGGGTAGAACAGCTCGTTCCAGTCGCCGTTCTCGTTGACGGTCAGCAGCAGGCGACCGTTACCCGTCACCTGGGTGATCATACGGCGGGAGCCTCCCGCCGGAGAATGCACCGAAGGAACTCCCCCATTCCGGGGGAGGTCCGGGGGCACAGAGCCCTTTAACGGTTCGGTTCGACCCGCCTGACGGCGCCGGGTTCGAGCTCCCTCACTTCAGGATGGGGACGCCGAGGCGGTCGAGGGCCCGGCGACGCAGGTCGGTCAGGGCGTTCATGTAGTTCGCGTACGCGTCGTACGGGCTCTCGTAGCTCGAGAAGTACTCGTGCACACCCTGGTCGGCGCCGTGACCGCTCACATACATGTAGTAGAAATGGTCGGACGTGAGAAGGCGGCGCCAATCCGTGAGGATGGCCAGGTCGCCGGTCTGGCGGGCCAAGACCCCGACCTTCTTCGCGGCCTCGAACGCGGACCGCTGAAGGTCGTTGCCCAGCCAGGCGCCGAGGTCACGGTTCTGGTCCGCCCAGCTCATGGTGTACGGCACCGATAGCGGGGCGCGGGGAGGGATCTCCATCGCCTCCTCCACCGTCGCCCAGCCCAGGTGCGGGTGACGGCGGACCTCGCCGGGGAGCGCGCTCAGGAACTCGAGGATCCCCGTCCGGGCTTGGTGGTGCTCTCCGAGCGTTTCGAAGTCCATGAAAAGACCGATCACCTCTCCCGGGGTGGCTGCGAGCCACCGAGCGTACTTGTCGGCCGTCAGAGGGTACTCGCTCCACCCGGTGGAGGAGAAACGAAACCCCACGTCGTCGCTGAGCGGGTAGTGCCGGAGGAGGAGGGCCACGGTGGGGGCCGGAGCGGCGCAGTACGGGTAGGTGGGCGGCTCGCCGTGCAGGACGCCCTCCCATCCCTCGGCAAGCATCCCTCGGAACCGCTCGGCCTCGGCGAACCGGGCCAAATGGTCCGAGTAGGCGAGCTCGGTCATCCGGAGCGCTTTCGCATGCGCCCCGAACTCCTTGGCAAGCATCTCCCGGTGCATTGCGACCTCCTCGCTGAGCTCGGGAGGGGGGAGGAGGAAAGCGAGGGAATGGTAGTAGGTCTCGCCGAGGAACGCGACCCGACCGGTCCGGTACAGGTCCCGCAGCCGGTCGATCACATCGGGTGCGGCCATGCGGGCTTGTTCGACGAACGTCCCGGTGACCGAGAGGCTGAACCGGAAGTCGGGGAAATCATCGAGGGCCCGACGGAGACGCTCGAGGGCCGGTCGATACGACCGCTGGGCGATCCCCTTGAAGATCGAAAGGTTCCGGTCCACGTCGAAGTACGGTTTGCCGGAGCCGAGGTCCGGGAACCGGAATCGCCCGAGCCGCCACGGCTGATGGAGGTGGAAATAGAGGACGACCTTCAGGGTCGCACCCCCGCCCCCCGCATCGCTTCCAGGTAGACTTGGACCGTCTCACGGGCCCGTTCGGGCCACCCCTCTCGGAGCGCCGCCCAGCGGCCCTGGTCCCCCATCGTCGCGCGTAGGGTCGGGTACTCGAGCAGCTCGGAGATCCGACTCGCGAATTCCTCCACGTCCCAGAAATCCACCTTGAACACCGTGCCCCGGCTCATCTCGGCTACCCCGCTCGTCTTCGAGACGATCGTGGGAACGCCCGCGGCCATCGCCTCGAGGGCGGCGATCCCGAACGGCTCGACGACCGACGGGAGGACGAACACCGAGCTCCCCGCCAGGAGGATCTCGCGTTCCTCCTCGCTCACCTTCCCCAGGAACATCACACGGTCCCCGATCCCGAGCCGGGCGGCCAGCTGGATCAGGCGCTCGTACTCGGGGCCCTCCCCGGCGATCACGAACTGAACGTCCGAGAACGATGGAACGACGCGGGCCGCGGCCCGCAGGAACGTGTCGACGCCTTTCATCACCGCCAGTCGCCCGACGTAGAGGACGATCCGCTTCTCCGGGTCGATCCGTTCCAACCGATCGCTCGGGCGGACCGCGTTGTAGACCACCCGGACCTTCGAGGGTTCCGCATGGTATCGGTCGATGAGCTGCTGACGAAGGTGTCGGCTGACCGCGATGACGCGTGTCGCGGCCTCGATCCCCAACTCCTCCCGGTGGAGGATGTGGTCCCACGGATGCCCGAGGGACCGGTCGTACTCCGTCGAATGAACGGTCATGATGAGGGGGATGTGCAGACGGCGGGCGAGGGCGGTCGCTCCGGCCGTTCCGAACCAATCGTGGACGTGGATCACGTCGAACGGGTCGGTCGTCTTCAGTCCCGAGACCCAGGTATTGAACCCATCGACCGAATCCGCGAACGGGCTATCGGGGGTCCCTCCCGCCCAGTACGCGGGCGGGAACTCGGGGGTCGCGCCGCCGGACTTTTCGCCGGGGTGGCGGAACGTGACGCCGGGCACCGGGGTGAACGGTCCCCCGAATGGGCTCAGGAACGTTACCCGATGGCCGAGGCGGGTAAGCTCCTGACAGAGCTCGAAGCAATGGACCCCGAGCCCTCCCGTGTGGTTCGGGGGGAACTCCCAGCCGACGAGAAGGATATGGAGCGGGCGAGGGGCCCCACCGAACGGCGTGGGGGCCGCTCGTGCCCCGGGAGCCGTCGACAGCGAACGACGGGAGGGAGCGGAGTCCATCCGACCCCGAGGGCCTTCGGAACTCGGGCGGTCCCTCGGTTCGCGCCGAACCCGGGGGCGCGCCCGGCCCCGTCGACCGGTAGGGGCGGCGGAGCCCTTGGACCGGCCCCGTCGGCGGGCTGGAGCAGCGGAGACCTTAGGTCGACCTCCTCGCTGGCTACCGCTAGAGGTCTTTGGTTTCTTCATCCGGTACGTCCCCAGCGTTTCCACCGGGCGATTTCGCGAAACGGGACGGGCAGATGAGCTCGCCGACCACTTTTGGAGAGCGGACCGTCCGCCCCTCGGCGATGCGCGGTCAATACCCCGCGAGGAGCTCGCGGATCGCTCGCTCCGCATCCGGGGCCCGGGTCACCGCGCTGGCGACCAGCACCCCGTCGGCGCCGAGCTCGAGCGCGCGAGCCACGTCGCGGCGGTCGTGAACACCCGCCCCACAGAGGACCCGCGTGTCGGGGGAGACCGATCGCACCGCGGCGACCGTCCCAGAAACGACCTCGGGCCGGGCGGTGGAAACGGCCCGGTCGCCACCGATGAGCTCGGGAGGTTCGACCGCCAGGTACGGGGGATGGGTCTCGGCCAGCCGACGGGCACGGGGACGTCGGCCGCGCACACTACCGCTACGAGCCCGCGTGCGGAGAGGCGGCGGACGGTGTCCTCGATGTCCACGATCGTCATCGGGTGCTCGGAATGGTTCACGAGGCTCCCCCGGGCCCCGGCGGCCTCGATCGATTCGACCGGCACGTAGCCGGTCCGGGCCCCCGCGTCCCCGGGGTCAACGTGTTGCGCCAGGACCGCGATCGGGACCGCTTCTGCGACGCGCGCGAGGTCCGGAAGCGGTGGGGCTATTGCGCACGCGACACCGGTCTCCCTTCCGACGGCCTCCAGCAGTTTCGCGATCCGCACCGCGGCGGGCCCGAGGTGGCCCGGATACGCCTTCAGGTTCAGTAGGAAGAGGGGGTGCCCGAGCGACGGGCCTTCAGTGGACAGCGGAGGCGTGGGTCCTCTTGGGGCGAGAGCAGATCGCGTACTCGTCCCCGTCAAAGAAGACCTCTCGGTCGGGGTGCTTCCGCTGGAGCTCGGAGATCCGACTGAGGACGTCCTCCAGGGTGGTAGATTCGTCATTCGGGTCAATCCTCAGATGAACCGTCTTCTCGGGCCGCACGGTCGTATGACCCGTTCCCGGCATGAAGCTCCGAGGGGACGCCCATTGCCCGAGGGGCAATTAAGGATTCGACGGGGGCAATCTCGCGCGAAAGGGGGCTAGAATCGCGCGGGGAGGTGTGGTTTTCCCCGTCGAAAATGGCCCTCTCGCTCTCGCCGGGAGGGCCCGCGACGAAAGAGTAAATACAGGGGTATGGTCGACCACGCGAGGCAACACGATGGCACCCTCTCCCCCAGAAACTCCGGCGAAGGAACACACGAGTGAACTGACCGAAGCCGAGATCGCAGTGCACTGGAAGGAAGAGGAGGGGTTCATCCCCCAACCGAAGTTCATCGGCCAGGCCAACCTGACCGACCCCGCGGTAAACGAGCGGTTTTCGCTCGAGCACTTCCCGGAGTGCTTCCGGGAGTTCGGCGACATGCTGACCTGGGACAAGTACTGGACCCAGACGCTCGACTCGAGCAACGCCCCGTTCTACCAGTGGTTCGCGGGGGGGAAGCTCAACGCCTCCTACAACTGCATCGACCGGCACCTCGCCCAGTACGGCAACAAGGCGGCGGTCATCTTCGTGGGCGAACCCGAAGGCGAGGACCCCGTCGCCCTCACGTACAACGAGCTCTACGCTCGCGTGAATGAGTTCGCGCTCCTGCTCCGGGATTTCGCGGGCCTCAAGACCGGCGACCGGGTCACCATCCATATGCCGATGGTGGCAGAACTTCCGATCACCATGCTGGCCTGCGCCCGCCTCGGAATCATCCACACCGTCGTCTTCGGTGGCTTCAGCGGGGAGGCCGCGGGTCGGCGAGCCGCCGACTCGCAGAGCCGGGTCGTGATCACCATGGACGGCTACTACCGCAACGGCAAGATGATCGACCACCTTCAGAACCTCGACGTGGCCTGCGAAACGGCCAAGAGCGAGGGGCAGGTCGTCGACAAGGTCCTCATCTGGCAGCGCTACCCGGGGAAGGTATCGTCCGCGAAACCCCTCGTGCCGGGACGCGACTTCCTCGTCAATGAAGCGGTGAAGCCGTTCAAGAACAAGATCGTGGCCCCCGTGTCGATGCCGTCCGAGGCACCGCTCTTCCTCATGTACACGAGCGGCACGACCGGCCGGCCGAAGGGCTGCCAGCACAGCACCGGCGGCTACATGGCGTATGCCGCGGGAACATCGAAGTGGATCCAGGACATCCATCCCACCGACGTTTACTGGTGCACCGCCGACATCGGGTGGATCACCGGCCACACCTACATCGTCTACGGTCCGCTCGCGCTCGCGGGGACGACCGTGATCTACGAGGGCGTTCCGACGTTCCCGGACGCCAACCGACTCTGGCGCATCGCCGAGAGGCTGGGCGTGAACATCTTCCACACCGCCCCTACCGCGATCCGACAGCTACGCAAGCTCGCTCCGGACGGACCGAAGAACTTCCGGACGGTTTTTAAGAACATGACCACGGTCGGCGAGCCGATCGAGCCGACCACGTGGCACTGGTTCTACGAGACCGTGGGCAAGGGAAAGGCCGCGGTCACCGACACCTGGTGGCAGACCGAGACCGGTGGGGTCGTCTGCACGACGAAGCCCGCGCTCGACAAGATGAAGCCGGGAAGTGCCGGCCCCGGCGCCCCGGGCATCCACTGCGTGATCTTCGATGAGAACGGGAACGAGATTCCGCCGGGCTCCAACCGGGCCGGGAACATCTGCGTTCGGAACCCCTGGCCGGGGCTCATGCAGACGATCTGGGGCGACCCGGAGAAGTTCAAGCGTCAGTACTTCGTGAAGTACAACAAGAACCCCAACAGCAAGGACTGGCGGGACTGGCCGTACTTCGCCGGCGACGGAGCCATGGAGTCCGCGGACGGCTACTTCCGGATCCTGGGCCGGATCGACGACGTCATCAACGTCGCCGGTCACCGGCTCGGAACGAAAGAGATCGAGTCCGCGTGCCTGACGGTCCCCGAGGTGGCCGAGGCCGCTGTCGTACCCATCATGGACGAGGTTCGAGGCCGCCTCCCGGAGGTCTACGTTTCCCTGAAGCCGGGCATCCAGCCGTCCAAGGCGATCGAGGACAAGGTCGTCAGGGCGATCGAGACCGAGATCGGGAAGATCGCTCGGCCGAGCGCGGTGCGGATCGTCCCCGACATGCCCAAGACCCGGTCCGGGAAGATCATGCGACGAGTGCTCGCCTCGATCTCCAACACGATGGAGGTCGGCGACATCACCACGCTCGCGAACCCGGACATCGTCGAGCAGATCCGGCTCCAGGTCCAGGGGACCGGGAAGGTCCAGACGAAGGCCGCCGCTCCAGAGATCAAGGACTTCGGCGCGAAGTCCGAGTAAGAAGGGCTCAGCTGCCGCGCCGGGCCGGGGTCGCGAGCGAGGCCCCGGTCACAACCCATTCGATCCTGACCCGGGGCGTGACCGCCCGTGGCCTATTCGGTCGTGGGTTTCGTGAACACTCGGGGCGCGAACGTCGGAAGCCGCGCGAGGTGGGTTCCGGCGACGAGCGACCAGAGCAGCACGGGCGCGACGATCAGGCGTTCCATGCCTCCCACGCCCAACCCCAGGTCCACTTTCGACATGAACAGGATGAGCGCGATGATCGCGATCAGTCCCGAGAGGACCGTATAGGCCCGGAAGCCTCCCCAACGAGTGTCTCGGAACATCGCGAACCCGAGCACGATGAGGGCGAGGCCGCCCCCGACGAACGCGAGGATCGCTGACGCCTCGTGCCCCGGGAGGTAGACGTCCTCCGGAGAGAGCCCGACCCCGACCGACCCGAGCCCGGCGATGGCCAGCAGCCAGAGTCCGACCATCCGGGAACTGCGGACCGGGAACGCGGTGCGAATGAGGATCACCGCCAGGATGATGAGAAGGCCCATCACGATGATCGAGATGTTGAACACGTTGTGCCAAGGCGAACACGCATAATGACCGGCGAACGACCCTGAGCCCCCGAAGGTCGCGCAATGCACCGCGCCGAGGTCGGAGATGTAGTTGCTCGTCAGGCTGTAATTCGGGGGTCCATACCCCCATTGGGTGACGGCCATCGCGACGAGGAACTGGAGCGTGGCCACGACGAGCAGGATCGCTCCGTGGCGCACCGAACGGTGGACGCGTGGACCGTACCGCTCCGAAATGGCGTACGCCGGCGGGGGGGACTGGTCCTCGGCCATGGGTAGCTAACCCTAGTCCTCGCGGGCGTTCCGTTCGTAGGAGGCGTCGCTGGCCCGCTTCAGGCGGGCGCCGTCGCGGTCGCACGTGGGGCGGGCGCTCGGCGGGACGTCGATGACGTACCCACCGCCGCACTTCGGACACTCGTAGTACGGCATCAGGACTCCCCGCTTAGGTACGGGCCGCGCCTATAAAGGGCTCGACCTCGTGAAGAACCGGCGGAAAGGCTATCGGCCCCGGATCCCCGAGGGGGTCGTGCGACCTCCTCGACGCCCCCGGGCTGCGGCTGGACCCGAGGTCACTCCGTCCCCGCCCGAACGATTTCGAGAGGCCGACTCGTATCGAGCGCACCGGGAATGGCAGCGGTACGAGGGGACCGGGCAGAGGGACCTCTACCGGGAGCTTCGTGAGCGCTTTCTGGCACGCCACGCCGTCGAGGCGGGATGGGTGCTCGACCTCGGATCGGGACCGGGCCGGTTCCTGCCGTTCGTTGGAAGTGCCGGGACGCACCGGGTGGCCCTCGACATCTCGTGGGAGATGCTGAACCTCCTGCCCGAGGCCTGGGTCGCTGCGGGAAGTCCGGGCCCCGCTCCGGACCGGGTCCTGGGAGACGCCGTACGTCCTCCGTTCGACCGTCGTCAGTGGGCAGAGGTGGTCGTGTTCGGGAACACGCTCGGGTTCGCAGGAAAGGGGGCGGACCGGCTCCTGGAAGAGGCCGAGGCGCTCGTAGCCCCCGAGGGTGCCCTGCTTCTCGAGGTCGCGCCGGGACCCGGGGAGCGCGCGCGGTACCTGGCTCGACTACCGCCGTCGAGCGTCGCGCGACTCCTGCGCTCTCCGGTACGCGCGGTCCTCCCCCGCCTCGACCGGGAGGGGTTCCGCACGGAGCCGCCCCGCCATGCCACGGGGGAGTCGTTCCGACGGTTCACCGTTCGCGAGATCCAGGACCGCTTCCGCGGAGCCGGTTGGGAGTTCACGGAGACCGTAGCCGTGGCGCCAGTCCTGGGACCGGACCCGTTGCGGATCGACGCGGCGCGGGCGGACCCAAAGGCGTGGCCGCACCTCCTCGACCTCGAGGAGGTGGTGGGTCGTCGACCGGAACGATGGGTGGAAGCGGCCGCGGTCCTGCTCTCGGCGCGCCGTCCATCTTTGAAGCGCATGGTTAAGTAACCGGCTTCCCCCATGCCCTTCCGGCGCATACATGCCGAAAGAGGCGGGAGCCAAGCCTCCTGCACCTGCTACCCGGGCCGTAACCGTACCGGCACCCGAGGACCTCGAACTCGCCCAGAGCGACGCTCTCCTCCAGCTTCGGATCGGTCGCTCCGCCCACGTCTACACCGTCATCGCGTCCGCCCTGCTCGCGCTCGACGGCGTTCTCATGCTGTTCTTCTTCAGCTCGCTCCCGTCCCTCGGTTCGGGAGAAACGGGCGCCGCGGCGGTCGGAGCCACCTTCTACCTCTTGCCACCGCTCGCGGCTGGGCTCGCCCTGTCCGCCATCGGACTCGTGTCGAAGTGGGAGGTCTACGAGCTCTGGCCGTGGGAAAAGCACTTTTCCACCACGGTAGGCGCGGTCGCGGTCAACGTCCTTCTCGCGGTGGTCTACGGCCTGCGCATCGCGGGTGAGGGTCCGTTCGCCAATATCGGACTCTTCCCCTGGTTCTATGCGGCCGAGCTCGCGGGGATCAGCGTCGCGCTCGTCGGCTTCGTGCTCACCTGGACCTCGTGGAGCCTAAGGCAGTGGGCGAGCGCGATCTCGGCCGTGCTTCCGGTCGCGACGGCGCTGCTGCTGTACCCCTCGTTGAGCCCGGTAGGCCAATCCGATGCTCTCGCGGTGAGCCTGTTCCTGTCGGCGTACCTCTACGTGACGTCCGGCTCGTTCCTCCACCTCATCTCCTCCGGCACGCGCGTGCATGAACGTGAGCTGATCACGTCGGGCCAGAGCCGGATGTTCCGCCTCGCCGACGAGATCGGACGAAAGGAGGAAGCCCTCCACTTCCGCGAGGCCGCTCTCGTCAAGCGTGAGGCGACCGTCGAGAACACCGACCTCTCGGTCCGCCGCCAGTACGACTCCCTCAAGGACGCGCGCTCGCAGCTCGACGACCTCGAAGAGGATTACCGGAAGCGCTCCGACTCCCTCGTGCAGAAGGAGCGAGCGTGGGCGGGCCGCATCGCCGAGATCGACGGTCGGGAGCGTCAGGTCGAGGACAAGACCAAAGCCCTCGAGCTCCGCGAGCAGGAGATCGGTCGGCTCGTCCCGCAGATCTCGACCCGGGAGTCCCGGCTCATCGAACAGGAAGGCGCCCTGACCCATCGGGACGTCGAGCTGACCCAACGGCAGCAAACGCTCGAGCGCCAGCTTCAGGACCTCAAGGAATCCGATGCTCGTCTCTCCGCCCGCGCCGGAGAGATCGACCAGCGGACCGCCGAACTCTTGCGACGGGAGGGCGACATCGCGGCCCGGGAGACCAAGGGGAAGGCTCGAGGCGGCGCGCCGACCCCAGCGGCGAGCCAGGAGCTCGTCGCGCGCGAGATCCAGCTCCAACAGCTCAAGGCCACCCTGGACGAAGCGAACATAGCCCTCGGGCGGAAGTCCCGGGAGGCGAGCGAGCTCGGCAAGGCCGCGGAGGATGCGCTCGCACGGGCCGCCCGCAAGGAGGCCGAGCTCGCATCTCGCGACGCGGCCTTGAAGCAGCGGGAGGCCGAGCTGGCCGATCTCTTGAAGGCGGCCGACGGTAGAAGGATCCAATACGAGGCCGCTGCCCGCGACTACGAGACGCGTCTCGCGTCACTCGGTCGCGACCAGGTTTCGTTCGCCCAGAAGACCGAGGACCTCGGTCGCAATCTGAAATCCCTCACCGACCGGGAAACCGCCTTGACCGAACGGGAGGGCCGCCTCCACTCGCTCGCCCAGGAACTGGAACGGCAGGAGCAGGACCTCCACGAGAGGTCCCGCTCACTCGAGGCCGCGGAGGCCGAGGTAAGCCTACGGCGACAGTCGATCGACCGTGGCAGCGACCTCTCGATCGCAGGACTGGCGGCCGTGGCTGCCGCGGACCAGCGGGAACGTCCCCCGGAACCTCCGTCGCGTCGCTCTCGGGTCGCTCGCCCCGAAGGGGTCCGCGACCTGGCGGACCGAGGTGTTTCGGCGGGTGACACCCTAGTGCCGCCCACTGGCCGTCGGTTCCCCGACCGCCTTCCGAGCGGGATCCCGCGGCTCGACGACCTCCTCCTCGGAGGCCTTCCGCCGCGTTCCCACGTGGTCGTGCTCGGGGACGCGTTCGTGGGCAAGGAGGTCGTTCTCTACTCGTTCGTGGCGGAGGGACTCAAGCGAGGGGAGCCCGTTCTCATCGTGACTGCGGCTCGTTCCCCCGAGGAGATCGCCGACGCCCTGGGGGTGGTCCTACCTCAGTTCCGGGAGTACGAACAGATGGGCATGGTCCGCTGGGTCGACGCGTCCGGCTCGGGAGGCTTTGGCAGCGCCAACCGAACCGTCGTCAAGGGCGCGGACGACCCAGCGGGGATTCTCACTTCGATCGGGACAGTGTCGGGGAGCTTCGAAGCGTCCGCGGGAGGCGCGTTCCGGGTGGCGTTCCTTGGCCTTTCGGCCGTACTCGCCCATGCGGAGGAGCGTGGGTTCGCGTTCGTTCAGAACGTCGTAGGGATCCTGAAACCCCGCACGGCGCTCGCGATGTACTCGCTCGAGGCGGCCGGCCTTTCGGAGCCCGCGGTCAAAGGCCTCCTCGGCCGGATGGACGGGGCGATCGTCTTCCGACAGGAGCGCGACAAGACGTTCCTCCAGGTGAAGGGCCTCGGGGACGTGGAGACTCGGGATTGGGTGGAGTGCCGGGCGACGAACCGCGCGCTCATCATCGGCTCGTTCGCGCTCGAACGGATCCGCTAGGGCGGGAACTCCCCCATGCGTTCCCAGACACATCTTCCATCTACGGCGTGAGCACTGTCGTCATCGGGGAGCGCGCGGTTGACCCACCGCTTCGTCCCGTATCTACGCCGTGGAGGCGGGTCGCTCGTACTCCGCGCGGTCGACGACGTAGCGCGGCTCCGCTCCCGCGAAGAACCTCCGCAGGTTGACGAGCGCGCGGGCGAGGACGTAAGCCTCCACCCCCGGGCCGAAGCTCGCGGAGTGTGGGGTACCCACAAGGTTGGGGAGCCTTCCGAACGGGAACTGATGCGCGATCCGGCCCCCGGCGAAATCCTCGTGCCACCAGACGTCGAGCGCCGCCCGGAAATCGGGATGTTCCAGAAGATGGCGGTACAACGCCTCTTCCCGCACCGTGCCCGCCCGACCTATGTTGATGAACACCGCCGTGGGCTTCATCGCCGCCAGGACCGGTCCGTCGATCGTGCCTTCGGTCGCGCGCGTGAGCGGTCGGGTATCGAAGACGTAGTCCCCTTCCTTCACCGCCTCGAGAAGGCGGTCCGCCGGGAACATCCCGAGGCAGCCCGGCGCCATCCGACCGGAGCGGTTGAGCCCCAACACCCGGGTCCCGAAGCCCGAGAGCCGTTCCGCCACCGCCCGGCCGATCTCGCCGTACCCGAGGATCACCGCGGTCCGCTCCCAGAGCAGACGCTGGACCGGGGGAGGCCGCAGCGTACCCGCCTGCACGAGGGCGTGAGCGCGCGGAAGCTCTCGGGCCGCGGCGAGCGCGAGGGCGACCGCGTGTTCCGCGACGAACGGCGCATACGCACCGACGTTCCCGGCGAACCGGACGCGCTCGGGGAAGCGGTCGAACGGCACGCCATCCATCCCGGTATAAACACGCTGGACGAACCGCAAACGGGGGAGAGAACGAACCTCGAGGTCGCCCAGCTCCCGCTCCACCGAACCGAGGAGCATCGCTTCCACCTCTTCCCATTCCCTCGCAGGGCTTTTCGCGGCGTATCGCCACTCGACCCCCGGAAGGTGCTCGCTCAGCGCTTGATCTACTTCCTCGCGAGGGCGCAGGGCAACCAGGAGACGCGGTTCGGTCATACCGGGGCCCCTGGGAACCGTTGGGGTCTATTGGGTTGACGGGGATGCCGGAGGGACCGCCCCACCACCACCCTGACCGTGTCGATGCCCCAGGCGCGGCTCCCCGACATATACCGACGGCGGCCTTGAGTTGGTAGTTCATGCCCGCCGTGACCCTCGACCTGTGGCACACGCTGATGTACCTACCTCCCGAGGACGAGGAGGCGTACATGACCCACCAGCTCGCGATTGGTCAGGAGGTCCTCCGCGCGTCCCCACCGCTCGCGGGGGTCCCGGACCTGTCGGATGCCGAGCTAGGTCGCGCGTTCGAGCGGGCCTACGTCCGCGCCGTCGCGGAATCGGCCGAAGGGCGAAGCGTCACCCCCCGGCAGCAGATCGCCCGAGCGGCGAGGGAGACCGGTCGGGACACGGACCCGCAAGAGTACCTCTCGAGGTTGAAGGCGGAGGTCGAGAGGACCCCGTTCCGCATCGCCCCGGGAGCGCTCGAACTACTGGCAGAACTCAGCGGCCGCCACTACCGGTTGGGGGTGATCTCGAACACCATCGGCGAGCCCGGAGAGTTCCTCCGTCCGATCCTGACCAAGATGGGGTTCGACCGGTACGTGGAAACCTACGTCTTCAGCGACGAGCAGCCCTGGACCAAGCCGTCCGCCCAGATCTTCCGCTTCGCACTCGACCAGCTGAACGAGGCCCCCCACGAGGCGGTGCACGTTGGGGATGGATGGGCGGACCTCGAAGGGGCGCGTCGGGCCGGGTTCCGGGGCGCGGTACTGTTCACCGGCCTCCATTCCTACGGAGACCGCTACCGAAAGCTGTTCCTAGCGGACTTTCCCGGGGAGCCCGCGGCGAAGTACCGGACGGACCGCCTCGAGGAGGTCGGGCCGATCGTGGAGAAGCTGTTGCCGCTCCGCTGAGCGGCGCTTGGGTCCGAGATTATTCCTCGCCCATGTGGCGGGGCTGCGGGACCACCTTGGGCTGGTCGGCGTCGGTCGGCATCCCGGTCTTCCCGGGGACGATGTCGCATTCCTTCCAGTTCACGCCGACGGTCACCTTGGGGAACGCGACCTTCAGCGTGTAGGGAGCGAGCGTTCCGATGACGAGGCCCTGCGAACCCGCCACCAGGTTCGGGTTCGTGTTCGATAGGTCCCGGACGAGGATGACCCGGGTCTGGCCGAAG
>Ga0181530_10004852_pt1 | contig 14034 bp, 17 predicted proteins | sample PEATcosm2014_Bin_42_FD_119769 | JGI IMG/M metagenome (GOLD analysis project Ga0181530, IMG submission 119769) | Peatland microbial communities from MTU Mesocosm Facility, Houghton, MI, USA - PEATcosm2014_Bin10_60_metaG | ecosystem: Environmental > Terrestrial > Soil > Wetlands > Peat | place... | reverse complement strand
TGCGGCGGCCCTCACCCAAACTCAGCTTGCCAAGCTCATAGGCACCACCGCATCGGTCATCTGCCGCCTTGAGGACGCCGATTATGAGGGCCACTCCCTGGCGATGTTGCGCCGAATAGCAGGCGCGCTGAATCAGCGGGTCGAGATCCGTTTTGTACCGATCCGGCGGTCGGCCTAACCTCTACGATGTTATGCGAGTAAGGTGGGCGACGAGCCGGTTTCCGTGGAGACCATCGGCGCCTGCTCTTGAAAGCCACAAGGTCTGGGCGCAAGGAATCGAAGGCGGCCACCGGGTCGCCTCCGAATTGCTGGCGTCCAGCCTGTAGAAAAGCTCGCGCCGCCACTTCACGGCCGCCAGCGTCCTGCTGGCGGCTTTCTCTATTTGGGCGCGTCGTCCGCAACGGGCGGCAGCAACGCCACCAGGAACTCCGCGCTGCAAGCCTTCCACGTGTTTCCGACGCGCTCATCCATTACATCGAACGGCGCGGCCGAGGCCAAATCCCCCGAGTTTTCTTCTCATTAACTTCGAAGGATTCTCATTGGCGTTATCATCGTAGAGGGCGAATGTCATGTCTCGCTTTTCGGGAAAGCACCACCTGGTTCAAGCGATCCGCGACGGCGTTGGAGAAATGCATCGGCTGCACGTTCGTCAGGGCTGGTACGACGGTCACGATCTCATCAATTGGATGAATAGTAATCGCAACGAAGAACTCAACGACATCATCGACTATTACCGCCCCTCTGGGGCTGATCCGGTCCACATTGCGACTATCCAGATTGGCAATTTCTTAAAGAACCGGCTTGGGCAGCAGAAGATAACGGAACAAACTTCCCCGCGGCAAATCACCCTACGAGGTGGAGCGAACCGCGATGGGCACTGCAATGTGTCAGTTTGGCAAATTTCTCACGATACGGCGCTCGGCAACTGCAGGGACAGAACTGCTCGCGACTCCTGATGATCGGGAGGTTGCCGATGTACTGTAGCGCGTGCGGCGCTTCTTTGGATGCCCCCAAGAGTTTCTGTCCGTCTTGTGGGCAGCCTCTGATCGGTGGGGAAACCTCTGCTAATACAGGCGCGATAGGACCGCCGAATACTGGCCACCGCCGCTTAACTCTGGTCGTGGCTTTCATTGTTCTCGGCGCGGTGGCTGTTGTTGCAGTTGTAGTTCTCGCGTTTGCGCCAGCATCGACGTCCTCACCCGGTGCCACGTACTATAAGACGATCGCTGAAGTCCGCGCAATGCGAGGAAACGCCGTCGACACCCCGTTACGCGTGGGGGGCTCTGTCCAGCGGGGATCTGTTCAGCGGAATGGCCGAAATGTGCGCTTCGTGCTTTACGCGGACGCTTTGCAGATGCAGGTTCTCTACGACGGCGCAGATCCCTTACCCGTGGCATTCCGCGAAGCCGCCACCGTGCTTGTCAGCGGAAAACTGGGCCACGATGACGTATTTCACGCGAGCAAAGTCTCGGTCTCAAACTTCGACTTCAAACTCGAACCCATTCCTCCTGCCAAGCCCGAACTTTTCATTCGAGCCGAAGACTTATTCGACCAATACCAACAAAATGAGGTCAAGGCAGATCAGCTTTACCGGGGGCGCTACATTGAGGTTTACGGGCACGTTTGGCGCGTCGGCAAAGACATTCTTGATAATGCCTATATCTCCTTTCGTGTGGGCAGTCCCGTTCTAGCGGTGAAGTGCGCCTTCTCGGATACCCCTCCCGCGTGGGTTAGAGATGTCGGGCCGGGGACGAGCATATCCCTCGTATGCAAGGGCATGGGCAAATCGATGGATGTCATGCTTGGTGACTGTCGGGCCGGGGGTATCGGCTTTACATCGAACACCGCACCGGAAAAATAGCCATAGCCAGATCGTTGAACGCGCGGGCCAGAGTCGGCGTGCCGCGCGACGTCGCCTGTGTCCTCCTGCCACCACCGCACAATCACGTCGCAGTACTTCGGGTCTAGTTCAATAACGCGCGCCTCGCGGTTGGTGTGTTCGCACGCGATCAACGTTGTTCCGGACACGCCGAACGGATCGAGGATCGTGTCGCGGGTCTTGCTGCTGTTTCGCAGCGCGCGCTCGACCAATTCCGCCGGCTTCGTGGTAGGGTGCTGCAGGTTCGCCATCGGCCGCTTGATGAATCAGACGTTGCCCTGGTTCCGGTCGCCGCACCGGAAGTTGCGTCCCGTCGCTCCAAACACCTTCCTCATCCACTTTGTCGTCGGGAAATGTGCAGATGCTCGGGTACCGGGCCGTTAGCGCGTCGTGCAACTCACGGACTATAGGTGGAGGTGGCCCCTGCGAACTGATAACGCTGTCGAGTACTTCCCATGCTGCGTTGTCCTCTGCGGGGACAGCCGGAGTCCAGATGGCGACGTTTCAGCTCATGGCATTTCGAACAACGATTGTCTCTTCAGTTGCCTCCCGACCATGACAGTAGAGCCACTGGCTGGAGTCCAAATTTGGCGAATTTGGACTCCAAATGGACTCCGCGTGACCTCTTCCGCGACGTGGAAGAGCGCAAGCATTTTCGTAAGTCTATGTTTTGTTGGGCTTTGTTTTGGTGGACCTGGTGAGATTCGAACTCACGACCTCTTCCATGCCATGGAAGCCAGATCAATCGCTTACAGACAAGGTCCTCGTGGTTTCATGCACTTACCGACGCCCATTTTGGACCGCGTTTGGACCGCGTGACCTCTTCCATGGTTTTCCGGACCCTGCCCAGACCGCGTAATCCCGTTCCGTTCGGACCTCGCTGGCCATGCGCGTGCTTCGTCACGCGCACGCGCTGATATCGACGTTTGAAATGCGTCCGTTGGGCAGACATTTTTCCCTTTTCTCGCGCTATAAAGGGTTTTTTCATCCCATGCACCCCACGGAGAGCTTTGTGGCATCGCCGCCGGCCATCGCGCGGTCCTCAAGACGCCACCCGGTGCGGCTGGCCGCGCCGGTTCCGGCGGAAACGCATGTGGAGATCCACGACGTAGTTCCGCGCCCACTCCCGACCCCGCATGGCCACCACCTGTGGGATGCCCGGACACCGGAAGGCGCGTTCGATCAACCCCTCGCGGTCGCCGGCCTCGATCACCGCGTGGCACGCCTCGCACGCCAGCCAGTCCTCAACGCTCTTGGACCCGAACGAATCGTGGAACGTCACCGCCGGATACCGCCACAACGGGTTTGCACCGGAACAGAAGTCGCAGATGGTCGCGCCGGTCATGTGGTTGAACACCGGCACCTGCCGTTCGCCTTCAGCATCTCGTGAACGCCGTCGAGCCGATCCGAAAACCGCTGGAGGTTATCGAGTGTCTGCTCCCGCGCCAGTTCCACCGCCACGTACTGGCCGTGCGCGTTCATCGGACAGGCCATGGCCAGGAGGAGGCGAGCTTCGGCCTCGTCGCCAACGGAATAGACTGGCAACCGTCCCTTCGGGAGGCTTCGACCGAAGCCCACGATCACCGCTCAGTAGATTTTGATGGGCTGGCTGTATCGACTCATCCGCGGCTCCTGGGTAGCAGGAAAACCTTCACGCGTCCCCGTTTCCGTTCCCGTTGCCGTTGCCGCCATGCTTTTTCCCGTTCCCCCGCAGGGCCAGCGCCAGCGTCCACGCCAGGGCCGGTATCGCACGGAAGATCGCGCCCAGGTCTTCATGGCCGTTTTTGATCGAGATCTTTCCAAGAGCCATGCGGTGCGTCGGCGAGGGCGAGGCCTGGCGCCGCTCCCACCGCGAAATTCTGCCCCGGCTCATCATCTCTTCGCCCTTGCGCGCTCCCCACTTGTTCATCTCGGCAGCCAGCCGTAGCTGGGACCACTGCATCCTTTCGCGCAGGACTACCACGGCCACGCTCATCGCTTTACGCATCAACCTCGTGGTTCCTTTCACGGGGACCCTCCCACGCCGCAAACCGGGCACGGGCGAACCAAACCTCCAACCGAAACACGCTCCAAGCCTTCACACCACGGGCATGCTTCGCCGGCAGCCAGAGTCGGAATCACTATTCCAGGCATGCCTGGAGGATCATCGACGGCGAAGAAGAACGCCTTGAACCCCTCGCCGCGCGGCCCGAAACAGTCGCTGGTTATGTGGACGCCCTCGCGGCTGCCGTAAATCGTGGCGACCACAATTCCGGCGCGCACAACCTCGACGATGGCTTCCTGTTCCCGTCCAGGCTGGAGGTGCCCGCGCCTGCGAAGCCTCAGCACACTGCGCTTGCTCACGCCATCGTCTTCCATTAACCCTTCCTCACCCTCGCGATCTGGAGATCCTGGCCGCGCAAGTCCCGCCAGCCACCCGGGTGGTGGAGGGCGAAGAAGCCGACCATCTGGCCTTCGTGCTCATGGCGGATGACGACCAGGAAGTCCACTCGCCATTCGTGCATGATTTGCTTCGCCTGGTGCGATACCGATTCCGGGCCGAGATCGGGCATCTCGTAGGGCGTCGCCGCCTCGATCACTTCGCCCACCACCTGGCCTGGCGGTCCAGCAACCAGCACGCGGTCGCCGACGGCAAAAGGACGCTCGCCCGCCGCCAGTTCGCGGACGCGCGCCTTGATGAACGGGAGTTCGCACTTCGGGCACCAGTAGTGAGCCGGCCCCCACCCCTTCGGGGCTTCGGTGAGAACCGCGCCGCACAGCGGGCATGCCGGATTCCGTTTCATCGGTTTTCCCACGCGGGCGCAAGCAGGTGGCTCCGGCACACCGGAGTCAATGGCATGTGGACCTTGCCGGAGTCCTTCGGAATGATTGCCGCCATCGTCTTCGCCTTGAATGAAATCAGCAGCGTCCAGTGCGTCTTGCTCTTCCTGCCGCACTCGGCGCATGGCACAGCCCTGCTGTACCGGAGAAACCGAACGGTCGCGCGCTGTTCCTCCGTGAACATGCGATTCGGTCTTGCCTCGAAAATCTGAACGGCGTTTGCGGGCGTTCCTTCCTGGTTCTTCATGCTCAGTTGTTCTGATGGCGCGCCAGCAAGCCGAGTAGCACCCGCCGCACCACGCGGGCGATGTCCTTCAACTGCTGCTCGGGAATACGGATCTCCATGAACGGTTCAGGCGGATGCTCCTCGAAGTACTCCATGGCCGCGCGCGCCGCCTCCCGCCGCGTCGCGCCAGGCGGGTCGTCCTCAACGCCGCCGTAGCACGGGCACGATCCCTTCTGGTGGCCCACCGACCCGATGACCCCGCGAATGAAGCACTCGAAGTGGAACGGTCTCGGATCGCCGTTGAGGAACACGCCCCGATCGCCGACCACGATCCTCTCGTCGCAGTGGGCGCACTCGAGGCCGATGGGTGTCTCGACCCTATCCGCCGGGTCGCACGCGGGCGCTAGCCATGATTCGCCAAACCAGTTCACAATCCGCCCTCCTTGGTGGGTTCGTGCTGGCTGGCGCGCTGCCAGATCTCCCACAGGTCGGGGAAATCGCGGCGGATGCCCTCCAGCTTGACGGTCATGCGGGCCGAGAGGTTCGAGAGTTCCGCGATGTTGCCGATCAGTTCGCCGAAGACCGGGTTCTTGAGAATGTCTTCGCGGGTGGATGCCTCGTGGATAAGCGCGTCGCTCATCGCCGCCAGGCGCATGTAGATCGTGTGGAAGTGATTCACCGGCGCCGCTGCGGTGGCCGGTGGCACCCAGGTTTTATTCATCGCCATGCTTCCTTCCACTCGACCGAGCGTTGTCCATCGCGTTCAACGCCGCCGAAACCGTTTGGCAGCCTCGCTGATCGGCAGGCCGTGCGCGAACGCGTACCGCCGGACCTTCTGGCACCGGCTCTTCTTGTTCCCTCTTCCAGCGCAGACAAACTGTTTACTCGCCCCGACCTCCGGCCGATCGATTTCCTCACCACACACTTCGCAGAGGACCGGAGCACGTTTCGAACGGCGGATGATCACCGGGCGTTTGCCCGGTATCCAGGCGTAAATGCGTGGTTCGCGGATCACGACCCGGAGCCGCACGCCAGCTCGCTTTGCCGCCGTGTGAATTGAGGACTTCATGCTTGTGATGGACTCATCCGGGCTGAACACGAGTTCCAGCGCATCGTCGGCTTCCAGGTAGGCGAGACGGTTGACCACACGGTCCCAATAGCCCTTGCTGAAGCTTTCCCGGTTCTCGGCGGGAATCTCGCGCTGCTTCAGCACACGATCCGCCGGCTCTCTGCGTTTTTTGACAAGGTTTCGCACTCTGCATCGCGATGCGATCCATAGGGAAGGTCAAATGGTGTCGCCCTTTCAACTTCTGCTGTCGTTCAATCGGTATTCGCCGGGACCGATCTTGGTAAAGACTCCTTGTTCAGTGAGTTTGCCGACCTTGGTATACATCGTCGTCGTGTAGAAAGAATGCTTGATGCCGCGCGTCTTCCCTTCGTTCGCAGCGCGAAACTGCGCGAGGTTGAGCCTGCCGCCGGCCTGCTTTGCCCACGCGATCAAGACCTCAGCCTGAAGCTGGCCGCGACCGGCGTTCGACGTGGGCGGTGTTGGCGTCGCATTCGCCTGCCGGCGGCTTGCGGGCTTCCGGGCGGCTCCCTTTCGCGCGTGGTGCGCCGGGGGCTTTGGTGGCGCTTGCAGCAACGGCGGCGGTATGGCCGGCCCGTGGAACGCGGCCATCCCGGCGGTGAAGCCGTTTCCATTGAATCCCGGTAGTTCGCTGAGGTTCTGGATCATGCCCTGCGATAGCAGGAAGTGGACCAACTGCGTGTTGTTGGCCGTGAGCAGGTCGATCTGCTGCTGGTTGCGCTGGATCGTTGCGAGAATTTCCTGCATGTTCATCGTGACTTTCATGCGGTCCTCGTGAGTGCCTTGATGGTCCGGATGTACGAAGAGAAGGTCGTCGACGGCTGCTTGCGGAATATGTCCGTGTCGTCGAACACCTGGCGGGCGCGCTTCCCGAGATTCGTGAGGACGAAACCGCCGCGGCTCTTCTCGAACTGGATGTAGCCGCGATGGAAGAGGCTGCCGAAGCTTCGCTGGTCCACCAGGAGCGCATTGTCGGTGTCCATCACGAAGCTTGGCCGCTCATCGGTGAAAAGCCGGAGCGCGGCGTATTGCCGGTTGCTGAGGAGTACTTTCGCCGGGATGCCATTCAGCTTGCCGGTTAGCATGTGCGACGCCAGGGTTCCCCCCTCCGAATTCGCACAGGACAGATTAAACAGGAAGCGCGTGCGAACAGACCAATTTTAGAAATCGCGCCACGCGTCTGTCCGAAAGCACCGAGCGTCCTGGGGGGAAACATCGCATCCTTCGCCGCCGAGGGACTCGACCGTAATTCCTTGCGAATCAGATATTTATGTGAAATTCAGGAAGGCTGCCGGCCGCGCGAGTAGTAATCGACTGCCGTATCTTCTTTGGGAGTACAGACAGCCACCGGTAGCGCGGTTGAGGGCGCAATTCGCGTCGGCAGTGCTCGTGGCTGGTTGGCGCAGACCGACGCGTCATCAACCCTTCTTGCGCTTCCGAAGATGACGGGCAAGTCCCTCGACCAGTTGCTCCGGTGCGACGTCGAAAGCTTCGCAGATTCGCAGCAGAGTGAATAAAGTAATCGGGCGCCCGGACTCAACCATTTGCCAATGGCGGACGCTGAACCCATACGAGATCATGTCCTCCTGGGTGAGCTTGCGCTCCATCCGGTAGGACCGAACTCGATGCCCCAACGCACGGAAGAACCGTGAATAGTGCGCCGGGATCTCTCTGCTGGCACCCACATCTCCAGCCTGGATTTGCACGAGCAAAAACACCACGAGCAAAAATGCGTATTCTTTCGTGGCAAGCGGGTTGGATGTGATACAATCTAAAGGTCCTGACAAGCACCGTGCCGGGTTGGTACAAGCCGATGAAGTTCATTGCAGCCTCGAGTTTGTGCTTTGAATCGCCGGGCGACTTCGGCTATTGTTCCTGGGGCCCGAGCCTCAGCGTCCTCGGTCATGCCTGAAACAAGAGATGATCTTCCGCCGGAACTTGTGCTTGAAGCACTGAAGAAGGTGCTCGACAGCAAGACGTTTTCCACCGCGCCGCACATGGCCACGCTGCTTCGCTTTTGCGTCGAGGAGACCTTGGCCGGCAACAGGCAGAGCCAGCGTCGCATCGCGATGGCGCTCGGGTACAGAGAGTTTGATGCTGTCCAGGATTCCAACGTTCGCAGGGAGGTCGGCCGCCTCAGAATCAAATTGCGCGACTATTATGACCAAGAAGGTGTAGCCGGTCCAATAATCATTTCAATCCCGAAGGCGTCTGCGAAAGACGGATACTCGGCCGAGTTCAAGCTGCGGCAGCAGATAGTAGCGGAATCGCAAAATCCACGTTATCTTCAACTCACTTGCGAGGCGCGTCATCTCTGGGGCCAGAGGATGCCGGACCCCACGACGGAGGCGATCCGGCTGTACGAGGAGGCGATAAGAGAGGACCTGGACCATTCAGCCAGCGCCCAAGCGGGCCTATCCGAATGCTACTGCTTCCTGGCCCTCTGGGGATTTCCTCCCCACGACACCATGCCGAGAGTCAAGGAATGGGCTCTCAAAGCCATAAGCGCCAATCCCGGCAGTGCCGCCGCCCACGCTGCTCTTGCCTTCGCCACAACCGCCTACGAATGGAACTGGCCGCTGGGTGAACAGCTCTTTCAGAAAGCTCTGGCGCTGGCACCGCAATCGGTCGAGGTGCGTTGTTGGTATGCGAGCCATCTGATTTGCGTCGGCAGGTTTCCCGAAGCGATCAAACAGGCCCGAAAGGCTCAGACGTTGGAGCACGATCCAAGCGCCGTGGTCCTGAGCCACGTTGCCAAAATCCTGTACGTCGCCGGAGACCTGGACCACGCCTTTGATTTGCTTCAGCTTACGTTGCAGATCAACCCTCATTTCTATTTCAGCCATTGGTATCTCGGGCTGCTCTTGTTGGATCGCGGCGACGCTGATGTTGGGTTGGAGCACCTGCGCCGGGCGGCGGCCCTCGCGCCGGAGAGCACCGGCGTCTTGGCCAGTCTGGGCTTCGCTCTAGCCGTACTGTGCCACCGGCAGGAGGCCGTACGTTGCCTCCAGACCCTGAAGGCCATGCGCGAATGCCACTACGTGCCATCCACTGATTTGGCGACCATTTACGCCGGTCTCGACCAAATCGAGGATGCTCTGGACGCTCTGGAGCAGGCTTTTGTGGAGAAATGCCTCTTTTTAACTTGGCTCCCTGCTTGGCCACCGTACAAACGCCTACGGGACGACCCGCGTTTTGCTGGAATGGTGAAGCGGCTCGGCTTAAGCGGGGGAGACCTTCACCAACCAGTTCAGCAACGTCCTTAACGTTAAGTACTTCCCCGCACAGTTGCTTTGCGCTATACTCCTGGCCGGGCGACCCAGAATCTCGGCGGCGTGTGCGTGGCATGCCCGCGACGTCTGTGCCACAAAGGGGTTGTCGGCAGGCGCAGATCGGGCTCTTCTGCTACTAGAGAGAGCTTGTTGGTCGCGAGCGGGTCGGATTCAGCGTGCCGGGACGTTGTCAAAAAGGAGTAACCCTATGACCCGGCGAGCCGGATGTGAAATCGCAGCGGCACTTTTCCTTCTCGTTGTACTTGCGCCCACTGTCGGCGCGCAGATCACGGTGTTGTCAGGCGCAAGCTATCAGCCCGTCGTCGCACCAGGATCGTTTGCATCGCTTTTCGGGAATGGTCTTGCTCCGTCGATCGCAGTGGGCAGTCCAGGGTCGAACGGCAGCTATCCGAAGCAACTCAACGGCTTGACGGTCACGGTCGGCGGTGTCGCCGCAGATCTTGTGATGGTCTCCCCAAGCCAGATCAACTTCGTGGTGCCTCTCTCGGTACCGTACGGTACGGCCAGCGTGTCCGTGGGCGATGGACTTGAGACGATTGCCGCCGGCAGTGTGAGCATCTCACCTACGGCTCCTGCGATCTTCACGACGGATGCCAGCGGAAGCGGTTTCGGGGCTGTTCTGGATGCCGTCGATTACTCTCCCCCTCCGTTTACGCTAAGCACTTCAGAAGGCGGTGGACACGTTACAACCTATGCCGCTGTGTTCGGAACAGGATTCCGCTATGCGGGAGGGACCTCCCCCTCGGACTCCCCGGGCGACGTTTCGCGGCATGTCACTGCCGTCGTAACCGATCCTCAAGGCCACAGTTGGCAGCTACCCGTGTTATACGCCGGGCCTGCACCCGGCTACGAAGGCCTCGACCAGATCAACATTCAATTTGTCGATGGTATCAACACTGAGGCGGACTTGACGCTTACCATTTACGCCGACGCGGTTCCGTCAAACCCAGTGTACTTGTCGCTCCGCAGCAAGACCTTGCTGGCGCTGTCGGCGGTAGCCCCGACGAGTGGCAGCCCCGGATCATCGATAACACTATCTGCTGCTGGTCTGCTCGATACCACCCGATTCATGGTGTCGACTCGGCAGTATGCTGTTTTCACTCTTTCCGACGGAACCCAGGTTCGATCGGAAATAGGAAACGTGACAGGTTCTGCTGGCGAGGTGCTTGTTCCCGCAGCACCAGGCAGCACGGCAAGTTCATACTACAACGGCCCGGTGAAACTGTGCGTCTTTGTAGATTTGCAAACCGCCTGTCTCCCGTTCGCAATTGCAGCACCACCACAAACCGGCCAGCCGGTGGGAGCCCTACTTTTGGCGGCCACACGCACCGCCATCAGCAATGCGATAAATTCTTTACCGCCGGACACAGACCCTGCGCTGAAGGCTCTCATCACCTCCGGGACGCAAGCCCGACTGGTCACACTCGAAAAACAGATTGCGGACGCCGTCAATGGCCATCCTGACACGGTTCAGACCTCAGATCTCAATGGCATGCCAATAACGGTCGCCATGGACCTTGCGATGATTCAGCGACTCGAGGGACTGTTGGCGGCCAACCCATATGCGGCGGTCAGCCTCGACTCCGCACGATTCCAAGCCGCCGCTGCCCCTGCTTCTTCCCAAAGCTGTCAACTGTCACAGGAAGGTTACCTGTATAGTCGCAAACAGGCTTTTGATGCGGGACAAGCGGGCGTAGACCTCTTTTCCAATAAAATACGCAACGTGGCCAACAACATCACCCAGGGCTGTTTCAACGCATTGGCCAAGGTCGGAGCCAGCGCTCTCAATGGCGTTTGTCTGACACTAGGCAACACTGTTTCGTTTGTTGAAAGCTCAGTGGATGACATTTTCGCCCTCGGCGACTACGGTGTTGTGTTGGTTCAGCTTCTTCAAGAATGGAACGATCCGATATTTCTCCAGTCCATCCAAGCCGCTCCCAGCCAAGCAAGCCTATCCTACGCCTCTCCAACGAGTTCCTTCGATATCGTGGGAACACTCGCTTCGAAGAGCGGGGGTGTCCTGCTGGGAGATGTGGTGTCGAAGTTCGTGTCCGACGAGATTACCTCTAAAATCGTTGATGACGGTCGCGCCTTGGCTGCGCTAAACCCGATACCGTTCTGCGGGATCGGTGGATGTCAAGGATATTATGATTTCCTCAACACAGTTGCGGACTACTTCCAGAATCGAATTGTATCGAAATTGAATGGGTTGATCGCCGGTTACAACCTCTCTCCTTCTCGAACGGATACCGCTTGGCTCGGAGCCTTCTCGCTGACAGATTCATCAACGCTGCCTTCGGTCAGCGTCAGTCTCGCCTGCGTAGATGGCGATAGATCATCCGTAACACTGATGGCATCACCAGTGGATACTGCGGGAACGGTCACTTTTACAGCCGATCCAAACAAACTCCTAGTCCTTGACCCAAGTTCACCACCTCGGACCTCTTTCACCTTCTCGGTTAATAATGCGACGCCAGTGCTCAGCACTGATAAGAGTTCTTATCGGATTCAGGATACCGTTCAGGTCAAAGGGACCAACTTTCCGGCCGGGATGCACCTCAGCTTATCCTTGCAAGGGATTCGAACTACCTCCACTCTCGTACCTAACTTGGCAGTTGCTGCGGACGGGACCATTCGACAGCCCATTTCGCTCACGAGCGCCGCGCCGGGGATCTATTCACTTGTTGCTTCATCGATCAACGGCCAAACGGTAGCCTCATCGGGCACGTTTACAATTGTCGCTTCGCCAATTGCTCACTTCACAATGAATGCCAGCGGCAATAGCGCAAGCGACGGAGGTCTCTTGACCGTGTCGGTTTTGCCCAATGCCAGCGTGAATGTGTACTTCGATGCAACAGTGAGTAGCGCCCCTACCGGCGCTTCCATCGCCAAGTGGACGTGGCAAAGCAATGGCGGAAACCTGAACTGCAGTTCCGCCACCTGCACATTGCCTTTCAGTACGCCCTCCAACACGATCACTTTAACAATCACCGACAGCAACGGGCAGGTGGCACAAACTACGGCACAATTGAACTTGAGTACCGTTCAGCCGAGCGGCGACTTTGCATTAACAATGGACAAGAACGCCCTTTCGGTGATCCAAGGGCAGAACGCTGCACTCAACGTCGGTGTGCAATCTTCTGGTGGCTTTCAGAGCCGCGTGCGGTTTTCCACGGGTGGTTTGCCGCCGGGCGTCACCGTTTCATGGAACCCAGCAGCCGTGACTCCTTCGGGGAATGGCAGTTTCTCGTCGTCGCTTACGATTAGCACCAGTAATTCAACCCCGATTGGCCCGTATACCGTGACGCTTCAAGGTACGGCCGATGGATTTGTTCAGAAGTCCACAACAGTGAGCCTCACCATCGGGGCGGCGTTGCCTGGTCCTACTGCTCATTTCAAGATCACGGCCCTCGGGCAGACTGCGCAAGACGGCCAAACGTTGACTTTACAGCCCACCTCGACCGCGCCTGTTCAAGTGACACTCGATGGTAGTGCCAGCGTCTCTCCGGGAGGTAGCATCGCGACTTGGCTGTGGGCGAGTAGCGGTGTGCCCTTGGCTTGTACTACCTCGACATGCACTGCGTACTTCGCGACTGCCACCAATGCTGTTACGCTCACGATCACTGACGCCACCGGGAAATCATCAACCGCGGCGGCTCAGGTGAATGTGGTGCCTCCAGGTGGTCCGTCAGCCCATTTCACCATGAGCGCGCAAGGGAAGTCCGCCAGTGACGCGGGAGTACTGAACTGTACTACGCCAGCTAATGGGACGGTCCCGGTTAGTTTCGCAAGCTCGACGACCCAGGGAACTGCATCACTATCGACGTACGCTTGGAAGAGCAATGGTGTGGGATTATCTTGCGTGGGTTCCGCGTGTGGCAGCGCCTTTGGCGTGGGAAGCTACGTGATTTCGTTAGCAGTTGCAGACTCGAATGGACTGACTTCGACGGCGACCGGCCAGTTCTCGGTAACAGTCCAGCAGGCACCAGCCACAATTGCGGTTAGCCCACTTTCATTTGCTCCCGCCTTCACGGTAGGTGATCCCGTGGGCACACTCGGATTTACCATCACGAACACCGCTACCGGAACACTCACCGGCACGATTACCGCTTCCACGAATACCGGCGGGAATTGGCTCACGATCGGCAATCTGACATCGAACTCTTCCACATGGAGCGCGCCACAGACGCTAGCGGTGACGGCGAACCCGGCTGGCCTGACTGCGGGTAATTACACAGGATCACTGATAGTGACAGCACCTGGGGCTACGAACTCGCCTTTTACCATACCGGTCACAATGTCCATCTACACGGCGGTGAAGATTACCACCGCAGCGCTCCCGGATGCCAACGCTGGGGCGAGTTACAGCTTCCAATTACAAGCTAGTGGTGGCAGTGGCAGCGCCTACACATGGGCACTGGGCGACGGGCCGCTGCCGGGTGGCCTGACGCTCAGTCAGTCTGGATTAATCAGCGGAACCGTCGCGGCGACATCTTCCGTCATCACCACTAGCCTGGGACTGAGTGTTCAGGACTCGGCTGGCCATTTCGCGACTACGCATGTTCCGATCACGTGGCGGCCAGGGCTGGCGATCTCCGATCTATACATCCCCTCGCAGCCAGTCGTGGGAAGTCCGAATCCAGGATTCACGGTGCAGGCTACCGGCGGCACGCCGCCGTACACGTGGTCCGCGACGAGTCTGCCGCCGGGCCTCACGCTGGCATCGAGC
>Ga0181530_10004846_pt1 | contig 14046 bp, 14 predicted proteins | sample PEATcosm2014_Bin_42_FD_119769 | JGI IMG/M metagenome (GOLD analysis project Ga0181530, IMG submission 119769) | Peatland microbial communities from MTU Mesocosm Facility, Houghton, MI, USA - PEATcosm2014_Bin10_60_metaG | ecosystem: Environmental > Terrestrial > Soil > Wetlands > Peat | place... | reverse complement strand
GTTCGCGTCCGTCAACAAGCCGTAGACCATGACGTCGTCGGGAACTCTCTTATTCAGTTTCTTGGCAGCTTCCAACGCAGCAGGATACTCATGTTCACCCAGGAGGATAGAAACTTGTATTTTCTCAGTGTCGAAGTTATCCGGCGCCAATTCCAACGATTTCTTGACCGCGTCCCCGGCTTGAGCGTAGAAGCCGGCATCGGACGTCTCCTGTGCGCGGCGCACCAAGGCCGTTGCCAGAAGGTTGTAATTTGTATACTGCGCGGGCTTCTCAGCGATCGCTTTGCGGGCTTCCGCGATGCTTTGCTCCGCTGGTGAAAGGTCTGTACTTCTCACATGGGTTACGGTTTGCGCAGCGGCGAACGTAGCGCCCATTATGCATAGCGATGTGACGATTCTTTTCATGGCATGCCTCATTTTCGAGAAAAACTCGTGGCCGCCGTTTCCAGCTCGACGGCCACGAAGGTTCGTTATTGCACAGGGCAGATACCGCCGGGTTGTCCGGTGCAGCCTGCCTGTCCCGGTCCAGTGTGAGCGCTGTTGCGTCCACTGTTGGCCGGCATCACGTAGGGGAAGGAATTGTTGAAGCCCTCAGTCTTGGTTTGTACGCCATCTCCGAGCGCCGCCCCATATGTCACGGAATTCACCAGGATGCCCTCGACAGCTCGGGCGGAGATGTCAAATACGTCGTCCACCGGCCTGCGTCCGTTGGGGTAGCCCGCGGAGTCGCCTGCCAGGAAGCCGAGCCGCTTTTGGCTGCCGACTGCGGTCGGGGGAATGCCGGTATTAAGCCGCAGGAGATCGGCCACCGGTCCCGCATCGCTTGGTCCACAGCCGGGGCAGATCGGAGGCTCATACTGCACCAGGAGCAGCAAATCGTTGCGGGGAGTGGGCGCGACCGACAGACCGGCGGATCTGAAAACCGCTCCCAGCACCGGATTGAGAACGAAGTTCGCGAACTGCGAGTCGTTCACCGGAAGGTCCATGCTGAAGCGATCTTTGAAGCCAGTGCCAATGATCAATTCGTTGATCAACGGATTACCCTCGCGATTCACCTGCTGGAAGGCGCCGTAGTTTCGGTCCGGATTCGGGGAGCGCCGCACCGTGATTTTATTGCGCGACGTGCTGCCATAGGTGCCGATGACACTTTGCTTGTCGGTGGGAGGATGGATCTGGCCGTCCACCGTCAGCATCGTGATGGGGACTTCCAGCACAATGGAGTTGACATTGTAGCCACCCACGGCGTCAGGGGCGTAGTTGTGGGTATCGTCGGCGTCGATGGACGGAGGCAGAACGGGACCGATTCCGCTGCGGAAGTTAAGAGAGTCGAATGCGGCTCCCAGGTCGATGAAAAATGGGTCGTCCGCCGTTCCGGCCCATACACTGACTCCGTTGCCCAGGCTGTAAATCCCTTGGTCGAACAGCACTTGGTAATTCGGCATGGTCGCCGGCCCCACGTTCGATGGAACTGCGTAGAGAGTTTGCCCGCAGCTCAGGCAGGTCGATTGGCCGTTTTTGACCATCGTTACGGTGTACGTCTGGCTCAGGCTCAAACCGTCGGCCCCAGGGCCACTCAGTGAAGTGATCTTCGGGAATCCGTCGAGGCCGCCTATGAACCCGGTGTACAAGTTCGGCTGGCGGATTTGAGTGGCGAAGCGGAATTGGAACACGATGGACGGAATTCCGCTCTGGTTGTTGTCGATCAGCATCTCGTAAAGCACGCTGGGATCGAACGGAAAATAGTTGGGCCCGTTGGCCGGCTCAAGGAGCGGGTCAACGTTCAAAATAAACGTGACGTTGTTGGGATTGTCATAGCTGACAAAGGCGTACCAGTCGGTGACATCCGCGCTATGATCCAATGCCGTAATGGGCGCTTCGCGATGGCTCGACGCGAACACGCTGGAAGGCGCCAGCATGAGCAGCGACACGGCGAAGGCCCCGATTGACGTTAGCTCTTTCATTGAATTACCCCTCTACAGAATTCGTCGACAGTCGCCAATGGTTTTAACACTCCTGGCTGAAGCATCCCGGAGTTCCGCCGGCTAGCCCACGTGTCCATATTACGTTGTGACTGGTAGAAGCGGATTCGCGGCTGGAAAACATTTACAGGAAGATCGCGTAATCTCGACGCGGCACTTATGCCCATTTATTGCGGGACCCAATGCGCCTGCGACGCAAATAGCCCATCGACAAAACCTATGTGGTAAACCAGGAAGATACCAAAGGCCATACTAGCAACACCGGAGATAGCGGTCAGGTGTCGATTGATCTTGAAGAATCTCTTCCCTGTGTAAACCAGAGGTATTGAAATCGCGACAGTCATGAGCATCATTCCCACGATTGTGCCCAAACCAAACACCAGAAGGTAAGCCGTGGACCAAAGAGGGCTCTTGATGGTGGAAAGGACTAACAGGGCGACCGCAGCCGAGCCGGCCAAGCCGTGCACCAAACCGACGGCAAAAGGGCGAATGGTCTGATACAGTCCGAGATTGCCGATAGTCCTGTCAAGAAAACGTTCAATGCGGCCGTTAAGCCTTTGGTTTGTCTGAACAAGGTCCTCGGAAACGACAGACCCGGGTGGTTGCACCGCTGGTGGAACTGTTTTCATTAGGGTAAGACGCTCTGTAATCCAACGTACGATACCGGTGAGGTTCAATATCCCGAGCAGAATTAGCATCACGGCAACGCAAAACTCCATGGACAAGCCGAGACGGGGCGGAATCACGACACCGAAAAGAATAATCGCGGACCCAACGAGAAAAATCGTCAGAGTGTGTCCTAATCCCCATAGCAACCCAATCGTCGCCGAGCCACGTATGGAACTTTGGCGGCTCACAATGGTGGATACTGCCACCACGTGGTCGGGGTCCGTGGAATGACGCATGCCCAAGAACAATCCCAGCAGAATTACTGTCACGAATGGAACGAGTCTGTCTTTGGAGAGAAGACCCTGCGAGAAGTGCACGGATGCGACCGCAGATACTGTAATCCCCGCACCCAGCACCACCATGAACGCGGAGGACAAAAAGGGAAGATAGCGGAGAGCAGGATTGCCGGCCCGTACGCGGGATGAAATCACACGCTTGGCGTAGACCATCGTTAGGCCAACGGCTACCAGCACAGCAGCCAGTCCCAAACTAAATGCGGTGATTAAAAACAACCCGAAACCTATCCGGTGAAGGGAGAAGGCGCTGAGGAGCACGACCAGCGCCGCCGGACAGGGCACGATTCCTCCAGTGATGCCCAGCGTGAAGAGTTGCCGCAATGACACGGCGCGCTCGATTGGTTTCGAACCGGCGGAGGTCGTAGCGCGATTGGCTAGCGCCGTAGGCGTAGCTTGCGTGAACATCGAAAGAAACCAATGTGAATGCCGCTCTCCCGGGGCATGTGAATGCTCTCCGGTTTCTCCGGTCAGGTGCCTTAAGAAAATGAAGATACCGAGTCCGGCAACACTCAGACCGGAAATGGCACCAAGCCACGGATAGAGCTGCTCGGGAACTATGTACCGCGATGCGTAGAGCGTCAAGGCCCCTAAAGCGTATACGCCCGCCGTGTGCGCAGCGGTGACGACGATCCCGAGCAACACCGCGTGTTTTGCGGTGCCGCGCGAGCCTACGAGGTACGCACCGACGACGGTCTTGCCGTGTCCTGGCTCCAGGGCATGCAGCGCGCCTAGACCTGCGGCGATCAGGGCGGACGAAAACAATATCCAGAAGCTCAACTTACCCTGCGTCGAAATCAGCTCGGTAAAGCGACTGCGTGGCGTATTCTGGTGGTGCGCCGCTACGGCGAGCGGAATGGCGGCGCGAGATACGGCGCCGTTGGGCGGGGTTTGCGGGCGAGGCGCCCGATATCCCGTCTTCGCCTCGCGAGGGATCGTCCGGCTGGAAGGGGATCCAATCACTGGCGCAGAAGCACGCCGTCCCATTTCGGAAGGCGGTCTCCGGTAGCCAACCAGTGCCGAGAGTTGTTGCGGGGGGCTATTCAACGCATCGCTGGAGTAGGCGGTTAGTTCCATGCTGCGATCGGTGGCCGGAGCGGAACTGTCCAAAATCGCAACCCCGTCGGCGACGACCACGATCTCTTTCCAACCGGCGCGGCCTGCAAAATTATCATCGAGGTACGAGAGTTTGTGAGCGCCCGCGGCGGCGTCAAGCTTGCCTCGGAACACAAACCCGACCTTCATCGTAGGCAGGCCGCCGGCGCCGTCGGCAAATTCGACATGGCGAGATATCGTATCTAATCGGACAGATTGGCCATCGCTCGCCAAGGAAAGCTTTGCCTTCAAGAGCCGCTCCTGCCTGTCTAGGTAACGGGAGGCACTGGCGTCATCAGCCTTGGGAGTAATATCGAACTGCCGGATATCCTGAAAGGTCGGAATTTCAGCCATATCGACCAGATAGCGGATCTCGATCGACCTTGGTCCAATTTTGAGCTTTGCATAATGATTAATGCTGAAATTTCCCATCGGATGGGCAAAGGATGTCGCTGAGGCCAGAATCAAAAGAAGCGGCAGCAAAAGCACTGCTGGCCGGCGATGCTTGGTCCTATCGTTCCGCATTGCTTGACCTCAAGTATTGGCTACGGGATTGAGAGATATCTTCTAAGGTGCGGCTTGCTACTTCGGTTTGAAAAACATGGAAGTGCGGGTTTATTTTCAACGCACGGCTCAGAAAGTCTTCGGCATCCGAGTCCTTGGCCAAACTGTGGTAGATCATGCCGGCATGAAACAGGAGCAGCGCATCGTTGGTATGCAAGGCCAGGGCCTTGTCTACCGCTTCGCGCGCTTCCTGGAATCGGCCATTCCTGTAGAGGACCCACGCCAAGGCGTCCCATGTGTAAATGTCGTGCCGGATTTCCAGTTCCTTTCGCGCAAGTTCCAGGGCCTCCCGCAGCTTGACGCCGTGATCTGCGTAGAACAGCGCCAGTTCCCGATTGGCCAGCACTTCGTTTAACTTGCTGAGATGCCCGATGTACTCTACCAAGTCATATTGCTGCTGCGCTTCCGCCACTCGTCCCGCCTTCTTGTAAACGTCGCCCAACTCGGCGACGTACACAGGAAACGGAATGATGGCAAGCGACCGTTGATAGAACTGAATAGACTCTTCAAGTTTCCCTTGCGCGGCACGAACCTTCGCCAGACCGGCCAGGGAGCGATAGTGATTGGAGTCGGCCGCAATGCCTGACCGATACGACAAATCGGCATTCTCCAAGTCGCCGGTTTGAAAGTAGCGCTCGCCTAATTCGAAATAGAGCCATGCGAGATTCTCCCGGGGAACGTTGGTTTGAAGCGCGGCCGCGATGGCGCTCTTCATCAGCCGGATAGCCTCCGCGGAATCTCCATGCAGGAAGCACAGATATGCCCTGCGACTGTCGCTCATGTATGTGAGGGATAAGGGCGATGCGATCGTCCGCCCAAGGGCCTGCAGGGTGTTATAGGCCGCTGCTGCCTCGTCGTAACCTCCCAAATCGGTGTAGGCGTCCCCTTCGATGGCGAATGCCGCCAGATTTCCCGAGCCTAAAGCGATCGCCTTTTGTGCACTGTCAAGGGCGCTAGAAAAGCGATGTTCGCCCATGTACACCAGTGCCATGTAGACCAGAGGGTCCGCGGCGCGGAAGTCTTGCGGCGCCAGATCGAGCGCCTTGTTGAGCGCTTGCTCGGCCAGGTCGTAATAAGCAATGTCGCCGGTTTCTCTGGCCTTTTGAAAGAAGGCGGACCCTAGCCCGGCATATCCCATGTAATCGCCTGGCGCTTCCTTCACTTGAGTTTGCAGCGTCTGAATCTGTTTATCCGTCGTCGACGTCTGTGACCATGCCGCGGCGGCACTAAGAATCAGAAGAAGCAGTAGCCATTTGGCCATTCCAGCCTCACTGGGTTACAAATATTAAGAGGATTGAGCTTAGTTAGCGCCGTTCGTGGTAGATTGCCGTTGTTCGGCGCATCCCCCTCAGCGTTGACCACCGCCCTCTATGTGATGAAATACGAGGAGGAACGCAAATCGGATTTCTCGTATGCAACTTGTTTTGCCGATGGAGCCGAGCGCTTCTGAGACACCTCACACTGTCCTCGGTAGCCGTTTGCGACAGGGCTGCTTAGGCACCGTCAAGAAGACAAGCACCGCATTTGTCGGGAACCGCCTGGTTTTCAAGGCAGGCCTTGGCTCGTCAGGTCAGTCGCATTTCGTCCCGCTGATTGGTGGTGAGCAGCAGCAGGCAACCATGTACGCTCGTAACCGTGGAGTGCGCGGTACTGGCCATGGCCACCTCGTAATCCCCGGCTTCGAGCACGTGGTCGTGGAAGACCAGATCGCCCTCCAGCACGTAGCAGTGTTCCAGGCCGAAATGGTGGTGAGCGGGAACGACTGCCCCGGCGTCCAGCTTCACCAGGGACGTAACGTAGCCGGTAGTCTCATCCATGAAAAGTTGGCGGACCACGACGCCGGGGACCCCGGAGGGTTGCCATGCCCCTTCGTGAGCCCGGACCAGCACCCGCGCCGGCGCCGCCTTTGGTGCGATGCGATCCATCAGCCGGCCGCGAAGGCTGGCTGGCGGTTTCCGCTCGGGAAGGGAATATGCCAGTTGGGCCGCGGTTTCCTGGAAGGCCCGCAATTCAGAAGCGCACACCGCACACCCGGTGTGGAGATGCCGATCGAATTTAGACGCGCGCTCAGGATCGAGCGCTCCCGCGCTGTACAGTGCCGCCTTTTCGCGAAGTTCGCCAGTGGCGGCTCGGTGATGCATGGTTTTCCGGGGCTTAGGCATAATCCACCAGCAATTCGCGCAGTTTCATCATACCCAAACGGATGCGCGTTTTCACTGTGCCCATCGGCAGCCCCAGACGAGCGGCCAGTTCGGAATGGCTCAACCCGGAGAAATAGGCAAGTTCCAGCGGCTGCCGCTGCTCCGGCTTCAGGGTATTCAAGGCAGCCAGGCCCCGGCGACGTTGTTGGCTCATGACCGTATGCTCTTCCGGATCAGCCGCGTCCGTCCGGGTTTCGCTCGATTCCTCCAGCGGCCGCTCCAGGCTGGTACGCCCGACCCGCGAACGCACTTTGTCGATCGAGCGGCTCCGGGCGATAGTGAGCAGCCAGGCCGTCACGCTCCCCCGCTCCGGGTCGTAGCCGGCTGCCTTGCGCCAGACCTGCGTATATACGTCGAGAGTGACCTCTTCGGCGTCCGCTTCGTTCCGAAGCACCCGCAATGCCAGTGAATACACCAGCGAACTGCTCTCGTCATAGAGATTTCCCAGCGCAGCCGCATCTTCCAGCACACATCGGCGCACGTACTCTTTCCAGACGGCTTCCCGGGCAGCACCGCCCGTATTTAGTCCGGCCCTACTACCCGCTACGGCGCTTTGGACGGCTTCGGATTCGCCCATTTCGCAGATTTTCCCACAATCTTTATATGCGTCGCTACTGGTACTAGATGTTACGGCAGGGTTTTAACAATTGCCCAGCAACGGGAATCGGCGGCGCTAGCCAATCGGAGCGGGCTTTCTTGCGGCTGCGATTGATGCGCCCGTCAATCCGATGGCCCGGAATTTACCTGGATATTAGCCACCAGTCGGCCGTGGTGGCCTCGACCGGTACCACTAGGCCCAAAAATCGGAGGTGACCGGAGGTGAATGTCACCGGGCTTTTGTGCGAGAATGGAGGCACGTAACAAGTCATTCCAAGGTTTGGCAGGCTGTGGGGAGGCCCTTATGAGCTACGATCCTGAAACGCCGTTTGACAGCATCGAAGGCTCTCACGAATACGTTTCGCTGCTGGCGGAAACCATCGAAGAAGCCCGCAAGGAGGTCGAAGCGGACATCGCGTTGGCGGTCGCTGAAGGCGCTGAACGCCGCATAGAGGCGCTGCAACTGGTCGGCTACAATCTGGCTAAATTGACCCTCCACATCACCACTAGCCGCCGGATTTTAAATGACTTACGGACTCTGCGCCGCCTGTTGCTGGCGGAACGCAAAGCCGAGCCGGCCCCAGCCGCCAAGCGTGCTGCCGGCGCCTGACCAGGCCGCGCCGCCGCGCCTGTCGGTGTGTCCATGAATCGGAGATCGTTTCTAGAAGCCGTCCTGGCCGGCTCTACCGCACTGCGGGTTGCAGCTCGCGACACCGGTTTCAAGATCGGCGTCACCGACTGGAACTTGTGGCAAACCGGGAAGGTGGCGGCTGTCGCTCTGGCCGCCAAACTGGGTTTCGATGGCGTGCAGGTGAGCCTGGGTCGCCAGCCCGACGGGAATAAACTCCCCCTGGCCGACTCGGAACTCCAGGCGCAATATATGGCCGCGGCCAGGCAATGCGGCATTGCGTTGGCAGGCACCTGCCTGGATATCCTGCATGTGGATCATCTGAAAGACAATCGGCAAGCCCAGAAGTGGGTCGCCGACGGGATCGAGATCACCAGCAGACTTAAGGCCGAAGTGATGTTGCTCCCTTTCTTCGGGAAGGGCGCGCTGGCCACACGGGCGGAAATGGACCACGTGGCGGACGTCCTGAAGGAACTCGCGCCCGCGGCCGAGAAGGCCGGTGTGGCTCTGGGCCTAGAGGATACGATTTCAGCCGAGGACAACGTACGGATCATGGAGCGCACCGGCTCCCCCGCCGTCAAGACCTACTATGACGTTGGGAACTCGACTGGCGGCGGTTTCGACGTGGTCCAGGAGATACATTGGCTGGGGGCGCGGCGGATCTGCCAGATGCACCTGAAAGACAACCCGCATTATCTGGGCGAAGGCAAGATCGATTTCCCGGCGGTTGTTAAGGCAATCACCGAGATCGGCTTTCAGGGATTCGCCAATTTGGAGACCGATTGCCCCTCGAAATCCGTCGAAAATGACATGACGCGGAACCTGAGGTACATCAGGAATTTGCTCATCTGACCTGTCTGGCCCCCAGCTTTTGCGCGGATACGCTGCCAGCCGGTATAAATCTCGTTGACTTGTAAACAGTCCGGGTTTACTATTCTAGTTTCACTTGACGTAACCTGCACCAAAAGAGGGCACGGCGGTTTACTGGGGGACCCCGTAATGAGCTTTCAGATCGGTGAAAAGGTAGTCTATCCCAACCAAGGCGTTGGGACCATCGAGAACATCCGGGCCTGGTCCTTTGGAAATCAGTTCGAACAATGTTACCTGCTGCGCCTGGTCTATGGCAGCATCACGGTAACGATCCCCTTTTCCAAGGTGGCCAATATTGGGCTGCGGCCCATCACCAAGAACACCGAAATCTGCCGGATCCTCACCTATCTGGCGGTGGGGAGTTGCCGTTTCAGCACCGACTGGAAGGTCCGATTCAAGGTCAATTCCGAAAAGATGCACAGCGGCAGCCTGCTGCAGGTCGCCGAAGTTCTCAAGACCCTGCTGGTGCTGCAGAAGGACAAACCGCTCTCCTTCCGCGAAAAGAAGATGCTGGACCGGTCCCGCCACATGCTCGTGACCGAGATTTCGATTGCGCGCCGCATTGGCGAAGGCGATGCCATCGCCCTGCTACAGAAGCATTTGGGCAAAGCCGCTCTGAGCGTGCCGCCGGTGCTATAGAAATCTCCTTAGAATGGGCGGTCAGTACCACTGTTGGACCGGCTGGACGTTTCAAGCCGTGAAGGGGGAGAATTCTATTTCGCGCCGCAACAAAGCTCCCGGGACGGCGCTTACCCGACCTATCGATAGGCAGGCGACGTCCGCGCCGAGTTTGGCTAGCGCCGCGAGGAGCGGACACGCTGACATGGCAGGTGCGTGGCACGCGCGAACAGGCGATGCCATCCGAGCCATCAGGTTGCAGCGCAAAAATGGCGCGGTTCGGCCGTCTTCGCTCCCTCTCCAGGTCTTCACCCGAGCACCCAGCCAGGGGCATGGCCGATCTCGATCGAAACATTGCCCATCGGCAGAGGGCCGAACGCTCGTACGCCGCGGAACTTGCGGCACACTTGAGGCGGGCTGGCGAACACTAAGGACATGACTGGCGACCTGGAGCATGCGTTGAGCGCGCGGCCAGCGTCTGTCGTTCTTCTTTGCCTGGAGCCTTGCTTTGGCCCGGAACAATGCCACAGTCGTGGCGTACGGGCCACAGCGTAAACTCGAGTTGCCTGGCGAGGCTCTCGCGTGGCGGCTCTGCCGCAGGTTACACCAAATTGTAATTGTCGATCCTTTAATCGATTGTGCTTAGCGGCCAACCGCTGCCGCAGCGTGGATCCAGCGGCGCCTGACGGCCGCCTAAGGGATTCCCTGGGTGATGACCTAACCTTTTACAGTGATGACTAGCCCCCGATGGTTCTGTTAGCTTAGGCACGTAATGCGATTTCTTCTGTCTGGTCTTGAAACGCCCGTGCCACGGCGGCGGGCGGAGAAGCCTGTCGCGCGCCGTGGAGAGGCGGGACATGCCGCCATCGAAACAGCGCTGATGCTGCCGTGGTTGATCTTCTCGTTCATGGGCGCCTTTGACGTCGGGATATACAACTATTCACTGGTTTCGACGGAGAGCGCCGCACGGGTGGTTGCCATGTACGCATCGGCCTCCGCCTCGGTGGCGCAAAACCCAACGTCGGCATGCGCTTACGCACTCGCCGAGCTTAGAGACGCACCCAATGTCGGCAGTACATCCAGTTGCTCCTCAGGCGGAGTGGTGAACGTCACCACTACGTACCTGGCGACCGGCGCCGACGGGTTGCCGGCCGTGCAAGTCTCGGTTACCTACAAAGCGACGCCCGGCTTGAGCATACCCGGACTGATCACCGGCAGCTTGACGATCACACGGACCGTCGAAATGCCCCTCAGGAGCTGATATGACGGCCCGCCGGAAAGCCACGCAAGGCAACGCGATCCTGGAGTTCACGCTCACGTCGATTCCGCTGATATTCGTGCTGATCTCGATAGTGCAGATGTCGCTGGCAATGTGGAACTATCACACCCTCGCCGAAGTCATAAAGTTCACAGCACGGATGGCCTCGGTGCGCGGGAGCGACTGTGCAGGGCTATCCTGCCAGTTGACGGTTGGCACAATCGCGCAGACGATCACCACCAAGGGCATCGGACTGACCGCCGCGAATCTGAACGTGACTTTCACTTCCAACAGTGGCTCGATCAGTTGCGCCCCGGTAACCAATTGCTCTTCGAACAATACGGTATGGCCGCCATCCGGCGGCAATCAGGTCAACCAGGTCATCTCGATCTCCGCCACCTATTCGCTGAACCAGGGAATGGCGATGTTGGTGCCCGGGAAAGGCTCGATGCTGTTCAGCCCGGTCACGTTCTCTACCATCTCCCAGCAGGTGATCGACTTTTGATATGGCTACATTCTCAAATTCCAAGCGAGGGCAGTCTCTGCTGATGGTCACGCTCTCTCTGACTTTCATCGTCGGCGCGTTGGCCCTGGCGGTGGACGTGGGCTGGGCCTACTTTCGGAGGGAAACGCTGCAAGCAACCGCGGACAGCGCCGCGATCGCCATGATTCACGCAGCCATGCATACTTCTGCCGGCAGCTTTACCTGCGGCCAGAGCGGCGTGTGGTGCGGATCGCCCGCGGGAACAGCGACGACATGTCCTTCCACCACCGTGACTTCGGCATCCACCAGCTTCGACAACGGCTGCATGATGGCGGCGGCCAATGGTCTATCCGGCGAAACGATAACCTTGCAAGCCAACACGACCAGTTCCGTACCCACGGTTTCCGGACCGAGCGTCGGTTATTGGGCTACCGCGCGCGTGTCGCACTCGGCCGCGTCGTGGTTCGGCCAGTTGATGGGTGGCGGACTTACTGCCAGCGTGCGCTCCAGCGCGGCCGCTATGAGTACCCCGGGCGGCGGCGGCTGCGTTTACGTGTTGGATCCGCACGCGGCCAACGCATTTCTGGCCGCCAACGACGCTCAAGTGAACCTGGCCTGCGGCGTCTACGTCAATTCGAATGCCAATGTCAACTCGGCTCCCGGAGCGGCCATGCACGTGACGGGCAGCGCCTATGTGACAGCCTCGTCCATCAATATCGTGGGTAGTTACTATCAGGACAACGGCGGGGGTACCAGCGTCACTCCCAATACGGGCACCACCGCGGTTGCCGACCCGTTCGCAAGCTTGCCTTCCCCGACGCCGGCCGGGTCCTGCCAGTCCGGCAACTTCACGTCCTGGCAGTCGACCGAATATACGCCGGCGCCCGGCACCTACTGCCAATTCTCCCTGGGAAACGGCATGAACGCGCAATTGAGCACCGGCACGTACATTATCAACGGCGGAGCATTCAGCATTCAGGGCGGATCGCAACTCACCTCCACAGGTCCCGTGCTCATCTATCTGACCGGGGGAGCGACCGTCAATATCGCCAACGGCTCCACCGTGACGCTTGCTGCCGCGACCTCCGGCGCCTATTCGGGAGTGCTCTTTTATCAGGACCGCACCATGACCTCGCCCGGAGCGAGCACGTTCGCCGGCGGAGCGACCATGAATTTCACCGGCTCGCTGTATTTCCCGCACGCCACGTTGGACATCAACAACGGCACCAGCACCACCGGCACCACCATGGCGGTGGTCGCCGACATGATCAACTTCCAGGGCGGGGCGCACTTCCTGGCGGATACCAACGGCGCCAAGACTGGCATCGGCGGCGGATACACGCTGTTCCTGATCGAATAGGCCGCCGCGCCGCCACCACGGACCGCGGCCAGGGCGAGAGCTTCCGCCCACCGCGCTTCAACCTCCCCGGAACACGCCCGACACCGCACAGCATATTCCAATCCATAAATGAACCTGAAACAGCACTTGCGAAGCGCAAAACGAATGTGATATCGTCATCGAAACCTGGGGGCGCAGTCCCGAGGGCATGAGGGATTCCATCGAATGTTGCTTGCTCCGATCGTTTGGGTGCTGACCGTAGTCATCTGCTATTATTTTGCAGCCCAGGTCTGGTGGTTTCCGCCGGCAATCTCCCAGCATGGGTTGGCCTACGACGCCCAGTTCATGCGCACGCTGGTCATCACGGGAATCATTTTCTTTCTGGCGCAATTCGCCCTGGGTTGGGTCATCTTCCGCTACCGCGACAATGGCACGCGGGCGCACTACTCGCACGGCAATGACAAGTGGGAAACCATCTGGACCAGCGCCACGGCCATCCTGTTCGTGGGCCTCGTCTTGATGGGCACGCGCATCTGGGTCGCGGTGCACCTTTCCGAACCGGACCCCAATGCTGTCCCCATTGAGCTGATGGCCAAGCAGTTCGCCTTCTCCTTCCGCTATCCGGGGCCGGACGGCAAGTTTGGCAGCACGGACCTCAAGCTGGTGAACGACGCGGCCGGCAATCCGTTCGGGCTCGACGACAATGACGCGGCGGGCAAGGACGATATCGTGAGCGCCTCGCTGAAGGTGCCCGCCGGCAAGCCCATCAAGCTGATCATGCACTCCCGGGACGTGATTCACAACTTCTTCGTGCGGGAGTTGCGCCTGAAGCAGGATATCGTGCCCGGCATGGAAATTCCACTCTACTTCCAGGCCGACACGCCCGGCGTATACGAGATCCCCTGTTCGGAGCTCTGCGGCCTCGGCCATTTCCAGATGCGCAGCACCATGGAAGTGATGTCCGAAGCCGATTTCGAAAAGTGGAAGGTAGAGCAGGCCGCCAACAAGTAATGATTCCCCAGGACCCGTTTTTGACGATTCGATTCACGGTGAAAAAGATATGGCCTCACCCGTAGCGCATAGCGCGCATCACGCGCCCCAAGGCTTCATACGGAAGTACGTCTTCAGCCTGGACCACAAGGTCATCGGCATCCAATACTACTTCCTGGCCTTGTTCTCGGTACTGATCGGCATGAGCCTCTCTCTGCTCATGCGGTTTCACATGGTACATCCGGACGCCAAGGTCGGCTGGTTTGGGACCCTATGGCCCACTGCCGCGCAGGGCGGGATCATGACCCCCGAACTGTACCTGTCGCTGATGACCATGCACGGCACCATCATGGTGTTTTTCGTGCTGACCACGGCGCCGCAGAGCGGCTTCGGAAACTTCTTCCTGCCGATCCAGATCGGCGCCGAGGACATGGCGTTTCCGGTCCTGAACATGCTCTCCT
>Ga0181530_10004844_pt1 | contig 14048 bp, 13 predicted proteins | sample PEATcosm2014_Bin_42_FD_119769 | JGI IMG/M metagenome (GOLD analysis project Ga0181530, IMG submission 119769) | Peatland microbial communities from MTU Mesocosm Facility, Houghton, MI, USA - PEATcosm2014_Bin10_60_metaG | ecosystem: Environmental > Terrestrial > Soil > Wetlands > Peat | place... | reverse complement strand
TAGGCAGCGTATGCAAACTGCGTATTGGCAGTTCTGTTTTTCCGATCGTTTTACGGGAGCTCGGAACCCGGCACGCCTCCCCACCCCGATTCAATCCCGTCGAATCCGTTGCGCCCCCATTTCCCTTGAGAAGCACGGTGGGTACTACAACTCCATTCTAGCATCGGCGATAATCAAGGTATGCGGAATCGCAGTGCTTGCCTTTTGGTGCTGGCTGCCTCGCTTGCCGGCCTGGCGCTATCCACGGCCTGGGCCGAGGCTCCCATGACCGAACTTCAGATCAACGTGAAGACGCCGGGCGGCCACGCCATCGACCGCGCCGAGGTCATCGTGCGTTGGAAGGCCAACGCCAAGCATCCCGCTGAGCGCTACGGCAAGGCGGTCAGCACGACCTTCGAAATGCGCACCAACCAGGATGGCATCGCCAAAGTCCCGGCCATCCCGCAGGGCAGTATCCTGATTCAGGTGAACGCCAAGGGATACCAGACCTTTGGACACGTCTTCGAAGTGGAAGAAGATGAAAAGACGATTGACGTGGTGCTCAATCAGCCGCAGCAGCAGTACTCGGCGCACTGAGCCGCGATGCCGGGCGAAGACCGCATGATCGAGAGCGAGAGCCTGCCCGCTCTTCTGTTTTTCGAAACGCCGGAGCAGATCTACGCCCGCGTTTTCCGCGCGCTCCGGCCGCGCACGCCTCTGCCCAACCTGCGCGTCGAGTTCTGCCAGTTCGCCAACGCGGATAGCTCCATTTCGCTGCGCGACGGCTGCCTGCGGGTGCGGATCAGCGACCTGCTGGCCGGCGCACCGGCCCCGGTCACCGAAGCGCTGGCGTTCATCCTGCTCGGCAAGCTCTACCGCAAACCCGTGCCGCCCATGTACGCGCACCGGTACCGCCTGTATCTGAACCGGCGCGACATGCGGCGCCAGGCGGAACTGGTGCGCCAGATCCGCGGGCGCAAATTCATTTCCGGGCCCGCCGGACAACATCACAACCTGGAGGAGGTTTTCGAGCGCCTCAACGCGCAGTACTTCGATGGCTTAATGGGACGGCCGCAATTGGGCTGGAGCCGCCGGCCCGCGCGCGGCATGCTCGGGCACTTCGATCCGTCGCACAACGCCATCGTGATCAGCCGTATTTTCGACCGGCCGGGCGTTCCGGCGCTCGCCCTCGAGTATGTAGTATTCCACGAGATGCTGCACCTGCGGTTTCCCGTCAACCATTCCGGCGCCCGCCGCCGCGTGCACACCCGCGAGTTCCGCGAGGCCGAAAAAAAATTCCCGCGGCTTCAGGAAGCCAAGGAAATGCTCAAGCGCCTGTAGGCGCGCAATGGAAGCTCGGGGGACCGCGCACGCTCGCCAGGTGCGGGAAATAGAAGTTGAAGCCGAGGGCGCGCGAGTCAACCCCTGGCGGGGCTCCTCCGCAGTCTTCTCAGCGTGCCAGGCGTAGGTCGTACGCTCAGAAACTCGTTGTTCCCCGGCGAATCTGCGATGCCACTACTCTAATGTCCCGCACGCTCGCCGGCCCGCTGTTCCGTGTCATGCTGAATCAGTAGAGTAATGCCACCGAACACCCAACTGTTTTGCCTCGCGGCGTGCCTGCTGGCGGGCCTGCCGGAGGTAACCAGAGTGCAACTAAAGCCGGCCACGTTGGAAGCCTTTGCCAAGTATATGCAGGCGGCCCAGGCGCGCTTCGACGGCAGTTTGCGCGGCGGCGCGTTCCTTTGGGTGGATGCGTCCCCCGATCGCAAGCGCGCCGTAAGGGAAGGCAAAATCCTCGCCGAGCCGTCCAACCAATCGGGCGATATCGAAATCCCAGACGGTCTGATCCACGATTGGACGGGCGCCGTCTTCGTTCCCGGCGTTACCCTCGCGCAGACCTTGCGGATGTTCGAAGACTACAACAACCACAAGAACATCTATCGCCCCGAGGTACTCGATTCGCGGCTGCTCAGCCGCCATGGCGGCGACTTCCACGTCTTCCTGCGCGTGGTCAAGAAGCAAATACTGACGGTGGTCCTCAATACCGAGCACGACGTCCACTATGTGAAGCTCGACCGCCGGCGCTGGTACAGCAAGTCATTCACCACGCGCATCGCCGAAGTCGAAGACCCGGGCCCCAACGAGCATGAGCTGCCGCCGGGCAACGATCACGGCTTCCTGTGGCGTCTGAACTCTTTCTGGAGATTCGAGGAGCGCGACGGCGGCGTGTATCTGGAGTGCCAGATCATTTCCCTCACCCGCGACGTCCCGGCCGGCCTGGGCTGGCTGATCAACCCCATCATTCGCAGCCTGCCGCGCGAATCTTTTACCAATTCGCTGAATGCCACCCGGCAGGCGCTCATGCACGAAAAGCCGTGACCGGCGCCTGGAATCGTCAAGCGGTTGGCAGGCTAAGGCGCCAGGCCATCGCCCGGGAACCAACATTTTTCGAAACCAACCACGGTCGGCAGGGATATCTATAGTAGAGGGTTCTTCAAGTAAACCTATGCGAAGCGCGTTGTTGCTGATGTTGAGTGTGGCCCTGGCGTCGGCCGCCCGCCTGCCGGTCGCCTTTGAGCCGAACCGCGGCCAGGAGCCTGGACCGGCGGAGTTCCTCGTGCACACCTCGGGCGCCGCGTTAACGCTGCGCGCCGGCCGCGCCGAGTGGATCTCGCGCGAGGCGCACGTGGCGGTGGTCTTCGAATCCACGCGCCGCGACGCGCAGGGCCAGGGCGAAGACCTTCTGCCCGGCGTGGTCAACTATCTCATCGGCAATCAGCCCTCGGCTTGGCACAAGAACATTCCCACTTACTCGCGCGTCCGCTACCGGCAATTGTATCCGGGCGTCGACGTGGTTTACTACGTGAAAGATGGGCGCCTGGAATACGACGTCGAGCTGGCTCGCGGCGCCGATCCAAGCCGCATCCGCCTGCGCGTGGAAGGCGCGCAAAGCTTGCGCGTGGATGAAGCGGGCGACCTGGTGATTGCGACCGCGGGCGGCGAGCTACGCCAGCACCGTCCCATCGTCTATCAGGAATCGAACGGCGAGCGCCGCCAGGTCGCCGGGCCGTACCAATTGCGCGGAAACGAGGTGCGTTTCGCGCTGGGGCGCTACGACCGCGCCCAGCCGCTCGTCATCGACCCGGCGCTCACCTGGGCGACATATCTCATGCCCACTGTCAGCGGTTTGACTACCAGCGACGTGCAAACCGCGACGGTCGCGCTCGATTCGGCCGGCAACATTTACCTGGCGGGATCGGTGTTCGTCGCGGCCAAGTTCAACTACTGCTTCGTCGCCAAGCTGAACCCTTCCGGCACTACGGCAGCGTACGTCACGTTGTTTGGCAGCGCGAACGGCGACGGCGACAGCGACATCCTCGCGATCGCGGTGAGTCCTGCGGGCAACCTCTATCTGGCTGGCGCAACCGACGCGCCGGACTTCGATGCCGATACCAGCTACTTGAACTATTACGCCGGCTATAGCGTGGACGGCTTTGTCATGGAGCTCAACAATACGGCCTCGGCCGTGATTTTTTCCCACTATTTTGGCGGATCGGGAACCGATATATTCTACGGGCTGGCGCTCGATTCGAGCGAGAACGTCTACCTGGTGGGAACCACCAGTTCTCCAGATCTGCTGGTTGGCACCACGGGCGGAACGCCTCCGGCACAGACCGCGCTGCGCGGCCCGGCCAACGCCTTCGTCGCGGAGTTCAGCGCGGCGGGCAGCCTGATCTACTCGACGTACCTGGGCGGCACCGGCGTCGATAACGGCATTGCCATCGCGGTGGATGCCGGCGGCGACGCATTCGTTACCGGATCTACGACTTCCGCCAACTTTCCAACGGCTGGGAGCCCCTTTCAATCCACGCTCAAAGGCACAACGAACGCCTTCGTCGCCAAGATCGCTCCCAGCACGGGCACGCTGGTCTACTCCACATATTTGGGCGGCAGCGGGAACGATATCGGCAACGGAATCACGGTCGATTCGAGTGGCGCGGCATTCATCGCCGGCGGCACAAGTTCGTCCAATTTTCCGGTTTCTCCCAGCCCTGGCGCGTATCAAGCCACGTATAGCGGCAGCGGCAGCAGCGGCAGCAACGCCTTCGTCACGCGGCTGGCCGGCAGCGGGTCGTCGCTTCTCTACTCGACCTACCTGGGAGGCAGCGGCGCCGATGTCGCTAATGCCATTACAATCGATTCGGTTGGCAACGCCTACGTTACAGGCAGCACCACTTCCACCAATTTCCCCGTCAGCGACGCATTCCAAGACACCAACCAGGCCTCTGCGGGCATCGCCAACGCCTTCGTGGCCGGCCTGAACGCGTCGGGGGCCGGCCTGCTGTTTTCCAGCTACCTGGGCGGCAATGCCGCGGCGTCCTTGCCCGCCGGGAGCACCAATTATGGGGATTCCGGCACTGCCGTAGCGCTGAACTGCGCAGCCGGGCTGGTGGTGGCCGGGATTACGGACTCGACCAACCTCCCCGCCACCAGCGGAACCGTCACGGCGGCTTACCCCGGCGGCGCGCCGGACGCATTCGTGGCCCAGATCGCGGCGGGCGGCGGAGTTCCCGACATCTTGCCCGGCGGCATTGCCAACAACGGAATGGCTGGACCGGCGGCGCCTGGCGGGGTGGTGAGCATTTACGGAACCGGCCTGGCGCCTTTCACGCAATCTTCCAGCGGATTCCCGCTGCCAACCTCCCTGGCCGGCGTGTCGGTGAGCGTGAACGGCATTAATGCGCCCATGTACTTCGCCAGTTCGGGCCAGATCAACATCCAACTGCCGTTTGAGATCGGATCAGGCCCGGCGGCGATGGTGGTGAATAGCGCTTGCGGCTCCAGCGGCCAGGTGAGTTTCCAGGTGGCGCAGACCGCACCCTATATTGTGCAAAGCGGAGGTCAGGCCATTTTGCTGAACCAGGACAACACCGTCAACGGCCCGGCCAATCCCGCCAAGACCGGCAGCGTCGCCCAGATTTATTTGACCGGCATCGGTCGCGTCACCAACCAGCCGGCCGACGGCGCGGCCGCGTCCCTGAGCCAGTTATCCTACTCCACGCTGTTTTCGAGCGCGACCGCCACCATCAGCGGCTGGACCTCGACTGTCCAGTTCCTTGGTCTGGCGCCCGGTTGGGTGGGGTTGGACCAAGCCAACATTACTGTGCCGGTTGGCCTGAGCACCGGTGCATACCCGGTGGTAATCACGGTCGGCGGCGTCGAAAGCAACGGTCCGACCATGTACGTCACGCAATAGAACGCGTGGCGCAGGCCGTCCAGCCTGCAGAGCCGAGAGTCGTCCCGGCTTTTCTTGGTCACGGAGAGCGGCGCGCGCATCAAGAACAAAAACAAATGTCGAGACGAATCGACACAGCAGGCTTGACAGCCCGCGCCACGGTTCAGAACCGGTATCGAAGTTCGAACCGCACAAACCGGGGCGGCTCAATAGCGATCGGTAAGCGCAAGTTGAAAGCCGGTCCGGTCAGATCCTCCTGCTGAATCGTGAGGTCTGCGTTGGTCACATTGAGCAGATCCGCGACGGCCGCAATTCGCCCGAACTTGAGCGGCCACTCGCGGCTGAGGCGCAGGTTCCAGTTCTCGACGTGCTGCGCGCGATTGCCGCCGCCGGGACTGCCGCGCGGCGTGGTGGCCACCAGGAACGGGCCTTGCGGCAATCCCATCACCAGCAACATGCGGGCGAATGCCAGGCCATCTGTGTAATCGGCGACGGTGGAAACCTGGACACCGCCCCAGCGGGCGGGCAGGCGATATAACGCCTCGATCTTACCGGTGAAAGCGCGGTCGGTGAAGGCGCGGCCGGTCGCGTTGATGTCCGCATTGGGATCGGAAAAGAGCGCGCCCACCACGCCGGGATCGTTCTCGAAGACGGCGTTGCCGGGATTGGACCCACCGTACGATTTCTCCGCCACGAAGGAAGCCGAAACGGTGACGCCGCGCCAGGCGGTACGCAGTTGCGCGTTCACGCCGGAATTGAGCGAGCGCAAGCCGGGCGGGTTGGTGAGCAGATATCGATCATGGCCGAGGGTGGCGGCGTTCTGCGCATAAACGGTTAGCTGCTGGTCGTCGAAAGTGCCGGGGATGCCATCGGGGCCGGGGTCGATGATGGTTACCGGGGTAAAATCTTGTGGCGTCACACCAGTATCGATGGCGGCGAGGCGGTCTTTCTCATCGCGCCGGAAAAGGTGGATGGAAGCCAGCGTCGAGAGCGGCAGCGGCATTTCCGCACCCACGTTCCATTCGTCCGCATAGGGGCGGCGCAAGGAGGGGGAAATGGACGAGTACGGCCCGCCAAAGCGCGCCAGCAGCGCGCCCTGCTCGCCCGGCTCAAACCATCCGTCGCCATTCAGATCGTTCCATTGATATACACTCCCGCCCAGGCTGTTGGGGTTGCCGTAATCGAGAAAGCGGCCGGCCAGCGGCGCGTACAAGCGGGAAAACGCCCCGCGCAAGACCAGGCCGCGGGCGTGCGGCACCTGCCACGCAAGACCCGCGCGTGGCGACACGCTGTTCCACGCGATGAGGCCGGGCTGCGCCGCGAACTGCCGCGCGGGCGTGTAGAATCCGAAGGGGCTGGATTGCGCGGGAATGCCGCCGCGCGAAGAATCGGCCATCATGCCGAGGTCCAGCGTGAGCCTGCGCGCAAGACTCACGTGGTCCGTGATCCAGGCGGATGTGGACGCGATGCGCTCGCGCGAGTCGAGCGGCGTGTTGAACTCGACCACCTCTGCGGGTACGCCATCGGCGGTAATCAGATTCAGATCGGAAGGCGTGCGGTAGCGGTTCTGCGGCGACGAAATCCGCCGCCCGCCGCCGGCCGTCAACTGATGGCGCGCGCCCGCCAGCGTGACGATGCCAGGTTCCCACGCAGCCGCGATTTGTTGGCGCGCGCGCACGGCAAGATTGGTGAGCGGCGGCTCTCCGGTCACCGCGCCACCGGCGAGCTCAATGCTGCTCTGATTGATGGGCGTGACCACGGCGGGGGTGGTATCGAGGTGCGCGAACGAGTCTCCGTAGCGAACTTGCAGCGTGCCGGCCGTGCTGGCAGCCCAGACATGGGTCCAGCCGACCTGGACGAAATCCAAGTGATCGGTCTCGTTCAGGCCGGCGATGCCGTCCGGCAGCACAAACTCGGGCGAGAGCCGCCGCGCGGCGAGAGCCTCCATGCCGGCCGGCTCGGTCCATCCGGCGAGATCGATGCGCGAGCCGCTATAGAGAGCGTCGAAACGGTCGTGCGCGCCGGCGCGCACGTGTCCGAGCGCGTTGCCGAACAACAGGCGGCTGTTCTGGCTTGTACCGGGCGCGCCTAGCGGCGCGGCCTGCGCGTCCCATTGACCGGAGCCGGAGGCAAAGATATCGGCCCAACGGGTGAGCGGGCCGCCGAGATCGGCGTGGTCGCGGGTGAACCAATCGTACTGTTCGGACTGCGTGACTGCGCCGCGGCTGGCGGGCGGGGGCAGATTGTTCGAAGCCAGCGCACTCGCGGTTCCGGCGCTCGAGATGGCGGCGTGCCAGGACTCGCCGGCCTGCGCCGGGAACACGCCGACCTCGGCGCCATATGCCGGCGAAGGCGTCAGGGCAAACGCGCTGCGCACGACGGTTGCTTCGAGCGCATCCGTATCGGGAAGAATCTGTGGGCGCCCCGGCTGGTAATCGTCACCAGCATCGAGGCCGTTGAACTGGAACGCGGTATCGGTCCAGGAGAAGCCACGCTGGGAGATGACGGCGAGCCGGTTGTCGGCGAGGCCGGTGAAATCGAGCGGCTCGGTCACAGTGCCGGGCTCGCGCGTAAACAGAGCCGATGCGAGCGAAAAGCCTTCCGGATAGACGTGAGCGCCAGGATCGCCGTTCCACTCACCTGCCTCGGCGGCGGTTGTGCGCTCCAGGCGAAACGGCGCGCCCGGCGTGACCACCAGAGTGAGGCGGAGGGTTTCACGCGGGACGACATCGACCGATCGCGCGGACTTCCGATCTCCTTCAAGCGAGATGCGGTAACGGCCGTACGGCAGCGCAAGCGCGAATTGGCCAGCGCCGTCGGCGCGCTTAAGCAATCGCATGCCCCCGCCCTCGATCACCACGCTGGCCGCAGGCACAGCGCTGCCGGCATCGGTGCGGACTACACCCTCGATACGGCCCAGCGTCAACTGCGCGCGCAGGATTCCGCAGCCAAGCCACGCGGCCAGCAGCAGACAACCCAGGATGGCCCTCAGCCCGCGGCCGAGCCGGGCCGGGCGTGCCCGGCCCCTACGATTCCGTTGTAGGGGCGAGGCATGCCTCGCCCTCGCGTCACGCGCGACGAGACGCAATCCCATAGACTATTGTCGCAACACCACAAAGCGGCTGATCGAGTACCCAAATACGCCACCCACGAACACGTCGGAAAGGAAATGCGACGACCACGTCATCCGCGAGAATCCCACCAACCCCGTCAAGCCGTAAGCGACGTACGGAACCCAGCGGTGCTCGCGCCCGTAACGGCGGGCCACCACGGTGGCGATGGAGGCCGCGGCGATGGTGTGACCGGAGGGGAAACTGCCTTGGCCGCGCAGCCACGGCCCGCCGCTTTGAAACCAGGTGTCGGAATAATTGCCGTGCAGGCCGATCACGGCGGGCCTGAGACGCCGGTCGATGTCCTTCATAACGATGGTGACGAGCTCGGAATCGGCTACCGCTTCGGCCGCCAGCAGCGCCGTCTTCTTCGATTTGTCATCCTTGCGGATCAGCCCCGCCGCGTAGAATGAGACTGGAACCAGCGCCATCCCGATCGATGCGTTGTTGCCCGAGACCACGCGATTGAAGCCGAGGTAAGTCGTGCTATCGCGGAAATACCGCCCTTCTATCGGGTCGACTCCCACCACCAGTGCAACCGTCACGCCGACCACGGCGAGCGCTGGAAGAAGCGCGGACCGATGGCGCAAGTGCGCCGGAAACAGCCAGATGTTCTTCTGATCGCTGAGGAAATTGCCAGGCAACTGTTTCCACGACACTTCGCGCTCGGGCGCGGCCGCTGGCGCGGGCTTTGGTGCAAGATCTCCCGGCGGCGCATCCTGCGCGCGGATCTGCGACGGCAGCGCCGCAGCGGCAAGCAGGAGAAATGCGAAGGCGGCACGGTCGGTCAAAACAGATCCCTCTCTCTGAAACGCCAGTGTAGCAGTTGAGCGGGGCAAGGAACCTGCCGGCCACGAATGGCGTAGATGGCACGCCCGGCACTGCCTGGCACAGCGTGAGCGGCACGCAACACGCCTCGCGCGCATCTGCGCGGAACGCGCCATGCGAAAATGAAGGCGTATGGGTTCCCGTTTGCTCGCGGCCTTCTTCGCGGTGTGTCTGGCCGCTTCGGCGCAGACCATGTCGGTTGCGAAGTTGCGGCAATTCCTCGAATCGTCCGCGCCCATGCTCAAGCAGGGCACCATGTCCGACCGTGAGATGGCGGCGTACCTGGAAAAAGTGAAGCTCAGCGAAAGACTGGACGAGCGCCAGATCGAAGACTTCCAGGGCGACATGCGAATCGGCCCGAAAACGCTGCTGGCGCTGCGAAGGCTGGCGGCGGAAAGCGCGTCGCTGCCAGTCGCCACGGCGGTCGCGCCGCCGCTCAAGCCGAAGCCCATCCCGCCGCCCACCTCCGAGGAACAGGCAGCCATATTGGACGATGTGCGCGAATACGCTTTGAATTACAGCGACACCCTGCCCGACTTCATTTGCACGCAAGTGACGCGCCGCTTCGGTGCGCCTCTGCCTGGCACCAAGTACGGCGGCCCGGTCGACGGCAGCCCGCGCTGGCAGGCGCTCGATACGCTGCAGATCCGTCTCAGCTATTTCGAGAAGAAGGAGAAGTACACGGTGGTGCTGATGAACAACGCCATCGTGAACCAGGATTACGAGAAAGTCGGCGGCTCGAAAGCGTTCGGCGAGTTCGGCAGCATGATGCGCGAGATCTTCGAGCCCTCCACCGAAGCCCGCTTCGAGTGGGACCACTGGGGCACCCTGCGCGGCAAGCGCGTGATGGCGTTTAAGTATCACGTGCGGCTCGACCGTTCCCACTTCCAGATCGCGGTGGAGCAGGGCAAGCTGCACATTACCACGGCTTATCACGGGCTTATCGAAGTGGAGCCGGATACGCACGCGGTGGTGCGCATCGTGCAGGAAGCCGAAAACATTCCATCGGATTTCCCCATGAAGGAAACCAGCGATGTTCTCGATTACGACTATCAGGAACTCTCCGGCCAGACCTTCCTACTGCCGCTGAAGTCGGAGGTAATCATGAAGACGCTGGATGACATACAGAAACTGGACGAGGAATTCCGCCTGTACCGCAAGTATTCGGCCGATTCCACTTTCAAGCCCTACGAGGCGGAGCCCATCGCTCCGCTGCCCGACGACAGGACCAACGAAACCAAGAACCCCGCCACGCCGCCCAAGCCGTAGGGTAGGGCACGCTTTAGCGTGCCCGTGTTCATCCGTGGCTCAAACTTGAGGGACAATGAAGCCATGAGCGGAATCCAGTTCGTGACTGATGAGAAGGGCCGAAAGGTGGCCGTTCAAATCAATCTCAAAATACATCGGGAACTGTGGGACGACATCGAGGACGTGCTGGTCTCCCGTTCGCGGCGGCACGAGAGGCGGATCCCGCTGGGAAAAGTAAAAGCAAGCCTCATCAAGGCTGGCAAGCTGTCGCGCCCTGACCTAACACTGTCTTGCTAAGCCCGGAGGGCGGCAGAAAATGACCCAAGGCGTGAGCCTTGGGAAAGGGACGGGCCGGCCGAAGCCCCGGAACGGGGCGAAAGAACATTCCGCTCGCGGCATTCTTGCGCCCCGTTTCCGGGGCTACATCGAGCGACCGGTGTACCCACGGCTAATGCGCCGTGGGCTACTATCTTTCGCCCTGCCGCGCTTTAAGAAGCGCGGCGGAAGCGAGACGCTTTCGGCTCTCTAGACTAACTCAAGCCTTAGCTCACGGCCCACCGCCGCGGCGGCTTTGCGCAGGGTGCCCAACGTCACTGCATCATACGCGGGATCGAGCAACCGATCGAGCGCCGCGCGGCTGGTGTGCATCCTCCGCGCCATCTCTGCCTTGGTGAACTGCTTCGCCTTCATCGCAGCTTCCACCTGCCGGGCAAGGACGCGCTTAATGGCAGTCGCAGTAACTTCCCCATAAGTGCCGTCCTCGCGAAGCCAGGTGTCGAACGATGGTCCGATATTTTTCTTTTTCATATGCGCCATTAGGCCTCGGGCCGGGTTCACGGCATAGCGTACGATCTTCGGCGTCCTGGTTAAGCGTGGCGGCCGACGGGGCGAGCCGCCAGACATGCCCGGCTGGTACACTCAGATTCCAGAGGGCTCGGTGCGCCAAAAATACCTCGGCGACTCCTACGATATCGTAAAGCGCTTCTGGGCGGAAAGCCTTCACTTGATCGCGCCCCTATATGCCCATCCGCGATTTGTTCCCAATAAGATTTACGCGGAATACACCCGGCTAACCACAATCCCTATTCTCCCCGCGTCCCCGACGGCTCCGTTTGGGATCTTGCTGGACCCCGACACCGGGATTCCCCGTCCAACTGGCCCTACGGAACGCGTAACGGTTAAGCATGCGCCACTGAGCTTTATCGCGGATATCGACAAAGAGTGCGGCCCGGCGTACTTGATCTGCTTCGACCAGAGCCGCAAGCGTTGCAATGATCTCACGTGGGACCGCCAAAGAGAGGAAAAGATGACATATCTACGAGACCGCGGCCTGAGCTCTTTCTACTATGTGTCTCACGCGTCGTTCCTCTTTGCCTCGCGAGGCCCGGATGTCATAAGGGCCATCCGCGCCAAACTCTCGTCGCTCGGCGTCCCACCAGACCGCCTCCAACCGGATGACGGCCAGTGAATTCGGTCGGCGCGCGGGGCACGGCGCGGCGCGCTAGAATACCTGCGTGGTCGCAAGCGCCGAAACTCGTGGTCCCGCTGTCGCCCTTGTAATGGCCTGCTTCACCACTCTTGCCTTTGGGCAGTCAGATTCTGCGTCTCAAGCTGCCCCTCAGTACGTGACGGCACAGCGCATCCAGATTTCCGAATCCTGCCCGTTGGTCGCGAAGTGGCTGGCACAAGCATTTCTCCCCGGAACCCATTGGCAGATGCTTCGCTATGAACCGGACTTAGGAACATTGACCTTCAAGATAGTCTCGTCCCCAAACCTCACGAAAGAGCAGGCCCGATTCGGCGTGGCGGACAAGGCGAGGAACGTCCACATTGCGCAGGTGGCCTTTACGCTACGGTCGCTGGTCACAAGCACGCTTTCCTTTGGAGATAACCAGCGCCCTGAGGGTGACAGTTGCACAATCGCGGCCGCCTTCAAGTTTGCGGCCAAGGACGGCACGCCCCTGACCTCAAGCGGCAAGATGGAGGCCGAATTACTAAAGTTGCTTAAGGACCGCTACGAGGAGCACGGTCTCGACTACTAGCGCTCGCCCGTTCTGCGCCGCGCTGCTCGCCCTGATCTCCCATCCTGGCCACCTCGACTATAGAGAATTCCAACGAAAGTCCTACAATCCCTCGAATTCCCCTGCGTGCTTTGGCGCTATACTTTAGATTCAGAGGGTCGAACATGCGGAAGTACGGCAAATTCGCGGCGTTGATTGTCGTCGTGATCGGGACGCTGGTGTGGCTGGCCTTTGCTGGGTCTGGGGACAGCAAAACCTACTACAAATCGATTGACGAATTGAGCCAGATGGGCGACCGGGCTTACGGGGCGCGGCTGCGCGTCGGCGGCGATGTCGCGGTCGGTTCCATCCAACACGTCGGTGGCAAGGTGTTGTTCACGCTGAAGCAGGACACCCGCACGCTGCAGGTCGCTTACGCTGGCATCGATCCGCTGCCCGACACCTTCCGCGATGGCGCGCAGGCGCTGGCCGACGGCCGCATGGATCGAGATGGCACCTTCCACGCTTCCAAAATCTCCGCCAAGTGCGCGTCCAAGTATGAGGCCAAACCGAACGTACAGGCTCCGGGCCAGCCCGACGTGCATAGCGGAAAGCCCAGCGTTTAGGATCTGCCATGAAGTGATCGGTTGCATGGCGTTGACTGACCGCTCCCTAACGGTCGCGGCTCCGATAGCATGGTCGCGGCTCCGAATGGCGGTTGCGGCTCGGATAGAGCTTCAGAGCCGCGCCCCGTCAGGGAGCGGTTGCCGAAGCATTAGCGAGATGTAGAGAGGGGTCATGGAGAATCTGGGTTCGCTGGCCATCTTACTGGCATTTTGCGTTGCTCTGTACGCGACGCTGGCTTCCGTGGTGGGCCACGTGCGCCGCAAACCGTTCCTGGTGGAAAGCGGACGCCGCGCGGTTTACGCCGTCTGGGTGTTGGTCACCATTGCATCCGCCATTCTGGTTCACGCGCTGCTGACCGGCGATTTCCGTTTCGCCTACGTGGCCGAGCACAGCAACAACGCGCTGCCGGTGCTCTACAAATTCGCCGCGTGGTGGAGCGGGCAGGAAGGCTCGCTGCTGTTCTGGATGTGGCTGCTGTCGTCGTATACAGCGGTCGTCGCCTTCACCAATCGCCGCCGGCATCGCGACATGATGCCGTGGGTCCTCGCCATTCTCACCACCATCGAAATCTTCTTTCTCACGCTCAACAACTTCGTCGCCAACCCGTTCAAGCTGCTGGCCAACGAAGGTCTCATCGTCAAGCCGCCGGATGGCAGCGGCTTGAGCCCCGTGCTGCAATACCCGGCCATGGCCATCCACCCGCCCATGTTGTATCTCGGCTACGTGGGTTTCGCGGTGCCGTTCGCTTTCGCCATGGGATCGCTGATCACGCGGCAACCGGGCGATGGCTGGATCCACACCACGCGCCGCTGGACGCTGGTCACGTGGCTGTTCCAGGGCACCGGCGTGATGCTTGGCGCGGCGTGGGCTTACCACGTGCTCGGCTGGGGCGGCTACTGGGAATGGGACCCGGTGGAGAACGCTTCGCTGCTGCCCTGGCTCAGCGGCACGGCCTTCCTTCATTCGGTGATGATGCAGGAAAAGAAGGGCATGATGAAGGTGTGGAACATGGTCCTCATC
>Ga0181530_10004841_pt1 | contig 14055 bp, 6 predicted proteins | sample PEATcosm2014_Bin_42_FD_119769 | JGI IMG/M metagenome (GOLD analysis project Ga0181530, IMG submission 119769) | Peatland microbial communities from MTU Mesocosm Facility, Houghton, MI, USA - PEATcosm2014_Bin10_60_metaG | ecosystem: Environmental > Terrestrial > Soil > Wetlands > Peat | place... | reverse complement strand
TGCCCTGATCAACCAAAAGATGAACACTCCCGAAGGCCAGGGCAACATCAATCCTATTCTCTATTCCCTGGCCGCCACCGCGCCTGCGGCGATCCACGACATCACCAGCGGTAACAACATCGTACCTTGCTTGCCAGGTTCCACGGATTGCCCCGCCACCGCGCCCTTCCAGCTCGGCTACAGCGCCGGCGCCGGCTACGACAAGGCAACTGGACTAGGCTCGGTCGATGCTTTCAATCTGCTCGAGGCGTGGGGCTCAGCAATTGCCGGAAACCTGCCGGCTCCAACCTTGGCCGCACCGGCCAACGGGGCGGCAGGCGTGGCTCTTGCCGCTGAATTCAGTTGGACGAACGTCGCCGGCAACGCCGGTTACCGCATCCTGATCGCAACCAGTCCCGCCGGCCTGCCGACCGACCCTGCAACGTCCACCTGCAATGCCTGCGCGATTGTGGACGAGACCAGCACGAATTCGAACTCGTACGCTCCGCCCGGCGCTCTAGCTGCAGGCATTTACTTTTGGCAGGTGCAGGCCCGTGAGCCCTCTTCGAGCGGTGGCACGGCTGCCTGGTCGAGCATTTTCAGCTTCACTACGACCGGTCCGGCCCTGGCGGCGCCGGCGCTCGTGGCGCCCGCCAATGGCGCGACAGGGGTCTCGGTGCCGCCCACTTTCAGTTGGGGCACGGTGGCAGGGAATGCCGGCTATCTCTTATTCATCGCAAAGACGCCGGGTGTACTGCCCACAAATCCAGCCGTCGGGACCTGTTCAGGTTGCTCAACGGGCAGGAAAGTCAACGCAACCTCTTACACCGCGCCCAGCGCTCCCACTGCGGGTAATCTGGCTGCGGGGACCTACTATTGGCAGGTCAAAGCCTTATCCTCTTCGAACGGCGTGTACGGTGCCTGGTCGAGCGTCTTCAGCTTCACTACCGTCCCCGGAGATTTTTCGCTAAGCGTTTCCCCTAGCACCTTGACGATGACCGCCGGCGGCAACGCTACGTCCAACCTCACCTTCACGCCGATCAACGGCCTTTCGGGCAGCAGCGTCGCCTTCTCCTGTAGCGTGTCCAGCACGCTGGCAGGAGTAACCTGCGCTGTCGGAGCGCTCGGGAGCAACAACACCGCCACGGTGACGATTACTGCCTCCTCCTCGGCATCGAGTTTCCCTGCGCTGAAAAAGATACACCCGCTGAACGCGGGCGCGTCGCCGGCTTTGGTGGCGGCGTGGTTGCTGCTGGTGTTCTTGATCGTCCTGAATGGGCGTCGCTCCCAAACTCTGCTGCGGACGGAGTGGGTGCGGCAGATCGCGTTCCTTGCGGCGTTGACGGTGGCGCTCGTGGCCGGCCTTAGTTGCGGAGGCGGCAGCGGCGGTGGGGTGAGTCCGCCGCCCTCCGAATCCGGGACTGTCACCGTGCTGGGTACGGGGCCAAGCACGAGCCATAGCGTGACGATTTCCGTGAGCGTGGACTAACCACAACCACGAGGTCGAATCCGAAGAAAGGACAAAGAACGGAAAATGGAAATTAGAAACTGAAAACTAGCCTAGTTGTGCAGGCTATGCACGACCGTCCAATCGGCCCGGTGAAGCTGCCATTTTCCAGTTTCCTTTTTCGAGTTTCCAATCTCAGGCGATCCAGGCGTGCAAGGCATCCGCGAATCTGTCGAGCGTAAGCGGGCCTGTTTCGCGCCCCACGGGGAATTCCTGGGGAGCAACAACATAGGCTTCGGCGAGGCTCTCGGCCAGACACACGCACGCAGTTGAGCGCTGGTATTCCTCGTAACGGTTGGCGGCCAGCCAAACGTACGGTGCAAGCATCTCGGCATCGATGGCGCTGCCGGGCAAGTCCGGGACGGGAGGGAGAGGATTAAGCTTCTCGGGATTTTCAAATAAAATCACGCCGGTAAAGGGTTTTGGCTTGTTGCGAATTCCGAACTGCGCCACGAGGAAAGAAGGACGTGCGCGACGGAGCGCTTCCGAGGAAGCCCATTCTACGAACGAGTTTCCAAACAGCAAGGCGCCGTTGCCACTGAGATAAAGCGAGCGCAGGAACTCCCGGATCGCGGGGTTTGTCGCCACTTCCTCCGGACACCACGGCGTGACTTCGACTTTGCGCAGATAATCGAACACTGCGTCCGCGTCGGAGAGGTCCTTCCCCATGGTATTCATCTCGTGCGCGAAGCTCTCCCGGAAGGAAGCCAGCCTGCCGTAACTGAGCAGGATGGCGGCAGGGGGCGTCGCCCCGGCAGTTCCGCTCGTTCGCAGGTAATCGACCAGGCTGGACCCGGCGTCACACACCCAAGTGTCCGCAAGTGACGAGTCCGGACGGCCCAACGCCACATCCAGCAGTCCTCCGGACCGCCCCCCGGCCCCGCCGGGTACACCTCCCAGAAGAGTTTGCGCAGGACTCTGATTCGGGCCGGATGAAGTCAAATCGAGTTTCAGCGGGCGGCCGATTCCCTGCCACTTCGTCCAAACCGTTTCCGGATCAAGCGGAAGGGGCTTAGGTAGAATCAAGAGAATCAGCCGGCGTTGGGCCTTGCCGGCGGCGGCCTGAGTTTTCGGGCCGCGCTGATCAACCACGTCGAAAACGGCTTGCACAGCTCTCCGCCATTCCTGGAAGTAGGGCGAGCGGGCCAGAAGAGACGAATTCTCGATAGTCTGTTCAGTGGTCGAGAACTGCTTCCAGTGGCGCACCCCCATCTTTTCCTCGAGTTGCACCACGTCCTGGAACAGGCTGGAAAACTCAACTTCGCTCAGGCCGGCCACGTACACGATCAGGCGCTGAACCGTCTGCCGCTCATACGGAAACTGGTACTCCCACTCGCGAAGATGCTGGTTGGTGAAGGGAAGGAAGGTCAGCGGCAGGCGCTTGAGCAGGCCTTTCCTCAACGCATCCTGAACGTCTTCCGGCAGCTTTTCTTGCATGCCAACTCCCAGCTTACACGGGGTTCGAAGGGAGCGCCCCCTCGTTCCCGGGCTTCGCACCAAACCCTGCACCCCATATTCTATGTCCCCCGCATGTGTTTTTCAATCAGGTGGCGCGGCAACATTCTGAAATCGCTCTCTGTGCGGAAACGATGCGCTCCGTGACAGCCGCCCTACTCACAGTGACAACGCTTGGTGTTAGAATTGAGTTCGGCAAGGAGACGGGTCAGGGATTCCTATGGCTAGGATACGCGATGCGCGGCCCCAGAGCTCCTCACGCGGATATATGCGTCGTGACGAGGCTAAGAGTCCTTCCAAATTCCGGACTTTCATCACGCAAGCGAAGGCGTTCGCCGCCCTGCGCGGAGTGTTGCTCGCACTCCTGCTGGGAGCGGGAGCCCTTGGGTCAGCCGAGAAGGGCGCTTTAACGGGAACCATCGTTGGGCCGTCCAATCGCCCAATTCCCGGAGCGAAGGTCACCCTGACCGCTGCCGATGGGAGCCGACAAACCGCTAGAGCGGATCAGAAGGGGCGCTATTCGTTCTCCTCCCTGGAACCCGCCAATTATGACCTTGTTGCGGAGGCTGCCGGCTATAAACCTGGCAGGCGAGCTGATGTGCGGGTTACGGGTGGGACCTCCGCCACTGTTGACTTGTTTCTAACCGCGAGCGCTGCTTCCCAACCCAATCCAGAGTCCGCCCTTGCACTACCGACCGGCTTTTACGACGACACACCCTTGAAGGCCAGCGGAGTCCAGACCACGATTGACGCGGCTGGGTATTCCTCCCAAGCGCAGAGCCCGCGACGATTGTTAAGCGAGGGTCCAAGCCTTTCCCTCGACCCACTCTCTCCCCGCGAGCTCGAAACGCCCAAATCCACAGAAACAGAGCACAGGCTTAGGGAAGCCCTTCGAACGGATCCCGACGATTTCGATGCCAATCATCAGCTTGGAGAGTATTACCTTTCCGCGGCAAAACCCGCCGCCGGTTTTCCTTATCTCGAAAAGGCACAGGATTTGAAGCCTGGAGACGCCTCAAATGAATTCGATCTGGCGCGCGCTTATCTCGGAACCAAGAACGCGGCGAAGGCACAGCAGCTTCTGCGAGACTTAATCCGCCGCAATGACAGCCCCGAATACCACAATCTACTCGGTCAGGCCGACCAAGCGCTGAATGATCCAGCTTCTGCGCTCAAAGAATTCAAGCTTGCGGCGCAGATGGACCCAAGCGAGAAAAACACGTTCGACTTGGCGAACGAGTTGTTCTTCGTCACCAACAGCAACGGTCCTGCTGTTGAGGCTTTCACGCGAGGCGTCGCGCTTTTTCCAAATTCCGTAAGGATGTACATTGGGCTCGGTATCGCCCTTTACGCGCGCAATTCTTACGATGCGGCAATCGAGGCGCTGTGTCACGCTTCCGATCTCGCCCCTTCTGATTCCCGGCCTTATGTCTATCTCGGTAAGATGTACGACGTTTCGAAGGGCCGGGCCGATGAGGTCGCGAAGCGCATGCGGAGGTTCATGGAGACAAACCCGGACAACCCGCTTGCTTACTACTATGGCGCTCTCAGCTTATGGAAAGGCGCTCACGGCGATACGCAAGACATCGACGGGGCCCGGATTGAAGCGCTGTTCAAGAAATCGCTGGCGCTCGACAAGCAGTCGGCGGACACGCATCTGCAGCTCGGAATCCTCTACCATGATCAGCGTCGCGAACCGGACGCCATCGCGGAGTTTGAGGCGGCCGTCCGCTTGAAACCGGACGATCCCGATCCTCACTACCACTTGGCGCAGGTTTACCTCCGGATGGGTGACAAACAACGGGGGCAGGCAGAATTGCAGATTTACGAGAAGCTCCACGCGCGCTACGGCCGAAAATCGAAATTCGAAGATTGAGCGACTCTTGGGTGACGTATGCATCGCCGCGAACGTGAAGCCATTCGGAATATGTCATCCTGAGCGAAGCGAAGGATCTCTGCAGTTGTTCGTAGGTCGTTGACCCACGGGAAACTGCGGAGATCCTTCGCTTCGCTCAGGATGACATCCGATTTCTTCACATCTTCTTATGTATGCGCCGCGCGAAAATACCAATCGACAATCGCCGATCGCAAATCGACAATCATTCGTAGCGCAGCGCCACCATGGGATCCACTTTCGTCGCCCGGCGCGCGGGGATAAAACTGGCCAACCCCGCGATGGCTAACTGCACGAGCACGATCAGCCCGAAGGTTGAAGCGTCAGTAGGCCGCACCGAATAAAGGTATGAAGTCAGCAGCCGCGTCAAGGCGAACGCGCCTGCAATTCCAGCGGCGATTCCGATCAGGAGCCAACCAACGTTCTGGCGCACAATCAACCAAACAATCTGCCGCCCTCGTGCGCCGAGAGCCATGCGTACGCCGATTTCGTGAGTCCGTTGTCGCATGCCATAAGACGCTACGCCGTAGATGCCCACCGCCGCCAGCACGGCTGCGATCGAAGCGAAAGCTCCAATCAACAGCAAGATGAACCGCCTTCCCGCGGCTTCTCTGGCCACCCATTCATCCATGGTCTTGATATCGGTGACCGGCTGGTCGGGGTCGACGCGCCAAATCTCTTTTTCGATTCGTGGAATCAGCCATGACGGCTCTGCGGCGATGCGCAGAACCAGCGACATCTCCTGCGCCGGCCATTGATCGTAAGGGATGAAAAGTTCAGGACCAGGCGGCACATCCAGCCCGAGTTGCCGAACATCGCCCACGATCCCTACGATCTGAAGCAGGTGCGGCTTGAACTGGACACGAGTGCCTGCGGAAGTTTGCTCGGCAACGTAGCGGTAGACCACGATATTCTTGCCGACCGGGTTCTCGGTCGGCCAGTATTTGCCGGACATGCTGCGGTTGATCACGCCGACCAAGGGCGAGTTTGCAGAATCACCCGTCTCCAGTTCTCTGCCATTCAACAACGGTATTCCCATGGTGCGAAAATAGCCCGCGCTGACGGCATGGTAGCCCGCGACGCCCTCGACGGGGTGGGGTCCCGGTATCTGAAATCCGTCCTGCTTCCAGTAGCGCGTCAACGGAAGGTCCGTGACGGCGCTGGCGGAGAGAACTGCAGGCTCGGCCGCGAGACGTTGCAGGATGCGGTCGAAGTAGGTTGCCTGTTTCTCCGGTGTTGAATACTTTGCCTCCGAAAGACTCACGCCCATGGTCAGCAGAAGTTCTGTGCGGAAACCCACGTTAACTTCGAGCAGGCGAATGAGGCTTTTCATCATCAGGCCGGCGCCCACCAGCAGAACGAGGGACAAGGCGACTTCGAGCGCCATCAGGCCCCCGCGCATCCCGCCCATGCGACTGGCCGCGAGGGAACTTTGCGCGGGCCGGGTAGCCTTCCAAGCAGGCAAAATGCCGAACAGAACGCTCGAGAGCACCGACAGGAGCGCGCTGAAAACCAGCACCGTCCAATTGAGATGGAGATGGGCGTCTTGAAGTCGTGAAAAGAGTGAACTGAACGGCGGCGCGATGCGCCCCACCAGCGGTATTGCCCAATAAGCCAGCGCGATGCCGATGGCGCCGCCGGAACCTGCCAGGAGCATGCTTTCGGTTAGCAGTTGGCGGAGAATGCGCCCGCGGCTTGCCCCCACCGCCGTGCGGATGGCCATCTCGCGCTCGCGCGCCGCACCTTGTGATAAGAGCAGGTTCGCGACGTTGGCGCAGGCAATGAGAAGTACGAAGGCGACCGCGCCAAGCAAAAGCCATGCAGTCTGGCCGGCGTCCGAAACGACGTAGCCCGCAAGCGATCCAAGAACGATGCCTTGCGCTTGTTCCGAATCAGGATAGGCTTGCGCGAGACGGGCGGCGATGCCGTTCATCTCCGCCTGCGCCTGCTCCTTGCTTACACCCGCGGCAAGGCGCCCCAAGACCCTCACATAATGCCAATTACGCGCCGGGTTTGGAATCACGGGTACAAAGATCTCGGAGACCGGGACTGCCCAGGGGAGCCCTCGAAATCGGACTTGCGGAGGTAACACGCCGACGACTGTGTACACTTGCCCCTCGAGGTGGATCGATTTGCCGACGATTCCTGTATCGCCGCCGAATCGCCGTTGCCAGAGTGCATAACTCAAGATGGCCACGCTTTCGGCATCATCGCCCCTAAACTCGCGCCCAAGCAAAGGGCTAACTCCCAAGGTCGCGAAGAATCCGGGTGTGACGGTCGAAGCCTGAAGGCGCTCGGGTTCCGCCGTGCCTGTCAGGTTCACAGAGTCACCTCCGTAGGCCGCCAGCGATTCGAACGTGCGGGTTTGGCGCTGCCAGTCACGGAAGTCGGCATACGACGCCTGCTCGACACCACGTTTTCTCTTGCCCTCCAGGGGAAAGAGTCTGAAAAGCCGCTCCGAATGAGGGTAAGGCAGGGGACGCAGCAAGACCGCATCCAGCAGGCTGAAGACGACCGCGGTTCCCCCGATGCCGAGGGCAAGCGTTAACGCCGCCACGGCCGTGAACCCGCGATTCCTGCGCAGCACACGCAAACCGAAGCGCAAGTCTTGCCACGTGGTTTCGACCGTCGATTCCCAGCCGACACTGCGGATTTCTTCCTTGACCGCGTCCACGCTGCCCATTTCGACTCGCGCGGCGCGCAGTGCTTCTACTTGGCTCATGCCGGAACGCATCTTGTCTTCCGCCGCAGCGTCGAGATAGCCGCGCAGTTCTTCGTCCATCTCTCCTTCCTCTTGCTTCTTTCGGAACAGAGCGCGGATGCCGGCTACGATGCTGTTAAGGCCAAACATTGAAACTCCTTCACCACCAAGGCACGAAGACACAAAGAAGGACCACGCGGCAGGAGGCAGGGGACGAGTCATCATGGCTCCTAGCCGTTCGCATCCTGCTCTTGCTGTGTGGCTTCGTGCCCTGGCGGCAGCTCGCCTTCAATCGCAAATCATCAATCACTCGTGCCGGAGTGCCACCATCGGGTCGACCTTTGCGGCCCGGCGGGCGGGAGCCAGGATGGCCAAGCAGGCCACACCCAACAACACGAGGGGCACGGTCACGAACGTCACAGGATCAATGCTGCGGACTCCGTAGAGTAGGCTGGAGACAAGGCGCCCCACCGCAAGACTGGCAGCCAGGCCGATTCCGAGACCCACGCCAACCGTGCTGAGACCTTGCCGGGCAAGCATGGAGAGTGTCTTGCCGGCCGATGCGCCGAGGGCCGTGCGAATGGCAATCTCGCGAGTGCGCGCCGCAACGCTGTAGCTCATCAATCCGTACAAGCCCACTGCGGCGAGGGTCAATGCCAGGAAGCCGAACACGCCCAGGAATGACGCGGTGAGGCGCGCCAGAACGAGCGATTTCCCAACCTGTTCCTCCATCGTTTCCACGCCATAGACTGGCAGGCCAGGGTCGAGGCGCTCGACTTCCCGCTCAACGACCGGAGCGAGAGCTTTAGGTTCTCCTGCCGTCTTAACCACCAAGTAGATCCCCATGGATGAAAAGTCCGCAAGGTCCTGCGCGTTCTGCGCCGCGAGCTGGTAGAGGCAAGGCGTCAGGGTTTCTCCGATCGTCTTCGATTTTGCGTCACCGGCCACACCCGCGATCTCGTAGTCTTTGTTCCACCAATGCACGCGTTGCCGAATCGGATCCTGCGCGGGAAATAATCGCTCCGCCAGCACGCGGTTAATGATGGCAACCGGCGGCGAGGAGGCCGGGATATCGCGGAAGCTCCTGCCTTTGAGTATGGGAATCCCCATGGTCTCGAAAAACCGCGGTCCAACCACGTGTCGGTTTGCATCCACCGAGCGGGACGTTCCCGGAATCGAAACCGGGCTGCCGCTGCTGTAAATGCCCAAGGGCAGCGGCGCCACGATACTTGCAGAACGCACGCCAGGCAGCACCGACACCTGCTCTTCGAGTTGCTGAAAGAAAAGCGCGCTGCGTTCCTTCGAGTAGCCTTGGGCTGTGGTGTCGAGGGTGGCGATAAGAAGGTGATCCGGGCGGAAGCCGAGGTCAATTGAAAAACCGTTCCAGAGACTATGCAGGAACAGCATGGCGGCGGCCAGCACCACCACCGAGACGGCCACCTGGACCATGACGAGGGCTTGGCGGGTCCAGGGGGTGGCGAAAGCGGTTGCGGCGGTGCCGTGATCTCTCAGAGAGGAGTTGAGGTCCAGTCGTGTGGTGCGAGCCGAGGGCGTGAGTCCGAACACGAGGCTGGTCAATAGGGCGATTCCCAAGGTTACCCAAAGAACTCGCAGATCGGGCGCAAAGTTGAGGACGATCGGCCAGTTGAGCGGAAGCTCCACCCCGGCGACCGCTTTGCTAGCAGCCCACGCCAGGAATAATCCCGCCGCGGCGCCGAGAAACGCCAACATGAGGTTCCCGATCATCAATTGGCGGATGATGCGCCCTCGGCCGGCGCCTATCGCCAGCCGAATGGCAATCTCTCTTCGCCGCGAGGTCCCACGCGCCAGCAACAGATTCGCGATATTGACGCAGGCAATCAGCAAGACCAGGCCCGCGACCGCCATCACCACCGACGAAACTCCCAAAAACATGTTGCCGAGCTCTCCGGGAAATACGCCATCGGTGGCGAGTGCAACGGGCCGCTTTATCTCCTTCCCTACCACTGGGTGCAGCCGGTCATGGATAACGTTCACCTCCGCCAGCGCCTTTTGGCGCGACACCGGGGCTTTGAGCCGGCCGAAGATCCAAAAGCCCTGCTCGTCGCTAGTGAAGGGATGGGCTTGTGCCTCCGTGACATCGAGTTGTGACAGCGTGGCCATGGGCGCCCAAAGGTCAGGTGCGATGCCGACATCCACGGTGCGCAGGTCGCTTGGCATTACACCCACGACGCTGTAGCTTGCGTTGTTGAGCCGAATGGACTTCCCCAGGATCTCGGGGTCACCGCCGAACCGTTTGCGCCAAAACTGATAGCTCAAGATCACGACCGGCTTAGGCGAGGAAATCTGATCTTCATCCGGCAGAAAGCCACGCCCTAAGGCCGGCTTAATCTGCAAAGTGGTGAGAAAATTCCCAGTGACGAACCCTCCATAGATATGCTGTGGCGGCCGGGTTGAGTTCAAGTTCGCCGTGAAAGGGAAGGCATGGCTGGTTGAGAGGCTCTCGAACGATTTTGCCTGGTCCCGGTACGCGACGTAATCCGCCCAGGTAAAATTCGTGTCCGAGAAACTCACCACTCGCTGAGGTTCAGGGACGGGAAGGGCGCGCAGGAAAAGGCCATTGAGCACGCTGAAGACGGTGCTGTTCGCCCCGATTCCCAGCGCCAGCGTAATCACCACCACAGTCGTGAATCCCGGATTGCGCTTCAGTTGGCGCAATCCGTAACGCACGTCCTGCCAGAGCGTCTCGAGTCTCGATTCCCACCCGGCGCGCCGGATTTCATCTTTCACCGCATCCACGCTGCCCATTTCGACGCGAGCCGCTCGCAGTGCTTCTTCCTGGCTCATTCCGGAGAGCAGCTTGTCCTTTGCCGCAGCGTCCAGATAGCCACGCAGTTCTTCGTCCATCTCGCGTTCGGCTTCTTTCTTTCGAATCAGTGCGCGTACTCCAGCAACGATGGTTTGAATGCGGAACATCGCAATCTCCTTCACCACCAAGACACCAAGGCACAAAGACTAGTCAATCAGCCATCGCAAATCACCAATCGCCAATGGCCCCGGCTCCCGCTTGCAAGATTCGCGTAATCGCCGCAAGCTGTCTTCCCCATTCCTCTGTCTCAGCCTTCAGTTGTTTCCGCCCGAGGCCGGTGAGGGTGTAAAACTTGGCTCGGCGATTGTTCTCCGTGGGCCGCCATTCCGGCTTGATCCAGCCCGCCCGTTCCAGGCGGCGGAAGGCGGGAAACAACGAGCCGGGGTTGACGCGAAATACTCCCTTGCTAATCTGCTCGATCCGCAGGGCTATGCCATAGCCATGCAGGGGCTCAAGCGCCAGAGTTTTCAAGATGAGCATGTCCAGAGTTCCCTGGACCAGCTCGCTGGATTTCATGATCTCTCCTCTCGACGGTCAAGATGAGGATACGCCTTTCCCCTAGACTGTCAAGAGGACAACATGTCATTTGTGATTTGCGATTGGTGATTGGTGATTGTCGATCGACGACTGTGGAGGTGTGAATGGCGATCTGAGAAGAAAGACCTGTGCCATTCCGAGGAGCCGCCGGCGACTCTGCCGATACGGCAGTGATCTACGGCAACCCTCAATACGACTCAATCAGAAATCACCAATCACAAATCGCAAATAACTGGTCATTCGTACCGCAGCGCCGCCATGGGATCGACTTTCGTGGCGTGGCGCGCGGGCAGGTAACTTGCAAGAAGGGCGACGGAAAACAGCAGGAGAGGAACCAGGAACAGCGTCAGTGGATCGTACGCGCTAGTCTGGTAAAGGGAGGCCCGAACCAGGCGTTCGGCAAGGGGAAAGAATGCCAATCCGATCCCGCAGCCGGAGATGGCGAGCGCGGCGCCGCGTTTCATGACCATCCACCAAAGCCCCCCCTGGTTGGCGCCCAGCGCCATCCGTATGGCCAATTCCCGCTGCTGTTGCGCCACGAGGTAAGACATCACACCAAACAGCCCAATGAGCGCCAGGGCCAAGGCGATCAATCCGAAGGACAACGTCAGGAGGGTGGCGAAGCGCCGCTGCGCCAGCGAATCGGATATTAGTGTGTCAAGGGCCGCAAAGCTGTAAATGGGGAGGTCCCTGTCGATCGACCAGATCTGCTGCTGGATGCGGGCGTATAGGTCCTTGTCCTGTGTGCCGCGGTCGGTTCGGAGGATTAAGGCAGTTCGGTCGCTGGTATGGGTCTGAAGTTGGAACATCGAGTGGTAGATCATGGGCGGCGGGTCGGCGTCGAGGGCTGAGATGCGCACATCTGCGGCGATACCAATAATCGTGAACAGGTCACGCCCGCCCCAGTGGAACCGTTGGCCGATTGGATCCCGCCCAGGAAAATACTGGCGCGCCATCGTTTCGTTGAGGATGGCGACGAAAGACGTATCGGGGCGATCCTGGTCTGTGAAGTTCCGGCCCCGTACAATCGAAATCCCCATGGCGTGGAAATATCCTGGCGTCACCAATGAGTTCTCCGCCCAGTGAAAATCATCGGGCGCGGCATGTTCGAGGCGGAACCCAATTTGCCGGCTGTCGCTTAGCGGCAAGTGGCTTGCGGCCGCCACGACCTGCACCCCCGGGAGATGCGCGAAACGGTCGATCAATTCCTTCTGTACAGCTTCTCGCTTCGCGGCATTGGGGTAGCGAGCCTCGTCAAACAGAGTACGCACGATGTAAACGCCCTGAGGACTAAACCCAAGAGGGACATTCAAGACTCGCACGAAGCTCCTGAGCAGCAAGCCGCCCCCGACTAACAGAAGAAGCGTGGCGGCGATTTCTCCCACCACGATGAAATTCTGCAACCGATCCGTTCCACGCGCCCCGCGGTTTTGCGCGGATTCCTTTAGGCAGTCCTGCGGCGCGACGTGCGAGAGCCGCCACGCCGGAACCAATCCGAAAAGCACCGTAGTCAGCAACAAGAGCACAACCGTAAACGCCAGGGCCATGGGCTCGATCGCCGCTTCCTCGAGGCGCGGCACGTCTGCCGGGCCGAAGACACGCACTCCCTTCACCAGCAAGAAAGCCAAAGCAAACCCGCCGCCGGCTCCTAGAAGCGAGAGCAGAAGGCTCTCCACCAGACACTGACGCACCAGACGGGATCGCGCTGCGCCCATCGCGCTCCGAACTGCCATTTCGTGAGTACGATAACTGCCGCGAGCCAGCAGCAGATTCGCGACGTTGGCGCAGGCGATCAAAAGAACGCTGGCGACAGCGGCCATCAGAAGAATCATCAACGGCCGGGCCTTTTGCACTGCGTAGGCGGCAAGGCGGTGCACATGGGGGACCACTCGGATGTTGCCGGAGTAGGATTCCGGTAGCTGCTGCATAAATCCGGCAGCCACGGAGTTAACATCTGCAAGGGCCTGCTGCTCGCTCACACCCGGCTTCAGCCGCCCGATGAAATTGACGCCAAATTCCATCAAGCGATCCTTCAAGCGGTCTGGAGCGAACACTTCCGGAACCCACAGGTCGGGTCGCTCGGAGAGCGGAGCTCCGTCAGAGGGAAAGTGAAATGACGGCGGCATGACGCCCAGCACCAGATAAGGTCTTTCATCCAGCTTGATGGTCTTGCCCAGAATTCCGGCATCGCCGCCGTAGTGGCGCTGCCACAAGGAATAGGAGAGCACGGCCACTGCTGCGCCTCCGTACTGCTCCTCCTCGGCGGTGAAGACACGTCCCAGCCGGGGCGAGACCCCTAGGAGCTGAAATACCGAAGCAGTAACCGTGGCGGCATTTATGCGCAACGGATTTCCTTCCCCTGTAAGATTGAATCCCGCGTCTTCATAGGCTCCGGTCTGCGCGAAGGTACGGTTGCGGTCGCGATAGTCCAGATATTCCCCGGCTGCCATTCCGACCTCGAGGTCGCCTCCCATCTGCGGCACGGTCTCTGACACCACGGCCAGCTCCGAGGGAGTGCGGTACGGCAGCGGCCGCAGAAGAATAGTGTTGATCAGGCTGAACACGGCAGTGTTGGCGCCGATGCCGAGGGCAAGAGTGAGTACGGCGACAGCAGTGAAGCCGGGATTCTTCCCCAGCATGCGCAGTCCATAGCGTAAGTCTTGCAGCAGGGTTTCAAACCAGCCCCAGCCCCACATGCCGCGAGTGACTTCTTCCACGAGTCCGACGTTGCCGAATTCGCGGAGGGCGGCGGCTCGCGCCCGCTCGGCGGATTCACCCTGTTCCATGCGCTCCTGTGCGGCCATCCGCAAATGGCCCTGGAGTTCTTCGTTCAGCGACGTCTCCATCGACTTGCGTTGGAAGAGTGCGCGCAGGTGAAACAAAATTTTCCTTAACATCGGGGACTCCACTTCGCTTTAAGCCATCAGCGATCAGCAAAAGCCTTAGCTGAAAGCTGATGGCTGAAGGCGGACAGCTTCTTCAATCGACCATCGACAAACGAAAATCGACAATCACTCATTCGAAAATCCCTCACGCCGACTGCAGGATAGGTTCGAGGGTGACTCTGTGACCGAGCCTCTCCAAGCGACGGACGAGGGAGCGGCGTATGGCATCAGCGTTCAAGCGGTCGAAAT
>Ga0181530_10004839_pt1 | contig 14066 bp, 8 predicted proteins | sample PEATcosm2014_Bin_42_FD_119769 | JGI IMG/M metagenome (GOLD analysis project Ga0181530, IMG submission 119769) | Peatland microbial communities from MTU Mesocosm Facility, Houghton, MI, USA - PEATcosm2014_Bin10_60_metaG | ecosystem: Environmental > Terrestrial > Soil > Wetlands > Peat | place... | reverse complement strand
TCACGCTGGAGGGCGGCATGCGCGTGTGCGCCACCAGGAAGAGGCGGTCATCGCCGTCGAACGCATTGTAAGCTTCCGGGACGGCGGCGTGGGTCAAGCTCCATTGCCTTACGTCATTGACGATGCCGATGACCTGCTGCCAGGGCCCGGAATCGCTGCCGCGCGAAAACACCCGGCCCAGCGCGTTCTGGTTGGGCCAGAAGGTCTGAGCCATGCTCTGGTTGATCACCGCGGGATAAAGCATGGCGTTGGTTTCCGCGGGAGGCAGAGCATGGTGTTGGTCCCGCGCCGCCCGCAAGCGCTGATCGATCCCCAGCGTCCGCTCGACGTCCGCCGCGGTAAACAACCGTCCGGAAATCAAACGGATGCCTATGGCGCGGAAATATTCCGGCGAGACGTTGTGTCTCTCCACCAGCGGTCCGGCCATGGGGCCGGAAGGCTGGCCGCGGACTTTAATATAACTGTTGCTCCCGCCTTCCAGCGGCAGGTGATCGGCCAGGGCGGCGGCATCCACGCCGGGAATGTGCCGCGCCTTCTCCAGCAGCGCGCGGGCGAACTCGACCTGCTGCGGACTTTTTCCGTAGCTGGCCTCCGGCAACTGCACCGCGGCCGTCCAAACGCCGCCGGGGCGCACTCCGACGTCCACGTTGCGCAGCCGGACGAAATCTTTCAGCAACAATCCGGCGCCCACCAGCAGGAGCAGCGAGAGCGCGATTTCGCCGACCACCAGGAGGTTGCTGGCCAGGCGGCGCGCTTTGGACGGACTGAGGGAGCTGCCCGCTCCACCCGTCAACTCCTCGTAAAGGTCCGGGCGGGAAGCCTGCATGGCCGGAACCAGGCCGAAGAGAACGCCCGTAATCAAAGCCAGCGCGAAAGTAAAGGCCAGCACCGAGCCGTTCAATTCGATTACATTGAATTGCGGAAGGGCGAAGCTCTTGGCGTGAGAGAACAGGGCGATGATGCCCCATCCCAGGAGCAATCCCACAACCCCGCCTCCCATGCCGAGGAGCAGACTTTCGGTCAGCATCTGGCGGACCAGGCGGCTGCGCGCGGCTCCCAGCGCGCTGCGCACGGCGATTTCCTTGTGGCGCGCGACGGCTCGCGAGAGAAGCAGGTTGGCCACATTGGCGCAAGCGATCAAGAGCACCAGCGCGACCGCCCATAACATCATCAGGAGGGAACTGCGCGCATCCCCCACCAGGTTGTCGCGCAGGGAAATCAGCTTGGCGCCGACTTTGTAATTGGTATCCGGATACTGCTTCTCCAACCCCGCCGCGATCACGGTAACATCGGCCTGCGCCGCCCGCAGGCTCACTCCCGGTTTGAGTCTTCCAATCGCGGCGGCCCAATGCGATCCGCGGGAAAACCGGTTATGAACCATTTCCTCCGGGTACCAAAGTTGGGCGCGCGACGGGTAGCGGAAACCGGCCGGCATGACGCCGACGATGGTGTACTTGCGGGCATCGAGCTCGATGGTTTGCCCGACTGCCCGCGGGTCTCCCGCAAACCGGCCTTGCCAGAATGCGTAACTGAGAACCACCACGCGATCTTTTCCGGGCTGGCCTTCATCCCGCGCCCAGGTACGGCCCAGCAGCGGGCGCACGCCCAGGAGGTCGAAGAAATTGACTTCCGTAGGGAGGCCCAGGATGTGGTCGGCGCGCCCCTCCCGGCTGGCATTGAGGTCGTGCAGCCAGCCGTACATGGCCATGTCTTCAAAAGTATGATTCTGCGCGCGCCAATCGGCCAGATCCGGTCCGGCAAATGGATAAGCGCCGGGCGCCGCCTCGGTTTCGAACAGCCGCACCAACCGGCCGGGATTGCGGAACGGCAGCGGCCGCAGCAGGATGGTGTCGATAATACTGAAGATGGCGGTGTTGGCGCCCACCCCAATGGCGAGAGTCAGCACCGCGACGGCCGTGAAGCCCTTGGCCTTCCACAAATTCCGCACAGCGTAATGCATGTCTCGCATGGTATGCCTCGCTTATTCCTGCCGCAGGGCGGCCAAGGGATCGACGCGCGCGGCGCGGCAGGCGGGAAAGTAGCCGGCAGCCAAGGCAGCCACCGCCAGAGCCGCGGCCACGGCCGCATAAGTAAGGGGATCGGCCGGCTTTACCTCAAACAGCATGCTCGAAAGAAACCGCGCGGCGGCTACCGCTCCGGCCAGCCCCAGGATCAGGCCGGCAGCCACCAGGGCAAACGCCTGCCGCAGCACGAGGCCGAGCACGTTGCCGCGGGTGGCGCCCAAGGCCATGCGCAGCCCGATTTCAGCGGAGCGCCGGCCCACCGCGTAGGCCATTACGCCATAAACTCCGGCCATCGCCAGGCACAGCGCCAAGGCCGCAAGAATTCCCAGCAGGAGCATGCGAAAGCGCGGCGCCGCCACGTTTTCCTCGAGACGAAGCTGCATGGTGGAGAATTTGACGGAGATATCCGCCGAGCGGCTGCGCACCATCCGGCCGAGGGTTTCGGACAGGGCAGCGGGATCGCCCGCGGTCTTCACCAGAACGTACTGGTCCGGCCTGGGATGCTGCTGGTATGCCATATAAAGTTCCGGCTCGGGCGCCGCCGCGGGTCCCGACTGGCGAATATCGCCTACCACTCCCACGATGCGCATGGGCTTGTCCGAATCGAAGCCGCAATAAATGGTGTGGCCGATGGGATTCTGTCCGGGAAAACTCTGGCGCGCCAGGCTTTGGTTGACGATGGCGGCGAAGGGCGCGTCATCGGTATCGGCGGCGTTGAAATCGCGGCCGGCCTTGAGCGGAATTCCCAAGGTGGCGAAAAGGCCGGGCGAGACGACCGAGAAAACAGCCTGCGGCGAATTGGCCAGGACTTCGTCCTTGCCGGGATGGCGATCGATGAAATAGCTGCCATTGGAGGCGGTGTCGCCGGGAGGCATTAAGGTTGCGCCGGCGGAGGTCACACCGGGTAGAACGGCGGCTTCGGCCAGCAGCCCTTGATAGAACGGGATGGCCTGCTGCGCGACAGCCCGGCCGGACGCCGGGACGCTGGTTTGCATCACCAGCACGCGCTCGGGATGGAAGCCGAGCGCCACGTTCTGCAGCGCCGCGAAACTGCGCATGAGCAACCCGGCGCCGGCGAGCAGCACCACCGAAAAGGCGATTTCCGCGATCACCAGCGCCGACCGCAGCCCCTGCGCGCCGCCCACCCCGGCGCGGCCGCCGCCCCGCTTCAAAGCGCGATTCAGATCCACGCGCGAGGACTGGAACGCCGGCGCCAGTCCGAAGAGCAACGTGGAGAGCACCGAAACCGCCAGCGCAAACGCCAACACGCGCGCATCGATCCCCGCTTCCGCCAGACGGGGCACATCGGCCGGCGCCAGCGCCACCAGCGCCCGCGAGGCCCACATAGCCAGCAGCACGCCGGCGCCCGCCGAGATCGTGGCCAGCACCAGGCTCTCGGTAATCAACTGGCGCAGAATGCGGCCGCGGCTGGCGCCCACCGCCGCCCGTATGGCCATTTCGCGGGACCGCGCTGTGGCTTTGGCCAGCAGCAGGTTGGCTACGTTGGCGCAAGCGATCAACAACACCAGCGCCACCGCGCCCAGCAGCAGATAGAGCGTCAGGCGGACATTGGCAACCAGGCGGTCCTGCAAACGCGTGACAGCCACGTTCTTGGTGGAATTGGATGCGGGATATTGTTGCGCCAGGCGCGTTCCGATGGCCGTCATGCGGGCCTGCGCCTGCTGCAGCGTGACGCCCGGCTTGAGCCGCGCCATGACGCGGTAATTGTGAGCCGAGCGCGAAGTGGTTTCCTGGAAGACCGTGTTGGCGGGGAACCAAATCTGCGATTGGTTGGGAAAATCGAACCCCGGCGGCGCCACGCCCACCACCGTGAAAGATTTTTCGAACATGCCAATCTGGCGGCCCACAGCCTCCGCCGCGCCGCCGAAATAGCTTTGCGCGTATTGGTAGCCGACCACCACGCGGCCGTCCGCCTGGCGATCTTCCTCCGCCAGCAAGCGGCCGGCGGCCGGCTGCGCCTGGAAGACGGCGAAGAACTCCGGGGACGCCTCGGCTACCCTAATGTACTCGGCGCCGGAAGGACCACCAACGGCAGTTTCGGCCAGTTCGTAACAACCCATGGCGGCGAAGACGCCGCTCTGGTCGTGCCAGTCGTGAAAATCCGGCGCGGATGCGGCGCCGAGATGGCCGGTCTTCTTCCACAGAGTGCTTAGCGTGACGATGCGGTCCGCATCGCGGTAGGCCAGCGGCTTCAGCAGGACGGCATCCACGACGCTGAAAACCGCGGTGTTGGCGCCCATCCCCAGCGCCATGACGAGCACGGCCAGGAAGGCGAAACCGGGGTCTTTCACGAGCGAGCGCAGCGCGTATCGAAGATCCATGGCGCGGAGTAAGGCAGTTCCGCTGCCAAAGGAAGATCGAGTTGAGACAGTAGTTTGGGCGAAGAAGCGGTGTCCGCCGGCGGACGGTTTGTGCTGAAAGCGAACAGGGGTAGGGCATGCTTCGGTCTGTAGGGCAGGATGTTATCCGGGATGGCATCCTGCGCGCCGGTTGTAACCCACGGGAGTGGCTGTTAACCGAAGGGTTGTGAATCTGAGCAGCCGACGGCGAGCGCGACGCACGAAAAGCAGCCCGGAACCTTCTCACCGTGGGGGGCCGAAAACGCCCAAGTCAATCCAGCTTACTTCCGTTCGGCTTTGTCACTCTCTCCCGCGATGGCCTGTACCAGCTTCCTGGCCACATTCTCGGCGAAGCTGGACGAAGCACTTTGCGCAAATCGGCTGCTCGAAATATCGTCCGCCCAAAGCACCACGCCGTCCTTATTGTCCAGACGCATAGCAACTTGGACCCGGTAAAAACTCCGCCCGTAGATGTTGGTTACGGTCTGAATCAAGCCCGATCCGGTCAGAATTGCGTCAGCTTGTTCTTCGGACTCAACTACGGAAACGCCATGACGGCGCCGAAAAGGGCGCAGCAATTCAAGTTCATTTTCGGGAGCTTCACTGGCTGCGCTCAAGATTCTCTTTGGTTAACTGAACCCGTATCGATAGCCTATTTGCGGCCGCCAGCCGTTTCGCGGGCAGCGAATGGCGCAAGATCAGGTGCGAATTACCGATCGATCCGCTCACCCTGCGATGGGCAGTGGATGGCGCGCCGCTGGACGGAGGCGTGCGGCAGGCGCGGCAGGCCCTGGTATTTTGTGGCCTGCCAACCCCGTGGGATACAATTTGAATCAACCATGTCCAGCGAACTTCTGATCCAGTGCCCGGACGGCCAGGTCAAAACCGTGCCGCTCGTCCGCGAGCGCATCTCGGTGGGCCGCTCCAGCGCCGCCGAACTCTGTTTTCCCGAAGATGCCGGACTCTCCCGCCAGCATTTCGCCTTCGAGCTGGATGGCGATAGCTGGACCGTGCAGGACCTCGGCAGCAAGAACGGAACCTTCGTCAACAACATCCCCCTCAAGGCGCGCCTCATTCTGCGCCCCGGCGACCGCATCACCGCCGGCCATCTCTCGATCGTTTACTCGCCCCCGACCATGCCCGAACCGCCCGGCGTGGTGGTGTTCGAAGGGGACTCCGGTTCGCCCTCCACTTCCACCGTGGTCACCAGCCTGGAAGGCGCGCTTTCCAATCAAACCCTGGCGTTCGAGCGTGTCGCGCCCAAGAGCTCGGCGCCGCTCCAGGCGCTCATTCGCGCCGGCCAGGAGTTGAGCGAAAACCGTCCCCTCGCCGACCTGTTCCCCGTCATCCTGGATCTTTCGATCGAAGCCGTCAGCGCGCAGCGCGGCGTGCTGCTCCTGATCGAAGGCGAAAAGCTCGTTCCGCGCGCCCACAAAGGCGAAGGATTCCGCATCTCGACGGCCGTTCGCGACCGCGTGATCAACGAAAAATGCTCCGTCCTGGTGCGCGACGCGCAGCTTGACGACGCCTTCAAAGCCCGCATGAGCATCGTCGAGCAGAAGGTCCATACCATGATGGCGGTGCCGCTGCAGACCAAGGAGCGCATCATCGGCCTGATCTATGTGGATTCGCCCTTCGTCCTGCGCGAGTTCACCAAGGACGACTTGAACCTGCTCACCGTGATGGCCAATGTGGCCGCCATCCGCATCGAAAACGTGCGCCTGGCGGAAATCGAAGCCGAGGAGCGCATCATGAAGCGCGACCTTTCGCAAGCCGCCGAAATTCAAGGCGCCATGCTTCCGGAAGCCCCGCCGCCGGTTCCCGGCACGGACCTGGCGGGCTACAATGCCGCCTGCCGCACGGTGGGCGGCGATTACTACGATTTCTTCCCCTATGACAACGCCCGCGTGGGCCTGGCCCTGGGCGACGTTTCCGGCAAGGGCATGCCCGCCAGCCTCATGATGATGGCCCTCCATGCCCGCGTCCAGGTGCTGGCGGAAGATCCCAGCGACCTCAGCGCGTTCATGACGCGGCTCAACAAAGCCACCTGCGCCAACTGCCCCAGCAACCGCTTCATCACCTTCTTCTTCTGTGTCCTCGACACCAACACGGGCGACCTCGCCTTTGCCAACGCCGGCCACAACCCTCCCATCCTGGTGCGCGCCAATGGCGATGCCCAGATGCTGGAAGGCAACGGCCCGGTGCTGGGCATTCTCGCCATGGCGCCCTATCGCGAGCAGCACATCCAGATGCACCCCGGCGACATGCTGGTCCTGTATAGCGACGGCGTCACCGAAGCCAACAACCCGGCTTACGAAGAGTACGGCGAAGAGCGCTTCATCGAAACTCTGCGCGAGCATCGCAACCATCCGGCCTCCGCCATCGTGCAGGCCGTAACGCAATCTCTAGGCGGCTTCGCGGCGGGCGCGCCGCAAGCCGATGACATCACGCTGGTGGTGGCCAAGAGGGTCTCATGAAAACAGCCGTCGTGTTCTGCGCGCTGGCCGGCGCGGCCTTCGCCCAAAATTCCGCGATGGACATTCTCCATCGCACCGCCGAAACGTATGGCAAGCTGGATGCTCGCCAAGCCAAGGTGACCGTCCAGACCATCCGCGAGAATCGGGTCTCGGAACAATCCGCCGTCCGCCCCATGGCCTTCGACCAAATCGATCGGCATGTCGCCAGCGCGCGCATCTCGCGCGAGGAGCAGTACATGGTCGACGGCCAGGCGCGGCCCATCGTGGTGGTGAACGTAACGCATGACGATTGGCCGGCCGGCCAGTTCGCCATGTATCGCATCGATAAGCAAACCTACCGGGTGTACAAGGTGAACACGTACTCGAAGGGGAGCACCGAGATCGCGCTCTATTCCACTCCCGCCACGCACCTCACCGAATCCGCCAGCATGGTGGGGATGGAAGCGCCCGATTTCACCTTGCCGGACACCTCCGGCGCGCTCGTGCGTCTGCGCGACCTGCGGGGCAAAGTGGTGGTGGTGGATTTCTGGGCCACCTGGTGCGGCCCCTGCCGCGCCCTGATGCCGCACATCCAGAAAATGCACGCCGAATGGGCCTCCAAAGGCCTGGTGGTGCTGGGCCTGGATGTGGGCGAAGACGCCGCCAAGGTGGCCGATTTCGCCAGCAAGCAGTCCTACACTTTCCGCCTCCTGCTGAATGCCGAGCCGGATGTCACCAGCCGCTATTTCGTGGAAGCCTATCCCACCACTTTCGTCATCGATCGCGCCGGCCGCATCGCTTTCCGCGACCTGGGAGAGCCCTCGCCCAATGCCCTGATAGCCGCAGTGCAGGCAGCGCTGGCCTCAGAGGACACAAGTCGCTAAAAACCCCGGCTTGCGCCGCGCGCCCGTAGCCTGCTCGAAGGCATACGCCATGCGGATCAGCGCCGGCTCGGTCCAAGCCGTGCCGAAGAACGATATCCCGATCGGCAGGCCGTCCACGAACCCCGCCGGCACGGTGATGTGAGGATAGCCGGCCACCGCCGCCGGGGTCGAGCATCCGCCCGTATCGCGATCCCCATTCACCAGGTCGGTGAGCCACGCCGGCCCGGACGTGGCCGCTACGATGGCCTGGGCCTTGGCTTCCTTCAGGGCCGCGTCGATTCCGGCCGCGCGCGCCAGGCGCTGGTCCTTGCCCAGCGCCAGCCGGTAGGCCGTATCGTTCAGCGGCCCCTTGGCTTGCGCCTGGGTGAAGATCTCCTGCTCGAACAGCGGCATCTCGCGGGCGCGATGCTTTTCGTTGAAGTCGATGAGCTTTTCGAGCGTCAGGCCGCCGCCGCGCTGTTCCAGGTAGGCGTTCAAATCGTTTTTGAAATCGTAGCGCAGCACCGTGCCTTCGGAATCGTCGTACTTGCCGTAGTTGGGAAGGGCGGCGATCTCCGTTATCATCGCGCCCATTTTTCCCATCCGCGCCACGCATTCGTCGATCAGGCGCTCCACTTGGGGGATCACGTTGAAGCCGTGCCGCAGGTAGAGGAGGCGCGCGCCCTGGAGCCCGCCCGCATCCAGGAATTTGGTGTAATCGGCCTGCGCGTGCGCGCCTTGCGCCATGGCGCCCAATAAAATCGCCGCGTCGCGCACGGTGCGGGCCAGGGGCCCGGCGGTGTCCTGGTTATGCGAAATGGGAATGATGCCGCGCCCGCCGATCAACCCCACCGTGGGCTTGATGCCCACGATTCCGTTGATGGATGCCGGGCTCACCACCGAACCATCCGTCTCCGTGCCCACCGCGAGCGCGCAAAGATTGGCCGACACCGCGACCGCCGAGCCCGAGCTCGAGCCCGATGGGTTGCGGTCCAGCGCGTAGGGATTGCGCGTCAGCCCGCCCCGTCCGCTCCATCCGCTGATCGAGTGGGTCGAGCGGAAGTTGGCCCACTCGCTGAGATTGGTCTTGCCCAGAATCACCACGCCGGCCGCGCGCAGCCGCTCGACCAGCGCCGCATCGCGCGGCTGGGGAGCGGCTTCCAGCGCCAGCGATCCGGCGGTGGTGTGCATGCCGTCGGCCGTATCGATGTTGTCCTTGAGCAGCACGGGAATCCCATGCAGGGGCCCGCGCGGGCCCTGGAACGTGCGCTCGCGGTCCAGCGCTTCGGCAATCGCGGAAGCCTGCGGGTTCAGTTCGATGACCGCGCGCAGCAGGGGACCGGCGCGGTCCAGCGCATCGATCCGGCCGCGGTAGCGGTCCACCAGCGTCACCGCCGTGAACTGCCCGGAGTTCATTCCCTGCCGCAGCGCTTCGATCCCGATCTCATCCAGATCCGCTTCCTGTGCCGCGATGGCCCGCACGAAGGCGCCCGCCGCCGCCGCGCGCCGCAGAAACGTGCGCCGGTCCATGCGTCCATTATGCACCCGGTGGAGCAGGCAGGCCGACGAGGCGCCGGCCGCCGATGGCCCGGAGGGCGCCCCGGTTCGCCCTACAATCAATGCAGGTGTCCGGTTCCGGGAAAAGTAAGCGACATTGGGATGGCATCCTGCCCCGCAGTTGCCAAGCTGAAGCGTTGGCTACCTTGCGTACACGGTTTGAGCCAGCGCGCGAGCCGTCTCCGGAACCAGGTGTTTCCAGGGTTCGCGGTGGAGAATCCGCCGGCGAACCTCGGTAGCCGAAACGTGCTCGTAGGCGTCCCCCAGTTCCAGCCGGAGGATGGCTCCGGCGCACCGCCCGGCGGGCAAATATTCGCCGCCGCGCGCGGCCACCAGCAGCCCGAATTCGCGGAGCATGCGGGGGAAGGCGTCCGGGGCACCATAATCCCAGCCGGCGATGCGCTCGGCGGCGTCGCGTCCGCACAGAAACCAAAGCCGCGGCTCCGGACCATAGGCTTGCCTGCACTCGCGCGCGATTTCCTGGAACAACCCGCCCTGCGATGCGGCTATGGAAAACCGGGTGTGCCCGGCCGCGGCGGCGCGCAGAATCTCCAGGCGCTCCTCGAAAGAAGCCCCGGAGTATTCCTTGTGCGGCAGTACGCGCGGCAATACCAGCACGATTTCATCGACCATCCCCAGCGCCGCCCGCGCCAGCGCCAGGTGCGCGACGGTCACCGGGTTAAACGCGCCCGGAAGAATTCCCAACTGCGATGGCTGGCCGTGGGCGCGCTGGAAGAACTCCATTCCCTAATGGTAGTGGAGTTCCAGGTCCCATACGCAATTGCGTGAAACCACGCAGTCTCCCCCCGCGCTTGCGGGCATATTGGTGGGAACGTTGACGCACACAAGTGCCGTAAAAACACGAAGGGCGCGGAATTTCTCCCGCGCCCCTGACTGTAAAGTGTAAACTTTTAGGCAGCGTTGGCCAACAGCTCGTCGAGGCTCTCGCCGTTTTCGCTGTCGAATTCGTTACGGTCCGCGGCTTCCTGGCAGCGGATGCAGAACTTGGTCCACGGCACGGCATCCAGGCGCTTGGGCTTGATGTCCTCGTCGCAGTGCAGGCAGACGCCATAGCTACCGTCGGCAATCCGCCTCAGCGCGCTCTTCACGTTGCGCAACAGTTGCGATTCGCGGTCCAGATTGCGGATTGCCAGCTCGCGTTCACCGGCGAGCTGTACTTCGTCGAGAGCGTCCGGGGTTTTTTCGATAGCGATGTCTTCCCGGTTACGGAGGCCAGCGGAGAGTTCCGCCTGTTTCGCCTCCAGCACCGCTTTGTATTTGTCGAGTTCGGTCTTGTTCATTGGTCCATCTCCTTCTGCAACGGGTCTTTTTCTTTTTTTAGTTCTTTTTAGCGCTTTCCCTCCGCAAACGAATAGACGAAAAAATACGCCAAAGGTTTCACGCCGTGCACTCCCTCGAAGGGGCTATCGATCGTTCTGTCCCAACCCAGTAACGTCTGCACGAGACCATTTCATAGCAATCTCCATGCCAAACCAGATTTGGAGGCCAGAGTTGCATCTTCCTCCATACACATCGGCTAAAAGTCAATCTGTTTCAAAGAAAATCCGTGTAGTTTTTTCGTCTCAGCCGCGCGCGGCGCGGAAAAACTCTCGCTGATCGAATGGTATCAACCGCTTAGCTGAAGGACTTCGCCGGCGGCGACCACTCCGCGGGACTGTGCAATCCCTTCGGGCTATTGCAATATCAGCACTTAAGAGTTGTTCGGGCCGCAACCCGGCCCCGCTGAAATGACCGAAAATTGTCGTGAACGTGCCAACGGCTTGCCGCTGCCCGGCATTTTCTGCCCGCATTTCGGCATTCGCAGACGAATCTTCGCCACCCCCCGCGTGCTAGTCTGGCATTCATGAAAGTCGCGCGCATTCATCAGCATGGCGGAGCGGAAGCATTGGTCTACGAAGACGCTCCCGAACCCTCCATCAAAGCCAACGAAGTGCTGCTGCGCGTCCGCGCCAGCGCGCTGAATCACGTGGACCTGTTTGTTCGGGCAGGCATTCCGGGGATGAAGTTCGCCATGCCCCACGTGTTGGGCAGCGATATCGCGGGCGAAGTAGTCGCGGTGGGTGAATTATGCGAGCGCGTCAAGCCCGGCTGGCGCGCGTTGCTCTCCCCCGGGCTGAGCTGCCGCCAGTGCCAGCAGTGTCTTTCCGGCAACGACAATCTCTGCCGCCGCTACACCATGTTCGGCTACGCCCAAGACGGCGGCAACACCGAACTGCTGGCCGCTCCCGAATACAGCGTGATACAAATTCCCGACGATCTGAGCTTCCAAGAAGCCGCTGCCGCGCCCTTGGTCTTCCTCACCGCCTGGCACATGCTGATGGCGCGCGCCAAACTGCAACCGGGCGAGGATGTGCTGGTGCTGGCCGCCTCCAGCGGGGTGGGTTCGGCCGCCATCCAAATTGCCAAAATGTTCCAGTGCCGCGTGATCACGACCGCCGGCGGCGAAGCCAAGCTGGCGCGCGCCCGCGAACTGGGCGCCGACCATGCGATCGATCACTACCGGCAGGACATCTCCGCCGAAGTCAGGAAGATCACCGCCAAGCGCGGCGTCGACGTGGTCATCGAGCATGTGGGTATGGCCACCTGGCCCAAAAGCCTGGAATCGCTGGCTGCGGGCGGCCGCCTGGTCACCTGCGGCGCGACCACCGGCTACGACGCGCGGCTGGACCTGCGCTACCTCTTCAGCAAGCAATGGAGCCTGCTGGGCTCTTTCATGGGAAGCATGGGCGAGCTGCACCAGGTGCTGAAATTCGTGTTCCGCAAGCAGTTGAAGCCGGTCATCGACCGGGTCTATCCGCTGAGCGAAATCCAGGCGGCGCACCGGCGCCTGGAAAATAAAGAGCACTTCGGCAAAGTGGTGGTGATCCCATGAAGCGCGCCGCCCTGCTCGTCCTGCTCTGCGCCGCCGCCGCGTGGGCCGGCGACGCCGTTCCCAAAGTGCGCGCCATCACCGCATTCCTCGATATCGACGCGGCCAACTATGCCGCCCGGATTAACGATGCGGCGCGCTTTTTGAACGGCGCCCGCGATGGCTACCGCGCCGCCGGCTTGGAAGTCGAGACCATCCGCATCGCCACCCAGCCGTTTCCCCAGTACACCCGCGGGCTGAGCCGCGACGCCGCTCTCACCCTGCTGCGCCACATCGACGAACTGGGCGCCAAACTGGGTTTCACTCCGGCCATCGGTCCGGCTATGCTGCGCGATGACGACGACACGGCGTCCGTGGACCTGCTGGCCGATTTTCTGGCCACTCCCGGCAAAACCAACGCCAGCCTGGTCACCGCCGCGGAAGATGGCATCCACTGGACGGCCATTCGCCAGGCCGCGCGGCTCATCCGGACGGTGTCGCGGAGAAGCGCGCACGGACAGGGCAATCTGAATTTCGCCGCCATCGCCATGTTGAAACCGCACTGCCCGTTTTATCCCGGCGCGTATAACCTGGGCGGCGGAAAAGCTTTCGCGATCGGCCTGGAGGGCGCCGGCGTAGTGGCCGAAGTTTTCGCCCGCGACCGCGACCCGCGCACCGCCGGGCAGGCGCTGGCCGCCGCGCTGGGAAAATACGCGGAGCAAGCCGAAGCCATCGCCGGGAAGCTGGCCGCATCCAGCGGCTGGAGCTATGCGGGCATCGATCCCACGCCCGCGCCGCTGGGGGAAGTCTCCATCGGCCGCGCCATCGAAACCTTCACCGGAGCTCCCTTCGGCGGCCCTGGAACCATGACCGCGGCGGGCATCATCACACGCGCGGTGCAATCGATTCCCGTCAAGCGCGTGGGCTATTCCGGGCTCATGGTTCCGGTGCTGGAAGATGCCGTCCTGGCCCGGCGTTGGGCCGAAGGGACCTATACGATGGATTCGCTGCTGGCCTATTCCGCCGTGTGCGCCGGGGGACTGGACACCATCCCGCTGCCGGGCGATATCAGCGAGGAGCAGATCGCGCACATTCTGGGCGATGTGGCGACGCTGGCGTACAAATGGCAGAAGCCGCTGGCGGCGCGCCTGCTGCCGGTGCCGGGGAGGAAGAGCGGGGAACGGACGGAGTTCGAAGATTCGCGCATGGCGAATACGACGATTCACTAATAAGGCTGGAACCCGCGCGGGCGGCGCACGCAATCCTGCGTGCCGATGCGATAGGCCAGGCTAAGGCATCTGCACCTGGCGCTGCTGGTGAAAGGCCAGGTTCGCCAGGTGCGGCGCCGATACCGCGCTGGCGCCCACTTCCACGGGGGCATTGGGTTCGTTCCGCGAACCCACGCAATCCAGAAAATTCTGAATGTGTGGCTCGATGGGAATGGGCGCGGCGATCGTCTGCACCGGCTCGGGGTTCTTCGGCACGGGCTCTTTCCAGATCCGCACGCCGGCGGCGTTCAGAATCATGGTTCCCTGGTCGCCTTGAAACTCGAGCGACCAATCGTTCTCGTAGGAGTTGCAGTAGTTCAGCGTCCAGGTGGCCATGAGCGCGGGATATTCGAAAACCGCGCAGAAGACGTCCGGCACTTCCGAACCGGTATTCTTGGCGCGCTGCCCGTAGCACACCGCCGAGCGCGCCAGTCCCGAAGCAGTGAACCACTGCACCACATCCATCAGGTGCGTGCCCTGGTCGGTCATGTTGCCGCCCGAGTAGTCCCAGAAATAGCGCCAGGAGCGAAAGCGCATGGGTTCGAGGCCGCGCTCGGGCGCCGCGCCCAGGAACCGTTTCCAATCCAGCTTGCCGGGCAGCGGAGAGTTGTCGAGCGGGCGCGAAACATTCCAGTTCCACATGGGTTTGGCGAGCGTGACCTTGCCGAG
>Ga0181530_10004836_pt1 | contig 14072 bp, 13 predicted proteins | sample PEATcosm2014_Bin_42_FD_119769 | JGI IMG/M metagenome (GOLD analysis project Ga0181530, IMG submission 119769) | Peatland microbial communities from MTU Mesocosm Facility, Houghton, MI, USA - PEATcosm2014_Bin10_60_metaG | ecosystem: Environmental > Terrestrial > Soil > Wetlands > Peat | place... | reverse complement strand
CCTGGCTCATCAGACCTTCACCGACACCGATCATCTCGACCGTGCCGTTCATAACGCCGTCACTGAAATGAACATCGAGCGCCAACGGTTACCGTGTACCAACCTGAGAATCGCTGCTTAGGGTCGCCACGCGAACCTTCTGGTAATAGGCTGTGGTGGAATCGATCGGGCGGGACCAAGCTTTGGTTGGGAGGTAGTCATTAAATCGTTCGGTTCAACGCGCGGACGGGGCGCGCGAATCCTTGGTGTCATGGTCGTCGCGGGTCTGCTCTGGGGGGCTTTTTCGAGCCGCGCGATCGCTGCCCAGCCCGAGCCGCCGGCAACCAGCGCGCAACCGCCGTCCGCGGAGAGCCTGGAGGCCTGGCGCAAATCCATGGTGGCCACCCCCCGGCCAACGACGGGGTGTTTCACAGCCAGCTATCCGGACACTCAATGGCGGGAGGTGCCGTGCACGACCCCGCCGGAGCGCCCCTATCTGCCGAAAAGCGGGGCTCGATCCCAGAACGTGGGCAACGGCACGGACTACTCCGCCGAGGTGACGGGCAGCATATCCGCGGCCGAGGGGTCGTTCGACAGCGTCACCGGCGTGACGAGCGAGAGCGATGACGGGGTTGCCAACGAGTACTCGCTCCAGCTCAACACGCAGTTCTTCACGACCATGACTTGCAACAGCGCCGCGGACCCATCGAAGTGCCTGGGCTGGGAGCAGTTCGTTTTTGCCAATCTTCCCCCGCGCGCCGGATTTGCGTTTATCCAGTACTGGCTGCTCGGCTATGCAACGACGTGCCCGTCAGGGTGGATCCCGTCCGGGAAAGTAGATTGCTACATCAACAGCACCCAGTCCGCGTCGGTCCCAGCGCAGACGATCGCCACACCGGGGCAGCTGACAGTGACCGGCACGGCCGCCTCGGGCGGCGCGGAGGATTCGATCGTCTTGTCTGTGGGCGGCACCCTATACACGGCGATGGGCAACAATCATTTCCCGGATCTGGGACAAAACTGGCAGTTTGCGGAGTTCAACGTTTTCGGCGACGGCAACCGCACCCAGGCCGCTTTCAACAGCGGATCGACCATCGTCGTCAGAACCAGCGTGAACAGCGGGACCACAAGCGCACCTTCATGCGTCGCGGACGGCTTTACCGGCGAGACCAACAATCTCACCCTGGTGAGTACGCCGGCGGTGGTATCGGGTAGCGCGCTGCCGTCAATCGTGTTCACCGAGAGCAACGCCGGCACCCCTACGCCGAAATCGTGCACCCCCGTTTCCAACGGCGGCGGCAATCTGACGCTTGTCGCCGCGGTGCTGCCGACGAGCCGGTCCGTCGAGGTCGGCGCCACCGCCACGGCCTTCGCGACGATGATCAATGCCGGGCCCGATAACGCAAGCAGCTGCAGCATCGCGCCGGCGACCGGCATCCCCGCGAGCTTTCTCTATCAGACCACCAACCCGGCCACCAACGCGCTGACCGGCACCGTCAACACCCCGGCCAACATCGCCGCCGGGCAGGCACAGAGTTTCGTCATCGCGCTCACCCCGAGCGCCGCGTTCGCGCCGACAAGCGTCGCTTTCACCTTCACCTGCGCCAACGCCCCCAGCCCGGCGGCCACGATCACTGGGGTTAACACGCTTGAACTATCGGCCTCGGCCAACCCCGTCCCCGACATCGTCGCGCTCGCGGCGAGCGGCGATCCCGGCTATGTCGACATACCGGGTGCGACCGGAGCCGGCGATTTCGCGGTCGCGACGGTCAATCTAGGCTCCGGAGCGTCGATCACCGCCGCCGCCAATACCGGCACGGCCAACCTGCCGGTGACCCTGACGCTGTGCGAGACCAACCAGAGCGGTGCCTGCCTGGCCGCGCCGTCCACCACCGTGACGACGGCTATCCCGCCCAACGCAACCCCGACCTTCGGCATTTTCGTCACCGGGAGCGGCACGGTGGCGGACTCGCCGGGGGCCAACCGCATCTTCGTGACCTTTACCGGCCCGGATGGCGTACTGCGCGGCGAAACCTCGGTCGCGGTCCGGACGCAGTAGCGCGGTAGTCAGTTCTCCGGGCGATTGAACTTCGCTGGCTTTGGCGACTTCGCTCTTCCGCCGCGCGGGGTACGTGCTAGGCTTCGCGGCAGGAGGAGCCCATGGACACGATCGACACGAAGGCTGACGATACGCGCCTGCCGGCGGATATCGACGCGCAACCCCTGGTGCAGGCGGCTGCCGCGCTTCGGCCGGTGATCCGCAAATATCAGGAGGAGATCGAGCGCGAGCAGCGCATGCCGCCGCCGCTGGTCGCGCAGCTGCGCGAAGCTGGGTTCTACAAGATGGTGATCCCGCGCTCGCTCGGCGGGTTGCAGGTCGACACGCTGACCTATCTGCGCGTCGTCGAGATGCTGGCCGAGGGCGCGGGCTCGGTCGGCTGGAACCTCGGCAATGGCGGCGTCGGCCAGCTGGTCACGCTCGGCCTGCCGGACGACGGCGTGCACGAGATTTACGGCAAGCGGGCCGACACGATCATCGCCGGCACCGCGGTGCCCGGCGGCGGCCAGGCGGTGCCGGTCGCCGGCGGCTACCGGGTCAGCGGCAGGTGGCAGTTCGGCAGCGGCTGTCAGGAGGCGAGCTGGATGCTGGGGAGCTTCCAGGTGCTCGGCGAGGACGGCCAGCCGCGCCGCCACCCCGAGGGGGGCTCGCTCTACTGGCGCGGCGTCTTCGCGCGCGAAGAGGCGGAGATCGTGCCGGGAAGCTGGGACGTCGCCGGGCTGCGCGGCACCGGCAGCTTCGACTGGACGGTCAAGGACGCCTTCCTGCCGGAACGGCGGACGATGCCGCAACTTGGCATCCCGCTCGAAAACCAGTGGTCGCGCTGGCCGGGGATCATGTATCAGCTGCCGGTCGCGTGCTGGGTCGGGCCGCACCACAGCGCGGTCATCACCGGCATCGCGCGCGCCGGCCTCGCCGCGCTGATCGAGCTCGCCGGCGGCAAGACGCCGCGCGGCCGTCCCACCGGCGCGCTGTTGTGCGAGAACCCGCAGGTGCAGGACGCGGTCGGGCGGGCCGACGCGATCCTCAACGCCGGACGCGCCTACCGCAGCGCGCAGATCGCCGAGTTGTGGGCCACGATCGCCGGCGGTGGGGAGACCACGCTCGAGCAGCGGGCCCGCTGCCGGCTGGCTTCGACCTATGCCGCCGACAGCGCGCGCGAGGCGATGGACCTGGTGTACCGGCACGGCGGCAGCACGTCGTTCAAGCGGGAGAGCCGGCTCGCCGAGTGCTGGCGCGACCTCCATGTCGTCGGCCAGACGGTGACCCTCGCGCCCGAGTGGTACCCGATCGGCGGCCGGGTGTTTCTGGGGATGGACCCGGGCTCGCGGATGCGGTAGCTCAGGCGCGGGCGCGGGGAGCTTCCTCCGGGAGGTCGGGGGTAACCGACACATCGACGGTCATCTCGATGAAGTCGGATGGGAAGCCGGTCCAGGTGCCGGAGATCGGCGCCGCCTGCCGCGGGTCGCGGACCACCGCGACGCGGATCAGCTCCTCATTGCCGATGAGGCCGTTGGTCGGGTCGTACTCGATCCAGCCGGCGCCGGGCAGATAGACCTCCAGCCAGGCATGGGTGGACTCGCCGCCGAGCCGCTTGAGGTCGACCCGCCCGGAGGGTGCCAGATAGCCCGAGACGAACCGCGCGGCGAGGCCCAGCGAGCGCACCGCCTCCATCATCAACAGCGCGAAATCGCGGCAGCTGCCGCTGCCGAGCTTCAAGGTCACCGCCGGGTCCTGCGTCCCAACCTCGGCTCGCGACACATAGGTGAAGCGATCGTGGATCGCATGGGTCATCGCCGCCAGCAACTCGCGCGTGCCGGTCGGGCCCTGCTTGCGCAGGAACTGATGCGTCCAGCGGTCGATCTCGCGCTCGCGGTCGAGATATTGCCGCTCGATGCAGCGCGACAGGTCGGGGATCTCCTCGGAGCTGTATGAAAACGGATAATCGAGCGCGTAATCCTCGAGCTCGAACTCCAGCGCGTGGTTCGGCTCATGATCGAGCCGGATCATGCTCTCGAACCTGAGTTCCTCGGAGCGACCCGTAAACCGCGCGATCGCCACGCAATTGCCAAACGCGTCGTGCATCCAGTTGAGCACGGAGGGCGCCGGGTCGATCTCGAGCCGGGCCTCGATCAGCCGCTGGTCGTAGCTGTCGCGAGGGCGCAGCATCATGCGGTGCTCGCCGAACGACACCGGCTGCTTGTAGCGGTAGGTGGTGACGTGGTGAACCGTCAGAAGCTTCATTGTCGAATGCTCGGATCGTTCCTGTTGGCGCAATGATCAGGCTTGCGCCTGGGTTTGCAAGTCGGCCGCGAACGGCGGCCATTGGTCGGCATCCGGCCAAGCCGGCGTTTCGACCGGCGGATGGCCGAAGAACGCGGCGCCAAGCCGCTCGGTGATCGCGTTCAGATAACGCTGGATGAAGTCGATGAATTCATGCAGGCCGCTGGCGAGCACCTCGTCGATCGACCGCGTGCCGAGAATCGAGCGGAGCTGGTCGAGCCCTTCGGCGACGTCGTTGCCGCCGCGCAGATTGTAGCGCGACTTCAGTCCGGTAAAGGCGGTGTCGACCTCCTTGACGCAGAGCAGTACCGAGCGCGGGAAGCTCGGGTTGAACAGCAGGAAAGCGGCGACGCGCCACGGCGTCAGGTCACCCTGATGCAGCAGGCGGAACGCGTGATAGCCCGAGGCGGCGCGCAACAGCGCCATCCACTGCCCGGTATTGACGAGATTGGCGATATCGGCGTCGCGCATCAGCACGTAGTACTTGGAATCGAGCAGCCGCGTCGTCTGGTCGGCGCGCTCGATGTAGCGGCCGAGACGGTAAAAATACCAGGCCTGGTCGCGGTAGAACGTGCCCTCGGTGATGCCGGTGAAAGTCTCGCAGCCCTGCTTGATCTCCTCCAGCAGCGGCGACAGGCTGCCCGGCGCCACCTCGCGCTCGTCGATCGCGTTGAGCCGGTTGTAGAACACGTTCAAGGCCACCCACATCTCGGTCGAAACCAACGGCCTGAGCGCGCGGGCGTTCTCGCGCGCGTTGCGGATCGCGGTCTTGATCGAATTCGGATTGTCGCCGTCGGTCACATAGAAGCGGATCACGTTGCCCGCATTGGCGACGCTGTGCTTCTCGGCGAAGTTGTCCTCGTCGGCATTCAGCTGGACGATCGACGACCAGTCGCGGTTGCCGCTGCGGTTGCGGGCGAAGGTTTCCTGCACCTCGATAATGCGCGCGAGGTTCTCGGCGCGCTCGACCTGGCGGGCGAGCCAGAAGATGCATTCGGCATAGCGGGCGAGAAGCGGGTTACTCAAGCACCCACGTGTCTTTCGACCCGCCTCCCTGCGAGGAATTGACGACCAGCGAGCCGCGGCGCAGCGCGACCCTCGTGAGCCCGCCCGGCAGCACCCAGGTGCTCTCGCCGGTGATCGCGAACGGGCGCAGATCGACGTGACGCGGCTCGACGTGCCCGTCGATCAGGGTCGGCGACACCGACAGTCCGATGCAGGGCTGGCTGATGTAGTTCGCCGGATCGTCGATCAGCTTGGCGCGGCACTCATCGAGCTCGGCGCGGCTCGCCCGCGGCCCGATGGTGATGCCGTAGCCGCCAGCCTCGCCGACCGGTTTGACGACGAGCCGGTCGAGATTGTCGAGGGTGTAGGCGAGCGATGCCTTCTCGCGGCAGATATTGGTCTGGACATTCTCGATAATCGGGTCCTCGCCGAGATAGTAGCGGATGATCCGCGGCATATAGGCGTAAACCGCCTTGTCGTCGCAGACCCCGGTGCCGACTGCGTTGGCCAGGGCCACATTGCCCGCGAAATAGGCACGCATCAATCCGGGCACGCCGAGCATGCTGTCGGGGCGGAACGCCTCGGGGTCGAGGAAATCGTCATTGATCCGCCGGTAGATCACATCGACCCGGGCGCGGCCGGCGGTGGTGCGCATGTAGACCCGGTCGTTGTCGACAAAAAGGTCGCGGCCCTCGACCAGCGGCACCCCCATCTCGCGGGCGAGAAACACGTGCTCGAAATAGGCGGAATTGTAGGTGCCGGGCGACAGCAGGACGATTTCCGGGTTGGCGTTGTCGCCAGTGGAGTTCCCCGGCGCGATGTCGCGCATCGCGCTGACCAGCTTGATCCCGTAATCCTCGACCGAGCGCAGCCCGATACCGTCGGCGAGGTCGGGAAACGCGCGCAGCATCATATGGCGGTTCTCGATGACGTAGCTGACGCCCGACGGGGTGCGGGCATTGTCCTCGAGCACGCGAAAGACGCCCTGTTCGTCGCGGATGATGTCGGTGCCGCAAATGTTGACGTAGGCCTTGTGCGGCACTTTGAGCCCGCGCATCAGCGGGCGCCAGTTCGGGTTGCCGAGGATCAGATCTTCTGGCAGCAGACCGTCCTTGAGGATCTTCTGCGCGTTGTAGAGATCCTCGAGCAGCAGGTTGAGCGCGGTGACGCGCTGGATCACGCCGCGCTCGATCTGGTCCCATTCGTCCGCCGGCAGCACGCGCGGGATCGAGTCGAACGGCAGGATGCGGTCGATCGCCTGGCTGTCGGTGTAGACGGTGAAGGTGATGCCGAGGTTGTAGAGCGCCTGCTCGGCGCCGGCGGCGCGCCGCCTGAACTCGTCGATCGCCATGCGGCCGAGCCGGTCGCGGATCTCCGCGGTCGCCGCGCAGCGCAGCATCTCGCAGTAGAAGCCGCCGGGGTCGTAACGGTCGAGAACAAAATCGCCCATCTGGCGCCCGTGCCTACCGTGCCGCGTTCGAGCATGCACGCGCTGCGCCAAGGGCGGAATTCAATCTCCGGCCAGCCGGGAGGGGCGGAAGGTATGCGCCGGCTCGTCGGCGTAGCCGAGGCCGCGCGGGATGCGGCGGACCATCGCCTCGAATTGCGGCCAGGTGGCGATAAATTGCTCCATCAGCTCTTCGGGGAGGTCGATGCCGGCGCGTTTCACCATCGCGCGGATTTCGTCGGGGCTCGCGGGCGGCAGGTGGGTCAGGTCGTTGCGCATGGCTTATTCCCCGAGCTTCGGATGGCGGCGGTGCCAGTCGGTCGCTTGCTGATAGGCGTGGGCGAGGCGCAGCACGGTCGCTTCCCGCATGGGCGCGGCGGCGATCTGCAGCGACAAGGGCATGCCCTCGGCCTGGCTGAAACCGCAGGGGATCGCGATCGCCGGCACGCCGCTGACGCTGAACGGCATGGTGATGGAGGGCGCGGTCACCAGACGGTCGGGTCGGTCGGGCTCGGCCGGATCGGCGATGTTGCGCGCGGCGGCGGTGATTAGCGCGTCGACTTGTGCGAACGCCACCTGTTGCTCGCGTGCGAGCGCGGTGCGCCAGCGCAGCGCCGCCTGGTAATCCTCGGCGCGGATCAGCGCGCCGGGCAGGATGCGGTTGCGCAGGATGCGGCCGAAATCCTGCGGCCGCGTGCGCAGATCCTGCTCATGGATCGTATAGAGCTCGGTGATCGAGATCGTCGTCTTGCAGTCGGTGTAGTCCCTGAGGCTCGATAGCTGGGCCGGCTCGACCGTGGCGCCGAGACCCTGCAACACGGCTACCGCCGCGGCTATCGCGGGGCCGAGATCGGGATGCGCGCCGGGCGCGTCGTGCCAGCCCTCCACGAGGCCGATACGCAGGCCGTGCAAATCGCCACCGAGCGCCGCCGTGTAGTCGGGCACGGGGCAATCCTCGCTGCCGGGGTCGGCGGGGTCGAACCCGGCGATGACCTGCAGCATCAGCGCGATGTCTTCGGCGCTGCGGGTCATCGGCCCGATATGGTCCATCGTGAAGGTGTTGGGGAAAACGCCGCGGCGGCTGACCCTGCCGTAAGTTGGCTTCAGTCCGGCGATGCCGCAGACCGCGGCCGGGCCGCGGATCGAGCCGCCGGTGTCGGTGCCGATCGCCACCGGGACGAACCCAGCCGCCACAGCCGCGCCGGGCCCGCTCGAAGAGCCGCCGGGGAGCCGCTCGCGGTCCCACGGATTGCGCGCCGGCGGCCACGGCAAATCGAACGACGGTCCGCCATTGGCAAATTCCCAGGTCGCGAGCTTGCCCACAAGGATGCCGCCGCCTTCCTTGAGGCGCCGGACGATCTCGGCATCCGCCTTGGGAACGTGATGCTGGCGCAATTTTGAATGGCCGGTGGTCGGGATGCCCGCGGTCTCGACGATGTCCTTGAGCCCATAGGGAATGCCGTGCATCGGCCCGCGCCGTCGCCCGGCCATCAGCTCGGCCTCGGCGGTTTTCGCCTGCGTGATCGCGACGTCCTCGGTGACCCGGATGAAGCTGTCGAGCTTGTGGTCGTGCGTGGCGATACGGTCCAGGAGGGCCCGCGTCACCTCGACCGGCGACAGCTCGCGCCAGTCGTAGGCCCGGTTGAGCTCGGCGATGGTCAGGAATGCGATGTCCATCGGTGGTGCTCCCGCGGGCGTTGCCTCAGCCGATGATACCCCGTGTGCGCAGCGTTTCGATCAGCTCGTCGGCGAGTTCGTCCACTTCGTGGCCGAGCGTGTCGAGCCGCGCTTCGGGGTGTTCCGGGGCCTCGTAGGGTGAATCGAGGCCGGTGAAGTTCGGGATCTCGCCCGACTGGGCCTTGGCGTAAAGGCCCTTGGGGTCGCGCCGCATGCATTCGTCGAGCGGCGTGTCGACAAACACCTCGATGAAATTGTGCGGCGAGGCGATCTCGCGGGCCATCAGCCGGTCGGCGCGGAACGGCGAGATGAAGGCGCAGATGACAATGAGCCCGGCATCCGCCATCAGCTTTGCGACTTCGCCGAGGCGGCGGATGTTCTCGACCCGGTCGGTGTCGGTGAAGCCGAGATCGCGGTTGAGCCCGTGCCGGACATTGTCGCCGTCGAGCAGCATCGTATGCCCGCCGAGCCGGAGCAATTTCTGCTCGACCCGGTTGGCGATCGTCGACTTGCCGGACCCGGACAGCCCGGTAAACCACAGCACCGCCGGATGCTGGCCCTTGAGCGCGGCGCGGTCGTCGGCGCCGATCGACAGCGCCTGGACATGGATGTTGCTGGCGCGGCGCAGCGCGAAGTCGATCATCCCGGCGCCGGCGGTTTCGTTGGTAAAACGGTCGATCAGGATAAAACCGCCGGTCTCGCGGTTCGCGACATAGGGATCGAAGGCGATCGGCTGCGCGGTCGAGAGGTTGCAGGAGCCGATCTCGTTGAGCTCCAGCCTGCGCGCGGCGACATGCGCGGCGTTGTTGACATCGATGCGGTGCTTGATCGCGGTCACCGTCGCTGGCACCGTACGGGTGCCGATCTTGAGCCAGTAGGAGCGGCCGGGGACAAGCGGCTCCTCCTTCATCCAGATGACATGCGCGCCGAGCTGATCGGCGAATTCGGGGCGCGACCTTGGGCTTGCCAAGAGATCGCCGCGGGAAATGTCGATGTCGTCGGTGAGGGTCAGGGTGACCGCGTCGCCGGCGGACGCGCGTTCGACCGAGCCGTCAAACGTCACGATCTCCTTGATGTGGGATTGGACGCCCGAGCCGCCCAGCACCACCGGGTCGCCCGGCGCGATCGAACCGGCGGCGACGGTGCCGGCGACGCCGCGGAAGTCGAGGTTGGGTCGGCTGACCCATTGCACCGGAAAGCGGAACCCGATCGTCTCGGCCCTGTCGTCGATGTCGATCGTCTCGAGGTATTCGAGGAGGCTCGGCCCCGTGTACCAGGCCATGCGCGGCGACCGCGTGCTGACATTGTCGCCGAACCGGGCCGATAGCGGGATCACTTGCAGCGACGTGAAGCCGAGATCGGCGGCAAAGCCGCGGTATTCGTCGGCGATGGTCTCGAATGTGCCGCGATCGAAATCGACGAGGTCGAGCTTGTTGACCGTGAGCACGACGTGGCGGATGCCGAGCATCGAGCAGATCAGCGAGTGGCGCCGGGTCTGCACAACGACGCCCTTGCGTGCATCGACCAGCAGCACGGCGAGATCGGCGGTCGACGCGCCGGTCGCCATGTTGCGCGTGTACTGCTCATGTCCCGGCGTGTCGGCGACGATGAAGCCGCGCCGCTTGGTCGCGAACAGGCGATAGGCGACGTCGATCGTGATCCCTTGCTGGCGCTCGTCCTCGAGACCGTCGAGAAGCAACGCCAGATCGACCTCGTCGCCGGTCGTGCCGAACTTGCGCGAGTCGCGCTCAAGGGTTTCGAGCTGGTCGGACAGGATCGCCTCGGCGTCGTAGAGCAGCCGGCCGATCAGGGTCGACTTGCCGTCATCGACCGAGCCGCAGGTCAAGAACCGCAACAGCGTCTTGCCGCCGGTAGCCGAAAGCGGACCGCTATCCATCAAAGACCGGCCATCAGAAATAGCCCTCGCGCTTCTTGCGCTCCATCGAGGCTTCCTCGTCGCTGTCGATCAGGCGACCCTGGCGCTCTGATTGCCGAGCCTGCTGCAGCTCGGTGACGATGTCCTCGACCGTCGCGGCATCCGACTCCATCGCGCCGCTCAGCGGATAGCAGCCGAGCGTGCGGAACCGCACTCGGCGCTTTTGCGGTTTTTCGCCGGGCTCGAGCGGCAGGCGCTCGTCATCCACCATGATCCACACCCCGCCGCGCTTTACCACCGGGCGCCGCTTGGCGAAATAAAGCGGCACGACCTCGATGCCTTGGGCGGCGATGTATTGCCAGACATCGAGTTCGGTCCAATTCGACAGCGGAAACACCCGCATCGACTCGCCGGGGCCGAGGCGCGTGTTGAAGACGTGCCACAATTCCGGGCGCTGGCGGCGCGGGTCCCAGGCATGGCCCTGCCCGCGGAACGAGAAGATGCGCTCCTTGGCGCGGCTTTTCTCCTCGTCGCGGCGCGCGCCGCCGATTGCCGCGTCGAACGCGAAACGGTCGAGCGCCTGCTTCAGCGCCTCGGTCTTCATCACCTGGGTGTGCAGCGACGAGCCGGAGGCGATCGGGTCGATGCCGCGCGCGAGCCCATCCTGGTTGGTGTGGACGATCAACTCGATGCCGAGCCGCGCCGCGGTCGCATCGCGAAACGCGATCATCTCGCGGAATTTCCAGGTCGTGTCGACGTGCAGCACCGGGAAGGGCAGCTTCGCCGGGAAGAAGGCCTTCAGCGCTAGGTGCAGCAGGACGCTCGAATCCTTGCCGATCGAATAGAGCAGCACCGGGTTGCGGAACTCGGCCGCGACCTCGCGCATGATGCCGATCGATTCTGCTTCGAGCCGCCGCAGATGGGTAGGCAACGCCACGGTCTGGGTCAACGGCTGTTGCCCTTTGCTGCCGCGTGTCCGGCTTTTGAGAGGGTCAGCTTCTCGGGATGGACGATGGTCTTGTTGACCGCGTTGCGCGCAGCGCCGAGCGTGGGAAAGTCGTTGTCGTTGCCGTCGCGCTGCAGCACGTAGCTCTGCGACACCGCCTTGCGGCTGATCTGATCGGCGACCGTGCGCTTGACGATCGTCCAGTGGACGCGACGGGTTTCACCGCCTTCCTCCTCGATATCCTCGAACCCCCGGTCGACGATCGAATCGAATGAATAGAGCTTGCGTTCAACCCGCTTCGGACGGTCGTCGCGGCCGCGTCCTGGTCCGTGACCCGGACCGCGCCCGCGGGCCTCGCGCCGGTCGCCGCGACCGCGATCGACCCGGCTTTCGCGGCGTGGACCGCGCTCGCCGCCGGCCGCTTGATCGGGACGCGCCTCGCGTGCGCCGCCGGGCGCAGGGGCCCCTTGGCGCGGGCGGCGGGGTCGGTTGTCGGGCCGGGGACCTGCATCCCGCCGAGCCTCGCCCGGCGCCGCGGCATTCTCCCCGGCTCCGCCGAATTGCGGCGGACGGCGTCGTCGCCGCCGCCGCGGCCGAGCGGGCAGGGGTTGCCCGTCCGGGCCGAGGCGCGGCGCCGGCGTTTCGCCCGGCGCAGTCGAAACTTCGCCCGGTGTCGCGGAAGCTTCTTCGCCGGGAGCGGCGGCAATCACGGGCGGCCGCACGCGACGCCGGCGGCGACGGTGACGCAGCCGCAACGTATTGGGACCCGGGGCCTGCTCGGCTGTCGGCGCGTCCGACGCGTCGGAACCCGGTTCGGCCGGCGTCGCGAGTCCGGACGAGGCTGGAGCGTCGGCTATGGGCTGCGCGCCGCCCGCGTCGACGGCTATCGGGCGGGGCGCGCGACGCCGCCGCCGGCGGCGGGGCCGCGGCGCAGCCTCCGATGAGGCAGCGCCTTCCGCCGGCGCCGTTGCCGCCGCGGAGGCCGCGCCGTCGCTCGGTGCGTCGGGTTGCGTCGTCGCCGTGGTTTCCACGATGTCGGCGCTATTGGTGTCGCTGGGTGTCAGGACCGGGCCCTCAATCGTCGCGACGGCGACTCTACCGCTCGCTCGAAAACAAGGAAAGCCGGCTCAACTTGCGTGGGCGACTAAACGCTCGGCAGGCGTTCGGTGCGGTGGCGAATACGCGGTCGCCTCAAGGCAATTTACCCTGGGCTAGCCGCGCGTGACATGGGCGGAAACGGCAAGCCAAGCGCCGTTTCGCTTTGCCCAGACATCGGTGTAGCGGCCGGATTTGGCTTCGCCATTGGCCAGCGTATAGGCGGTCCGCGCGTGGATGATCGCGACATCGCCAAACAGGCGGATCATGACGTCGCGCGCCTCGAGGTTGGCGATCGTCACCGGGCGCGCCGTCTGCTCCAGAAACGCCGCGCGGTCGAGCAACGAACCGTCCGGGTTCGAGCAGTAGAACTCGTCGGCGAGGATCTCGTCGAAGCGGCGGACGTCGGAATTCTGCACCGATGCGATGTAGTCGCGGTTCAATTGCTCCAGGAGCTCGGTATCCGATTTCGGCGGCTGACCATCCGGCATGAGTGCGATCCTCTGCGCGAGCGATGGAGCAATTCTAGCACCCCGAGGCGCCGAGACGCGGGCAATCGCTTCGGCCCAGGCCGAAGCGGCCGGGGAGCTGCCGCGCCCGCAATGCCGGATTGACGCCGGCAACCGCGCCGCCTGTTATAATGGCGCCAGAACCAAGCGATCGACGGGAGAAGCGCGATGGATGAGATCGTCGGCAGGGGCAATTTCCGCTACCGGGTCCACTGGGACTGGCAGCGCCCGCCCGAGAGCGTCGAAATCCGCGCTTGCGCGGTGTCGGCCGACTCGCAGGACCGGGTGTTCTGTTTCAATCGCAACAAGGACCACCCGGTCGTGATCTTTGATCGCGACGGTAATTTCGTCGGGTCGTGGGGCGCCGGCCTGTTCCAGTTCCCGCACGCGATCCGCATCGACGCCGACGACAATGTCTGGCTGACCGACGAGCATTACGGCCAGTTCTTCAAATTCACCACCGATGGAAAACTGCTGCAGACCATCGGCGAGCGCGACGCGCGCTCCGATACCGGCGTACCGAACGACGATTACAGCTCGACCGCGTGGAAGAAGGTCACCCATGGCGGCGGCCCGTTCAACCTGCCGACCGACATCATCGTCGCGCCCGACGGGTCGTATTTCATGTCGGACGGCTACGGCAACGCGCGGGTCCACAAATTCTCGGCCGATCTGAAGCTGATCAAATCCTGGGGCGAGCCGGGCAACGGGCCGGGGCAGTTCAACCTGCCACACGGGCTGTGGATCGACCGCCGCGGGCGGCTGCTCGTCGCCGACCGCGAGAACGACCGGGTGCAGGTGTTCGACCAGGACGGCAAGCTGCTGACGATCTGGCCGACCGAGCTGATCGGGGTCGCGTTCTTCTATGTCGACGCCGACGACATCGTCTACGTCCCCGAGCACAATGCCGGGATGATCAGCATCCTCACCCTCGACGGCGAGCACCTGGCGCGGTGGGGCGACGAAATCCACCGCTCGACCCACGGCATCTGGTGCGACTCCGAGCGCAACATTTACGCTGTGCAGCCCGGCGAATGGGGCCGCATCCGGCGCATCGTCAAGTACGAGCGGCTGTAACAGCCCGTTGACAAAGTCCAGTCATCGGAGGAGACCCACTATATTTCGGAACCTAAACCGAATCAGACCACAAGATATTGTGTCCGAGAATGCTACAACCGACTTCGTCAACGGGCTGG
>Ga0181530_10004830_pt1 | contig 14088 bp, 16 predicted proteins | sample PEATcosm2014_Bin_42_FD_119769 | JGI IMG/M metagenome (GOLD analysis project Ga0181530, IMG submission 119769) | Peatland microbial communities from MTU Mesocosm Facility, Houghton, MI, USA - PEATcosm2014_Bin10_60_metaG | ecosystem: Environmental > Terrestrial > Soil > Wetlands > Peat | place... | reverse complement strand
GGCGTTCTGCCGGGAGCAGGACGGGAAGCCGGGGAGCAACTGGGATTGGCAGAAGATGGGACGGGAGGCGCTCCGCCGGGTGCTGGGGTTTTTCATCGGCGAAGTGGCGGGTGATCCTCTCGATCCGATACCGCAACAGACTGCGCCGGTCGCGGCGGTAGCCACCGGCCCGCCCTGACCCGTCCGCACGGCATTACTGAAGCTGACGCGGGGTCGGACGACGGCCGGCCAGCGGCTGTACGCACCCCTCCCCCCCAACCTTGGTCCGCTTCGCGGCCCAAGCCCTCAAGGGGAGGGGGAGAAATATGCGAGCGGTCAGCCATTCTTGACACACGGTAACCTCGCCTGTAGCAAGCGCGCGCTTTCCGGCAAGCCGTTGCCAGGAGCGAATATGAGCGACGATCCGGGCGACGACGGCCCCTCCTTCGAGGAGCGGTTGAAGGCGGCCCGAAGCAGGCAGGGGCTCGACGCCCCACCGAGATCCCCGGGCATGGACCCCGGCGGTCTCGGCCAGTCCCCCTGGGGGATCGGCCTGCGGGTCGGCATCGAACTGGTTTCCGCCCTGGTGGTGGCTGTTGCCATCGGCTACGGGCTGAGCCTGTTGTTCGGCGCCCGCCCCATCTTCCTCGCGGTATTCGTCCTGCTCGGTGGCGCGGCGGGAGTGTTGAACGTCTGGCGCAGCTTCGCGCCAAAGGATCACCAGGACTAGGGCCACCAGGCCTGCGACCACAAATACGACGGCGAGCGGACAGGGGACACGACACGGTGGCAGCGCAAGGATCCAGCATTGACGCGCTGAGCCAGTTCCAGCTCCACACCGCGCTGGGACCGCTCGGGGCCGCGGTCAATTTTTCCCAGTCCAACCTGTTCATGATCGTCGCCGGGGTGCTGACGCTCGGCCTGCTGTGGATCGGCATGCGGCCGCGCGCCATGGTGCCGGGCCGCCTGCAATCCGCCGCCGAGATGGCCTACGAATTCGTCTATTCGATGTGCGTGGATACCATCGGGCCGGAGGGACGCGGCTTCTTCCCCTTCGTCTTCACCCTGTTCTTCTTCATCCTGTTCGGCAACTTGCTCGGGGTCTGGCCGTACGACTTCACCTTCACCAGCCATATCGTCGTGACGCTGGCGCTGACCCTGGCGGTGTTCGTCATGAGCACCGTGGTCGGCCTGCGCATCCACGGCCTGCACTGGTTCAGCTACTTCGTGCCGCAGGGCGTGCCCAAGCCGCTGCTGCCGCTGCTGGTGCCGATCGAGGTGCTGTCCTACGTCTCGCGCATCATCTCGCTGTCGGTGCGGCTGTTCGCCAACATGATGGCCGGCCACGTGATGCTGGAGGTGTTCGGCGCCTTCGTCATCATGCTGGGTACCGCCGGGGTGATCTTCTGGATTCCCGCCGGGCTGTCGCTTGCGGTCAATATCGCGCTGATCGGCTTCGAGATTCTGGTCGCGACGCTACAGGCCTACGTGTTCGCCATCCTCACCTGCATCTACCTGCACGACGCGGTGCACCTGCACTAACGCACGTCAACCCGATCGGCGCCGGCGGCACGGACCGCCCCGGCGCGATGGACGCAACGAAAGGAACCCGACTGATGGATCTCGCTTCCGCCAAGGAAATTGGTGCCGGCCTCGCCGTGATCGCGCTCTCGGGCGTGGGCGTCGGCATCGGCTACATCTTCGCCGCGCTGGTCAGCAGCGTGGCGCGCAATCCCGCCGCGCGCGACCGCGTGTTCGGCCTGGCGATCCTGGGCTTCGCGCTGACCGAGGCCGTGGCGCTGTACGCGCTGGTCATCGCCTTCATCATCCTGTTCGTCTGATCGTCATGCGGCTGCTGCTTGCCGCGCTGCTGCTGCTGCCCACCGCCGCCATGGCGGAGGGCATGCCGCAGCTCGACTTCAAGACCCCGCTGACCCTCTGGCAGGTGATCTGGGGCGCGATCATCTTCATCGTGCTCTACATCCTGGCGTCGCGTTTGGCGTTGCCGCGGGTGGCCGCGGTGCTGGAGGACCGGGCGAAGCACATCGCCAGCGACCTGCAGGACGCGCAGCAGTCCAAGCAGAAGTCGGACGCGGCGGCGGCGGACGTGGTGCAGGCCACCGCCAAGGCTCGGGCCGAGGCACAGGCGGCGATCAATGTCGCTTTGGACGAGGCGAAGGCGGTCGCTGCCAAGCAGACCGCGACGCTGAACGAGCGGCTGGAGAAGCAGCTCGTGGAAGCGGAATCGCGCATCGCGGCGGCGCGGGCGTCGGCGATGGGCGCGCTGCGCCAGGTCGCCACCGAGACAGCCGGCACCGTGATCGCCCGCCTGACCGGGGCGCCGCCGGAGCAAGCACGGCTGGACGGCGCGATCGCCCAAGCGCTGTCGGCGCGCGGCGTCGGCTGAAAGGGGCGGAGTCGCCATGCACGAGGAAAGCTTGTTCGCCGAGCCGCGCCTCTGGGTCGCGATCGCCTTTATCCTGTTCTTCGTGCTGTTCGGCCGCAAGCTATGGTCGGCGCTGACCGGCATGCTGGACGCTCGGAGTGCCGCCGTGCGCGCCGAACTGGAGGAAGCCGCGCGCTTGCGCAGCGAGGCGGAGGCGATGCTGCGCGACGCCGAGCAACGCCGTGCCGAGGCGTTGGCCGAGGCGAAGGCGCTGATCGAGGGTGCCAAGGCCGAGGCCACGCGAGTCTCCGCTGCGGCGATGGCGGAGGCGGAAGCCTCGGCCAGGCGACGAGAGCAGATGGCGGTGGACCGGATCGCGGCGGCGGAGAAGGCGGCGGTGGATGAGGTGCGGCTGACCGCGGTCGAGATCGCCACTGTCGCGGCACGGCAGGTGATTGCGGATGGCCTGTCGGCCGACGCCGATGCGCGGCTGATCGATCGGGCGATCACCCAACTGCCCAGCGCCCTGGCACAGCGGCGCGTCGCTTAACCTCTCCCGCGCTACGCGCGGGGTTGGGGCGCGAAGCGGACCGACGCGAGGTGCGAAGCACCGAGGGTGAGGGTGACCGGTGCGGCAGACTGCATTCCCGCTGTCCGCCCGCGCCAACGAAGACCAGCGACGGGGCGACCCGATCACCCTCACCCGCCGCTTGGCGGCGACCTCTCCCGCCGCAGGCGGGAGAGGTTTCCTGATGACCTACTCCCGCAGTTCGGGAATCACCCATAGCGGCTTCTCGCCGCGGGCCACACGCTGCACATTGTCGAACGCGTTGCGGAAGCGGGCGTACTGGTTGTCCCAGGTCGGTCCGGCGAAATGCGCGGTCAGCACCACGTTGGGCAGCCCGAACAGCTTGTTGTCCGGCGGCGGCGGCTCCTGGTCGAACACGTCCAGTCCGGCCCCGGCGATGGTGTTGTTGGCCAGCGCCTCGTACAGCGCCGGCTCGTCCACCACCGGGCCGCGGCAGGTGTTGATCAGATACGCGGTCGGCTTCATCAGCTTGAACTGCGCCGCGCCGATCATGTGCCGGGTCAGCGGCGACAGCGGCACGTGCAACGACACGATGTCGGAGGTGCGGAGAATCTCGTCCATCAGCCGGAAACGCACGCCGAGCGCGTCCGCCTGATCCTCGGTCAGCCGGGCGATGTCGAAATACTGCACCGACATGTTGAAAGCCTGCGCCATCCGCGCGACCTTCTTGCCGATCCGGCCGAGGCCGATGATGCCGAGCTTGCGGCCGTCGAGTTCGTACAGCTTCACCTCGGCCCAGTTGTTGCCGCGCCAGCGGCCGGAGGCGACGTTGTCATGCTGCCAGATCAGCCGGCGCGACACCGCCAGCATCAGCAGCATCGCGTGTTCGGCCACGGCGATCGCGTTGGCGCCGCCGTTGTTGCAGATCGGCACGCCGGCGCGGCGCGCGGCCTCGATATCGCAACGGTCGTAGCCGGCGGAGGTCAGTTGCACGAGCTTCAGCTTCGACGCGGTCCGGTAGAATGCGTCGTTCATCGTGGGCGAGCCGAAGCCGACGATGAATTCGGCGTCGGGCAGTGCGGCGTTGAATTCCGGGGTGTCGGGACGGGTGATGACCAGGTCGAAGCCGGGCGGCGCCAGCTCTCGGCAGATGTCGTTGTCGTTCATCGGGTTGTCGGCGACGATGATCTTGGGCGCCATGCTCTGTTCCCCTCCTCCGGTGTGTTGCGGTCCTGGTTGGCGGCAGGATAGCGGGCGGGGTGCGATCGGCCCAGAGGGGGCGCGCGGTGAGGGACGCGCTGGGCGGGTCGTCGGGCGTCGGAATCTCTTCAGGCGTCCCGGATCAACCTGCCAGCCCCATCGCCCGCCGCATGAACAGCCGCTTCAGCGGCGGCGTGCGGTCCACTGCGGCGATACCGACATCGCGCGCCAGCCGCAGCAGCCGGTTGTCGTTGCTGAACAGCCGGTCCAGCCCGTCGGTCATTGCCAGCATCAGCATGTTGTCCGGCCGGCGCATCCGTTGATACCGCGCCAGCAGCGCCGGCGCGCCCGGATCGTCGCCATGCCCCGCCGCCTCGATCAGCAGATCCGCCAGGGCGATCACGTCGCGGAAGCCAAGGTTCAGCCCCTGGCCGGCGATCGGGTGGATGCCGTGCGCGGCGTCGCCGGCCAGCGCCAGGCGCGTATCGACATAGCGGTGCGCCAGCATGGCCGACAGCGGATAGGACCAGCGCCGCCCCACCGTGCGCACGGCGCCGAGGTGGTCGCCCAGCCGCCGCCCGATTTCGCGTGCGAAGCGCGCATCGTCCAGCCGCAGCATCTGGTCCGCGATGTGCGTGCGTTCGCTCCAGACGATGGCGGAGACGTTCGGCGCGCCACCCAGTTCGGCATCCGCGCTCGGCCCCATCGGCAACGCGGCAAACGGACCGGACGGCAGGAAATGTTCCAGCGCCAGGTTGTGGTGCGGCTTGTCGTGGCTGATGGCGCAGACGATGCCGGTCTGTCCGTAGGGCAGGCGGGTCACCGGAATGCCGGCGGCCTCGCGCAACGGCGACTGACGGCCCTCGGCGGCGACCACCAGGCGGCACTGCAACGCCGGGCCACCGGCGATACGCACGAGGGCGCCATCCTCGCGCCGCTCCACCGTTGCGGTCGCGGGGGCGAACACGCGCAGCGCCGGCAGGGTCGGGAAGTAGCTGTTCAAGGCCATGCGCAGGCTGCGCGCTTCCACCATCCAGCCGAACGGTCCGGCGTCCTCGCCCGCCTCGTGATGGTCGAAATGCAGATGCAGCCGCGATGCCCGCCGCCCCAGCCGGCCGTCGCTCACACGGATGTCCAGGATCGGGCTGGGCGGGACCGGCAGCCTCTCCCATAGCCCGGCCGCCGCCAGCAGGTCGCGCGAACCGGCGGCGATGGCGTAGGCGCGGCCGTCGAACGCGGGGTTTTCCATCGGCGGCAGCGCGGCACGATCCACCACGACGGTGGAGACGCCGGCGGCGGCCAGCCGGCAGGCCAGCGTGCCGCCCACCGGTCCGGCGCCCATCACGCAGACCTCGGCCGTGATCGTATTGCTCATGTCCGCCTTCTCCGCCGCTGCCTGGAAAACGGGCAGCCGATTCGTTGCGCGTATCGCCGTGCGGCCGGGCAAATGCCGCCGTCGGGGGCAACCCCGGCCTGCCCAATCGCGCGGCACACTGGCCTCCGGGGCGGCTCGCGGCAAGCCGCACCGGATGGCACGGATCTTGTTATTCGTAACGCTATCCGCGCGTGGCGAGCCGGCGACGCGAGGCGCAAGGACACCCCCCGCAATGCCGCATGTCGAACCGGGCGACGTCGCCTGGGTGCTGATGAGCACCGCCCTGGTGCTGCTGATGACCATTCCCGGCCTGGCGCTGTTCTACGCCGGCATGGTGCGCAAGAAGAACGTGCTCGCCACCATGATGCAGTCGTTCAGCCTGTGCGCGCTGATGAGCGTGGTGTGGATGGTCGCCGGCTATTCGCTCGCCTTCACCAACGGCAATGCCTGGATCGGCGACGCCTCGCGGCTGTTGCTGAACGGGTTGGGCGCCGATTGGGACAAGCCGTTCACGCTGGGCGCCGGCAGTGACAATCCGCTGCCTACCAGCATTCCCGAGAGCGTGTTCCTGTTGTTCCAGATGGCCTTCGCCATCATCACCCCCGCAGTGGTCACCGGCGCTTTTGCCGACCGCATGAAATTCTCAGCGCTGCTGCTGTTCATGACGCTGTGGTCGCTGCTGGTCTATGCGCCGATCGCGCATTGGGTGTGGGGTCCCAACGGCTGGCTGAACATGCTGGGCATCGCCGATTTCGCCGGGGGCACGGTGGTGGAGATCAACTCGGGCGTCACCGGCCTGGTCTGCGCGTTGATGCTCGGCCGGCGGATCGGCTACGGGCAGGAGAACATGGCGCCGTGGAACCTGTCCTATGCGGTGGTCGGCGCCTCGCTGCTGTGGGTCGGCTGGCTGGGCTTCAACTCGGGTGGCGCGCTGGGTGCCAATGGCCGTGCCGGCATGGCGGTGCTGGCGACGCAGATGGCGGCGGCCGGGGCGACGCTGTCCTGGAGCCTGGCGGAGTGGTTGCTGCATGACAAGCCGTCGGTGCTGGGTGCGATCTCCGGCGCGGTTGCCGGGCTGGTGGCGATCACCCCGGCGGCGGGATTCGTGCTGCCGGGGCCGGCCCTGGCGATCGGCATCGTCGCCGGCGCGGTGTGCTTCTGGGCGGTGACGGTGCTGAAGCCGAGGCTTGGCTACGACGACAGCCTGGACGTGTTCGGCGTGCACGGCGTGGGCGGCATCATCGGCATGCTGGCGACGGGCGTGCTGGCGTTCGGTCCGCTGACCGCGACGGCGACGCATCCGGAGGGCACCGCGATCGGCGGTGGGGCGTTGCTGTCGGTGCAAGCGGTGGGCGTTGCGGCGACGCTCGGCTACAGCGCGCTGGGCAGTTTTCTGCTGTTGAAGCTGACCGATCTCGTGATCGGGCTGCGGGTGTCGCGCGAAGCGGAGCGCGAGGGGTTGGACGTCGTGCTGCACGGCGAGCAGGTGTTTTGAGCAGGGGGACTGGGACGGCACGATGGGGGCCGGGCGGGCATCGGTTGTCGCCGTTAGGGTTCGCCGAGCAATAAACGAATCAGCATGCGGCGCAGCATCGTCCGTCTCGTCATGGTGGGCCTCCGGGTCAAGTGCCTGGGGGCAGGCTCCGGCCCGCCATCCACGACTTTGTTGCTCGCAACAAGGCAAGTCGTGGATGGTCCGCCTGCGCGGACGATGACGAATTGGGCACGGTCCGCACGTCAACTGACGCAGTCATTCCTCGGCGGGCGCTTACGGTCGCACCGCTGGGGTCTCCACCTTCAGGCCGTTGGCGCGCCAGCCGAGATAGAATTCCAGCGCGACGAGTTCCGGCGAGTCGGGATCGAACGGCTCGGCGCGGATGCCGACCAGGCAGTTGCGGATGCGGCGATACAGCGAGCCCATCCCCTGCCATTCCAGCCGGTATTCCGGATAGCCGTTCGGCTGGCCTTGCGGGATCACGCTGCCGCCAAGGCGCTGCCCGGCCAGCGCGTCATGGCACTGGCTGCATGACAGGTTGAGCTGGCCCTGCCGCGCGTTGAACTGCGCCGCTCCGGCCGCGAAGAATGACCGGGCCGGACCGTCGATCGACACCTGGATCGGCAAGCCGCGGGATTGCAGGCCGACATAGGCGGTCAAGGCCAGCATGGCGTCACTGTCCGGCGAGAGTTTCGCGACGTTCTGGCGTTCGGTGCGGCACTGGTTGATGCGCTGTTCGAGTGTGATCGGCCGGCCGAGCCTGGCGTCGAACAGCGGGTAGCGTGCCGCCACGCCGCGCATCGAGCGTGCGGCATCAGCGTGGCAATCGGCGCAACTGCGCGCGGTGTCGACGGCGCGTTCCGACCACAGGGATTCGCCTTGCTGGACCCAGAGGAAGCCGGGATTGCTTGCGTCGTCGTCCTGCATGGCGCGCGTCGCGGGGCTGGCGTCGTCGTAGCCGGAGCGCTTGTCCGCCGCATGGGACGGGGTGGCCAGAAGGATGAACGCCAGGGCAAAAAAACCTCTCCCGCAAATCGGGGTTGGGCCACGAAGCGGACCGACGCGAGGCGCGAGAGCGCCGCGGGGGAGGGTATTGAGCACGCTTATAACGCAGCAGCAGTGCGGTTTGGTGGAAGATGGGTGCGCGCCGCGGCACCCTCACCCGCCGCGCCAGGGCGCGGCGCGTCGGTCCGCTTCGCGGCCCAACCCCGCGCAGCGGGAGAGGTTTTGTCGGCCCCGCCCCTCATTCCACTTCTATCTCCACCGTCTCCGTCTGTTCCGTCCCATGGTCGTCGGTGAACCGCATGACCAGCGTGCCGCTTTGCTCAGCCACCGCGGAAAACGCCAGGAACGGATTGGCGGCGATGGCGGGGAACAGGTCGGCGCGCAGCACTTCCTCGCCATCCAGCGTGCAGACGAAGCTGTTGATGATGTCGCGCGGAATGCGTTGCCCCGTGGCGTCGCGCCGCTGGCCGCTCTCCATCGGATGCGAGATCAGCAGCTTCACCTCGAACGGTTCGCCCCGCTTCACCTGTTTCGGCACGTTGATCAGCACGCGCACCATGGCGTCAGGCTCCGTCGATGCAGGCGGCGAGCGTCACGATCAGGTCCACGCTGTCGCGCCAGCAGCTTCCGTCGGCCAGCTTCGCCACGGCGATCACCGTCTGCGACGTCGCCAGCCGGATGCGGGTCGCCACCCGCGGCGCGCCGGCACGCGGACCGAATACGAACCGCACGACATGCGGCAGCGGATTGCCCTCGGCGAACACGTCGATGCTTTGCACCGAATCCGGCCCACGGCGCGGCGCATCGACGCTGACCGTCATCGAGACGGTGTTGCCGTTCTCCACCATCACCGGCAGGTCCAGCTTCACCCGCCCGTCATGCAGTGCCGCGTCGCCGACCAGGTCGCGGATCAGTGCGGCGACGTCGGCCGGTGTGGCGCGCGCGGGACCGCCCGGTGCGAGTGGCAGGATCAGGCCGGTGCCCGCCATCACCAGGAAGCGGCGGCGCGCGATCATGGCGAACGCAGGCTGGTCAGGAATGCCACGACATCCTCGATCTGTTCGGCGGTCAGTATCGGCCGTCCCTGCCAAGCGAGTCCAACCCGGTTGAGCCCGTCCACCACGTAATAGGCCGGCATGATCGTGTCCGGATTCAGTTGCCGCGGATCGACCAGACGCAGCCGGATCTGGCCGGCGGTCAGGCGCGATCCGACGCCATCGAGCGGCGGCGCGACGCTGCCCTGCAAATGCGGATCGGGGAACGGCCCCGAATGGCACAGCAAACAGGCACTGACCTGCCGGTTGATGACGATCTCCCGGCCGCGCGCGGGATCGCCGGGGTGGCCGGTCAGCGGCGCGGCGATGCTGTCGCCATCGATGCGATAGGCGACCAGCGGCGCGGCGCCCCCGAGCAAGACGGCGCAAGCCGCAATCGCCGCCGCGACGTCAACCGAACGTCTCGTGCGTGATCGTCTTGAACCAGGCGTCCGCATAGGTCGCTTCCTGCGCGCGTAGCGAATCCGGTGCGTCCAGCGGGCTGGTGCCGCCGGCGCCCTCGATATCGGTCAGCAGGCCGTTCACCGGGCGATACACCCCGGCGACCGAGAAGCCGTAGCCCGGCGCGGCAAGGCTGTAGCAGGTGTTGATCAGGCGCGGCTCGGCCGGCGTCGTGCCCGCCAGCAACTGGAGAATCGCATCGGCGCAGACCTTCGCCTGGGCGTTGGCGGCGAAGGCGGATTTCGGCATGGCGCCGGCAATCGCCGCGTCGCCGATCACGTGGATGCCCGGCTGCAACTTCGATTCGAGTGTGACAGGATCGATCGGACACCAGCCGGAGCGATCGGCCACACCGGCCAGCGCGGCGATGTGTCCGGCCCGCTGCGGCGGAATGACGTTGCCGACATCGGCCTTGTGCGTGCCGAAGTCCGTCTCGAAGCTGTTGGTGGCGGGATCGACCCGCGTGACCTTGCCGCCATCCGACAGCGACACCCACTCCAGCAGCCCGGGATAGAGTTTCGTCCATGCCGCCTGGAACAGCTTCTGTTTGGAGAACGCATCTTTTGCATCAAGCAGCAGCAACTTGGAATGCGGCTTCCGCGTCTTCAGGTAATACGCGATCAGGCTGGCGCGCTCGTACGGGCCGGGCGGGCAACGATACGGATTGGCCGGCGCCGACAGCACCACCACGCCGCCATCCGCCATCGCCTCGAGCTGCTGTTTCAGTAGCAGCGTTTGCTCGCCCGCTTTCCAGGCATGTGGCATGCGCTCCGCGGCGGCCTCGTCGTAGCCCGGCAACGCGCCCCAGGCGATGTCGATGCCGGGCGACAACACCAGGCGGTCGTAGTGCAGCGTGCTGCCGTCCGCGAGCGTGACGCTGCGGTTGGCGGCATCGACCGCGGCGGCGGCCTGCGGCACGACGCGCACGCCGCCGGCGGCGACGGCGCGATAGTCGCAACGCTGCGCCGCGATGTCGCGCAGGCCGGCGATGACCTCGTTGCTGAACGGACAGGCGGTGAAGGTCGGGTTGGGCTCGACCAACACGACATCGGGTGCTGGATCGCCCCGGCGGAGCCAGCGCGCGGCGGTGGCACCGCCGAACCCGCCGCCGATCACCACGATGCGCGGCACCGCCTGGGCACGCGCGATGAACGGGGTGGCGAGCGCGGCGGCCAGGATCGCTCGGCGCCTCATGGCTGCGCCGCCCACCACACGGCGATGGCCTGCACCTGCTCCGGGGTGAAGCCCTTGACGATGCGGTTCATCACCGTGGCGGGGCGGGTGCCGTTGCGGAATTCTTCAAGCAGGGCGACGAGGTGGTCGGCGGGTTGGCCGGCAATCACCGGGACATCGGTCTTTGCGGAAGCTGGCGCGTGGCAGCCCGAGCAACTGGATGCACCCGGCGGGGGCGCGGCGGCGCAGAGGAGGAGGGGGGCGAGCGCCAGCATGATTCTCCCCCTCCCCTTGTGGGAGGGGGTTGGGGGGAGGGGTGCGTCCATCTGCCGGCCACGGATGGACGCACCCCTCCCCCCGACCCCCTCCCACAAGGGGAGGGGGAGAACTTTGCTTTGCCTCCCCCCGTCTCCTCGTCTCATGTGCTGGCGAGATCGTGCGACCGTAGCGGCAACGACCGAATCCGCTTGCCGGTGGCAGCGAAGATCGCATTTAGCACGGCCGGCGCCGCGACCGCGATGGTCGGCTCGCCAACCCCGCCCCAGAACCCGCCGGAGGCCACGATGATCGTCTCGACCTTCGGCATGTCGTTCATCCGCATCACCTGATAGGTGTCGAAATTGCTCTCGACGATGCGGCCCTTGGCGACGGTGTTCTCGCTGTACAACACCGCGCTCAGGCCATAGACGAACGAGCCCTGCACCTGCGCGTCGATCTGGTCGGGATTGACCGCGTAGCCCGGGTCGGTCGCCGCGACGATGCGCAGAATCTTCAGTTCGCCTTTGGGCGACACCGAGACCTCGGCGACCGCCGCCACGTAGCTGCCGAAGCCGCAATTCTGCGCCAGGCCGCGATACACGCCCTTTGGCGGCGGCGTCTCCCAGCCGGCCTTTTTCGCCACCGCCTCCAGCACCGCGAGGTGCTTCGGATTCTTCCCCATGATCGAGCGGCGGAACGCCAGCGGGTCCTTGCCCGCCGCATGCGCCAGCTCGTCGATGAAGCACTCCATGAAGATCGCATTCTGGTTGTGGTTCACGCCACGCCAGAACCCCACCGGCACGTGGGTGTTGCGCACCGCCTGGTCGATCAGCAGGTTGGGGATCGCCATGTAGCCGTATTCGTCTTCCAGCCAGCCCTGGAATGCGAGCTTGTCGATGCCGTTCTCCATGCGCGACGGCGCGAGGTACGCCAGGATCGACTGGCCGGACAGCCGCGCGTGCAGCGCGGTGACGTTGCCCTGCGCGTCCAGCCCGCCGCTCAGCTTGCATTGCATGATCGGGCGGTAGAAGCCGTGCTGCATGTCCTCTTCGCGCGACCAGATCAGCTTCACCGGCTTGCCCGGCACCTGTTTCGCGATCAGCACGGCCTGGTGCACGTAGTCCTGCTGCCCACGCCGGCCGAAGCCGCCGCCGAGGATCAGCTTGTGCACCTTTACGTTGGCGAGCTTCACGCCGGCCGCTTCCGCCGCCGCCGCCAGCGACGCGTCGCCGTTCTGCGACGCCACCCAGATCTCGACCTGGTCGCCGTTGACCAGCGCCGTGCAGTTCATCGGCTCCATCGTCGCGTGGTTGAGGTACGGCGTGCCGTATATCGCCTCGACCGTCTTCGCCGCACCCGACAGCGCCCCTGCGACGTCGCCATGCTGCTGGCCGAGCGCGGCCTGCGGCGCGTCCAGTCCCTGCTTGAGGAAGTCGGCGATCTGCGCGCTGTCCACGTTGCCGTTGCCGGCTTCGTCCCAGACGACCGGCAATGCCGCCAACGCGGTCTTCGCCTGCCACCACTTGTCGGCAACCACGGCGACGGCGTTGTCGCCCACCGCCACCACCTGGCGCACACCCGGCATCGTCTTGACGCGATCGGCATTGAACGAGACCAGCTTGCCGCCGAACACCGGGCACTGCGCGATCGCCGCATTCAGCATGTCGGGAAGCTGCACGTCGATGGCGTAGACCTGCTTGCCGTTGAGCTTGTCCTTGGTGTCCAGCCGCTTCACGCGCTTACCGATTATTTTCCAGTCGCTCGGCTGCTTCACTGGAACGTTCGTTGGCACCGGCAGCTTCGCCGCGTCAGCGGCCACCTCGCCGTAGCGCAGTTTCCTGCCGGTCGATTTGTGGGTGATGACGCCGGCCGCGGTTGTGCACTCCGTCGTGGGGACCTTCCAGCGCGTGGCAGCCGCGGAGATCAGCATGGCGCGTGCGGCGGCACCACCCTGGCGCACATAGACGACCGAGGCGCGGATGCCGCGGCTGCCGCCGGTGGACATGTCGCCCCAGGCGCGCTTGCTGGCGAGGTTCGCCTCCGGAGTCACGAATTCGCCGCGCACCTTGTTCCAGTCGCAGTCGAGTTCGTCGGCCACCAACTGGGCAAGGCCGGTCATCGTGCCCTGTCCCATCTCGGAGCGCGCGATGCGAACCGTGACGGTGTCGTCGGGGGCGATCACCGCCCAGATGCCGACCTCGGAACCGGCGGTTTCCGCGGCCTCGGCCGGCATGCGCCAGCCGAGCATGAGCCCGCCGCCCACGGCGGCGGCGGTGGCGATGAAGGAGCGGCGGCCCAGCGCGATGCGATTGCTCATGGCTGCGCTCCTTATGCCTTGGTGGTCAGTGAAGCGGCGGTGTGGGTCGCCTCGCGAATCCGCTGATAGGTGCCGCAGCGACAGATGTTGCTGATGGCATCGGCGATGTCGGCGTCGCTCGGCTTCGGCGTCTGCTTCAGGAGGGCGGCGACGGCCATGATCTGGCCGGACTGGCAGTAGCCGCATTGCGGCACCTCATGCTGTAGCCAGGCGATCTGCACCGGATGGCTGGCGCCGTCATGCGACAGGCCCTCGATGGTGGTGATCTTGGCGCCGCCCACCGCGCTGACCGGCATGGAGCATGAGCGGACGGCCACGCCGTTCAGGTGAACCGTGCAGCAGCCGCATTGGGCGATGCCGCAGCCGTACTTGGTGCCGGTCATGCCGAGCCATTCGCGGATCACCCAGAGCAGGGGAGTGTTGGGATCGACATCGACTTCGTGCAGGTGGCCGTTGACGTCCAGCTTGACCATGGTGCGCTGCTCCCCTTGCTTGTTGAACTTAGCCTCTTCCGCTGCGCGGGGCAGGTCAAGGCGCGCAGCGCCGCGGGTGAGGGTGCCGCGCGCGCCAGGGCTCTGCCCTGGACCCGCCCGGGGGCTTTGCCCCCGTGGACCCCAGCAAAGGCAGAGCCTTTGCAATCCATCCGTTTGGCTGGGTGGACGGGAGGGGGACGGCGCGCAGCGCCGGTGTCGCCATCATGGCGACACCGGCGCAGCGCGCCGTCCCCCCTCCCCTCCACCCAGCCAACTGAAGGGTCCCAAGGGCTCCGCCCTTAGCGGGGATCCAAGGGGCAGAGCCCCTTGGTGGGGTTCCAGGGGCAAAGCCCCTGGCCTTGCTTCGTTCACCCACCCGATTGCCCTGGCGGACGCGCCTTG
>Ga0181530_10004827_pt1 | contig 14089 bp, 8 predicted proteins | sample PEATcosm2014_Bin_42_FD_119769 | JGI IMG/M metagenome (GOLD analysis project Ga0181530, IMG submission 119769) | Peatland microbial communities from MTU Mesocosm Facility, Houghton, MI, USA - PEATcosm2014_Bin10_60_metaG | ecosystem: Environmental > Terrestrial > Soil > Wetlands > Peat | place... | reverse complement strand
TAGCGGGATGCGATCAAATCTGCAAGAATTCTGGCGGTGTTTGGGCAAATTTGTTGGACTCGAAGGTCACTTGAGCCAGAAAAGCGCCCAAAGGAGTGCGAGGTCACTTTTTGTCGGGGGAAACCTCGAACTGCGAATCAGAAGGGAAGGTCAGGAGGGGAAGAGAGTAAAAGGGACCGGCCTCAGCAGCTTTTCTTGCACTTGGTCATGATCGCGATATGCAGGCGCTCGCTTACTTCGGTGGGTAACTCGTAGATTTCGTGGCAGCGGAAAATCTCGATGGTCTTGCGCGTGGTGTCGAGGACGACTTCGCAGTGACCGCACTTTTTCAGGTGGACTTCGATCTCGGCGCGGGTCTCGCCGGCAATGGATTCGTCGAGGACGTCGTCGAGAATCGCAAGAAACTCAGTGCAGGTCATGCTTCAACTCCGTTTCCCCTGGGCTGGTTTTCCTGGGGCGCGTTTGCCTTCGCGGAAGCCTGAGTTTGCGAAGCTGCCGGAGTTGTTTTCTTGAAGTAGCGGCTCAAACGCTCGCGCAGTTGCAGACGCGCGCGCAGCAGCCGCGACTTGACCGCGGGAACGCTCAGGCCCAGCGCCTCGGCGGTTTCCTCGGTGGAAAGCCCGTCCACATCGCGCAGCACAAAGACCACGCGGAATCCCTGGGGCAGGCCCTGAATGGTTTTCTTCAGAATCTCGGACAGCTCGGACTGGTTGTAATTCTGCTCCGGGTTCGGCGCCCAGTCGGCGAAGTCGCGGGGGACACTGCCTTCCTCGGTCTGCAGATCCTCGTCCATCGAGACCAGTTTGCCGGTGCGCCGCTTGCGCAGGCGCATCAGACTCTCGTTTACCGCGATTCGTACCAGCCATGTATAAAATTTCGAGTTCCCCTGAAACTGATCGAGCTTTTCATACGCCTTGAGAAACGCATCCTGCATCACGTCTTCGGCGTCTTCGCGGTTCTGCGTAATGTGCTGCGCGATCCGGAAGAGCTGCCGCTCGTATTTGCGAACCAGCGTGTCGTAGGCCGAGAGATCCCCGGCGCGAACCCGCTCTACAAGGGCGACGTCGGGGTGCTGCTCGTCTTGTCCTGCTATCGGTTGGATGGTCGACATGGCAATCGGATGCTAAAAATCGCGGCGAAACAGGGTTGGGAAAACGGTGTGGACGGCCGGGAACAATGGAAGTCTGCCCGTAAAATATGAGTGTAATTGACGCAGGGTCTGGGAACCAAATCCCAAAACGAGGGCCAAGCCGTTACGTCACTGGTTCCCCGGCTGCGCCGGTAGAGAGCAAATCGGCATACAGTGGAATTATGTCTGGTTCCACTTCCCGGTTGCCTGTCGCTCGGCGCGGTCACGGTAGTTTTGTTCTTCTGTTTGGATTGCTGTTGGTTGGGCAGTCCGGTGCGGCGCAATCCACGGCGACTCCTGCGACCAGCACTTCCGGATCGGGCACGGCATCGGGCACGGCGCAGTCGAAGTCTGCAACGCATGCGAAGCCGAAGAAACCCACCGCGAAACGCAAGCCCACGCATTCGACCAGCCGCGCTTCCCGAGTGGCGCACACGGCGCGCCTCAAACAGGCATTTGTGGCTTCAAAAGAGCTGGGGCCAATGGCCCAGCAATTGGCGACGCTGCGCACGCCGGAAGCCTACGCGGCAGTGGCCGCCTACGCGCATAGCCACACGGGTGAGGCTGCGGCGGCGGCATATCTGGCCCTGGGCCACGCGTACCTTCTCGACGCGCGCTACGCCGAAGCGGAAACCGCCCTGGCTGAGGCGCGGCGGGCCGATGGGGAGCTGGCCGACTACGTGGACTTTCTGGACGCGGAGGCGAGCCACGCGACGGGTAACGATGCGGCCGCCGAGACCATCCTTCACGGCTTTACCGAACGCTATCCCGACAGCATCTTCGACGCCCAGGAGCCGGAGCTTGAGGCCGGCGTTTTGCTGAACTTGAAAAACTACACTGCGGCGCGGCAGGTGCTGGCTGCGGCTTCCGGCACAGCGGCGGCGAGCCGACCGGGTTTCGAGCTTGCCGAGGGCCAGGTGGAGCAGGCGCTGGGCCAGCAACCGGCTGCGGAAACGACCTTCAAGCTGCTTCTGCTGGGACATCCTTTGAGCGCTGAGGCGCAAATCGCGCGCGCCAAGCTCACAGAGCTGGGAGCTGAGTCCTTGCTGACCACGGCAGACCTGCGTGGTCTTGCCGAAGCCTTCTACAACGCGGGCCGTTACGCCGAGGCGGCAGAACAGTTTCGCGTTCTGGAGCGCGCGCCAGGGCTCGACGAGCAGACTCGCGATGGATTTGCCGTGGCCGAGGCCGCATGCCAACTGAAGTTGAAACGGCTTACGGAAGCGGAAGCGCAGGCGCTGCCCGACACGGCAGACGAAAACGGCGCGCGGCGTTTAGATCTGCTTTTGGAACTGGCCCGCGATCGCAATGACAGCGATGGCCTGAAGCAGATCATTGCCGATATGGAATCCCGGTTTCCGCACAGCCCGTGGCTGGCCGAGGCGCTCTACTCCGCAGGCAACATGTACATGCTCAAGCGCGATTACCCAACGGCCGTTGAGTACTACGGGGATCTGGCGGGGCGCTTTCCCAGCGACAAGAACGCTTCCGCTGCGCACTGGCGCTCCGGCTGGCTGAGCTACCGAATGGGACTTTACCCCGCCGCGGAGCATATCTTCGACGAACAGATCCAGCGCTATCCGGGGACCACGGAAACCGTCTCCGCGCTCTATTGGCGTGGGCGCTTGTATGAGACGCAGGACCACAATCCCGCCATGGCAGCGGCGAACTACCGCACCATCGTGCGCGCCTACCAGCACTTTTTCTACGCACAGATGGCACGGCAGAGGCTGGCCGCGCTCGGCAACACGCAGGCTGCGCTACAGCCGCAATTGGATCGCTTTCAGCCGCTGCCGGAGCCGCACTACGTCGACAGCTTTCCCGAAGACAGCCCCCATCTGGCTAAAGCGCGCCTGCTGGCCAATGCCGGCTTGACGGAATACATTGCGCTCGAGATCAAGGCCGATCCCAATTCCTCGTCGTGGGGCGCGCTGGCCGAGGGACAGATTTATTCCTCCTATGGCCAGACTTTCCGCGCGGTGCGCGCACTCAAGCGGGCCATCCCGACTGCGGCTTCGGCCTCGATTCAATCCATTCCGCTTGCCTACTGGCGGATTCTCTTTCCGGAGCCGTGGTGGGACACGATCCAGACCGAGTCCGCCAAAAACAATCTCGATCCCTATCTGGTGGCCTCGCTCATCCGGCAGGAGTCGGAGTTCGATCCGACCGCAGTCTCCAATAAGAGCGCCTACGGCCTGATGCAGCTGTTGCCGTCCGTGGGCCGCACCCTGGCGCGACAAGAGGGAATCGCCCACTTCCAGACCTTCCAGTTGCTCGACCCCAACATGAATATCCGGCTGGGCACGCGCTATTTTCGGCAGACGCTGGACAAATTCGGCGGTGTGCAAGAGTACGCGCTGGCCGCCTACAACGCGGGCGACAATCGCGTGACGGAATGGCAGGCGGCGGGCCCCTATTCGGGTCTCGATGAGTTTGTGGAGTCCATCCCTTTCACGGAGACGCGCGAATACGTTGAGGCCATTCTGCGCAACGAGGAAACCTACCGGGCGATCGACGATTTTGTCCGCACCCACAGTTCGGCTGCGGCGTCAGCGGCTCATTAGGGCGGGGCACTTTAGTTGTAGTTCAGGGAATCCCACTTGCCACTCCCTTGTGCCGATTCGCATTGACATCTTCCTGGGGACTGGTGACACTGAGTTGACCGGAGTCACTTCTTCCGGCGAGTGTTTCGAAGCCAGCTTTTCTGTAGACTACGGAGCCGGGCGGCAACCAATGCACGGCTCGGAACCATCAACCCTGGTAGGGCCTGGAGGGAACGATGGCAGCCGACTTGCAGTTTCTGGAAGATTGGATCCCCGAAAGAATGGACCCGGGAACAGTTTTTGTGCTGGAGAACCAGGCCAAGCTGGGCCACGCACAAAATCCTTTCGTAGCCGTGATGGCGTGCCCGCGCTGCGGAACGCTGGGGCTCATCACCCGCCAGCAGCTTTATTGTGGCGAGATCATGATCTGCGGAAGCGACTCTTGCTCGGCAGAGTATCGGCTTGATGGCGATGCGATCTGTTATCGGCCGGCGCAGTAAGCCTTACTGCTGCAACTTGTAGTCCGCGTTCGTGGTCTTGGCGCCGACCTGGCTGGGTGTGAGCAGTTGTGTGCGGTCCCATCCTCCGCCCAGCGCCTGCACCAGTTGCACCGCTGAGGTCATCTCCTCCACCTGCAGCGAATTCAGCGTTTCCTCGTTGGTGAGCAAAGTGGTCTGGGCGATCACGACATCGACGTACGGATCGACTCCCGTGTTGTAGCGCGACAACTCGATGTTGAGATAATCCTGCGCGTCCTTGACCGCCTGCTGCTGGCGCAGAATCTGTTGCGAATAGATGCGCGTAGCGGCCATATAGTCTTCAACCTGCTGGAAGGCGGTGAGCGTAACCTGCCGATAGTTGGCGAGGTCGGCGTTGTATTCAGCAACGTACTGGTGCAACTCAGCGCGGTAGAGGAAACCGTTGAAGATGACCTGCGAAACCGACGGCCCGATGGACCAGACGCGGCTGGGCCCGCTAAACAGGCTGGTTAACGTTGAGCTCTGAAATCCGCCATTGGCAGTGAGGGTCACTTGCGGGAAAAATGCGGCGTAGCCGATGCCAATGACGGCATTGGCCTCGGCGAGCGTGCGCTCGGCCGCGGCGATGTCAGGACGCCGTTCGACAAGCTGTGAGGGCACGCCGGCGGGAATGGCGGGCGCCGAGTAGACCATCGGTTTTACCGGGATGGAAAAGTCGCTGGGTACCTTGCCCAGGAGCATGGCGATGGCGTGCTCATATTGTGCGCGCAACAGTCCCACGTTGATGGCCGCCGACTGTGCCGCCTCCAGCGTGGTCTTGGCCTCGGCGACGGAGATGTAATCCCCGATGCCCGTGTCGTACTGGGCCTGGTTGTAGTCGAGCGCTTTCTGATCGGCCGCAACGGTTTCATCGAGAATCTTCTGCAGCATGTCCTGGCCGCGAATCTCAAAGTAATATTCAGCCAGGCTGGATTGCTCCGTAAGTTTCTCGACTTGAAGGTCGGCCGCGCTTACCTGGGCGGCGTACTGTGCCTCACGGACTTCGTTGCGGATCTTGCCCCAGAAATCAGGTGTCCAGGAAACGTCAATCGGGGCATTCCATAGCGTTGAGGTCTTGCCGGTGTTTGCCTCCGTGGAATTGCTCAGCGTCCCGGAACTTTTTGACCGGTTCCATGCTGGAGCTGCGGTGATTGTGGGCCAGAATTGTGCGCGTGCTTCGGCGATCTGGGCGCGAGCCGCCATGTAATTCTGGAAATACACCTTCAGGTTTTCGTTATCGATATTGAGCTGTTCTTCCAGCGCATTCAGTTCGGGATCGTTGAAGACCTCCCACCAGTTGCCGCGCAGCATGGCGTCCTGCGGGCTGGCCACTTTCCAGCCGCCGGTATCTTTAAAATTGACGGACGATTCCTTGTAGTTGGGCGCGGTGACTGCGGTCGGCGTGGGCGCGTGGTACGCCGGGCCAACGTGGCAGCCGGAGAGTAAGGCAAGCAAGCTCAATGTGCCGGCGGCGCATGAAAGCCCAGCGGTGAGTGAAAGAGTAGATCGAATCTTCGGCTCAAACATGGTCAACGTCCTTCATGTGCTACGACGCCGCTTCTTGCGCGGTTGGCGGCAGTGTGTCGTGCGTGCGGCCCAGCGCGCGCAGGCGCAACCGGTCCATATACAGGTAAACCACGGGCGTGGTGTAAAGAGTAAGCATCTGGCTTAAAACCAGTCCGCCGACGATGGTGATTCCCAACGGCTTGCGCAGTTCCGAACCGGTGCCGGTCCCGAAGGCCAACGGCAGCGCGCCGCAAATCGCCGACATGGTGGTCATCATGATGGGCCTGAAGCGCAACATGCAGGCGCTGAAGATGGCGTCGCGCGTCGACTTGCCTTCCAGGCGTTCCGCCTGCAGCGCGAAATCGATCATCATGATGGCATTCTTCTTCACGATGCCGATGAGCAGTATGATGCCGATGATCGAGATCACGTTGAGATCGATGTGGAAGATCATCAGCGCCAGCATGGCGCCCGCGCTCGCCGAGAACACCGTGGAGATAATGGTGAGGGGATGAACCAGGCTCTCATAGAGAATGCCCAGCACGATGAAGACAGAAAGCAATGCGGTGACGATCAGAATCGGCTCCGTCGACAGCGATTGCTGATAGGCCTGCGCGGTTCCGGCAAAGAATCCGCGCACGGTTCCGGGCATTCCCAGTTGCTGCTCCATTTGCGACACTTCGCTGACCGCGTCGCTGAGCGAAGCGCCGTTGCGCATGTTGAACGAGACAGTGACCGAGGGAAACAAACCGGTGTGATTGACTTGCAGTGGCGTGGTATTGGAGCTCGCCTTGACGGTGGAAAGCAGCGGCGACACCGTATTAAGCCCGGCGGAGGTCGAAGACTTGCTGGGAGCGAAATAGATATTGTTCAATCCCGATGGATTCTGCCAGTACGGCGGAGCCACTTCCATCACCACGTAATACTGGTTCAGCTGGGTGTAGATGACGGAGACTTCAGATTGGCAGAACGCGGCGCAGAGCGAACTGTCCAGCGATTGCGCGGTCTGTCCCATGCGCGCGGCGGTCACCCGGTCGTAGTTGAGCAATTCCTGCAAGCCGCCGTTTTGCTGGTCTGTGTTCACGTCCTGCAGGTCAGGCAGTTTCGCCATATTGGTGAGCAGAATGGGACCCCAATGTGCCAGATCGGTAATGGTGTCTGACTGGATGGTGTATTGATACAAGGCGCTGGCGCCACGTCCGCCAATGCGCAGATCCTGGGCGGCCTGCATAAAGGCGGAGGCAGTTGGCAAGCGGTTCATCTTTGGCCGCAGGCGGTTAATCACGTTCGCCGCCGATGTCTGCCGCGCCGGGCAATCGTATTGCCCTTTGCTGTTGCGGCGGTCCTCCTTGCAACTGGTGCCCAGCGGCTTAAGCGCAATGAACATGAAGCCGGCGTTGCCTTGCCCGGTGTAAGCGTTGACGTGGGCCACGGCGGGATCGGCCCGGACAATGTCGACCAGAGACACTGTGGAAAAATTCATGAAAGGGAAGGAGGCATCCTGCGGGCCTTGTATGCCGCCCATGATTACGCCGGTGTCCTGCTGCGGGAAGAATCCGGTGGGAATCTTGAAGAGTATAAGGCCATTGAGTGCGACGGTGAGAATAAGGACAATCAGAATCAGGCCGGGATTATCCAGCACCCACGTCAAAGAACGCCGGTAAACCGCAATCATGCCGTTAAAGGACTTTTCGCTGGCCTGGAAAAGCCAGTTATGCTTTTCGCCTTCCTTGTGCGCTTTGAGTAAATGTGCGCACATGCAAGGAGTGGTGGTGAGAGAAATCACCATCGAGATCAGGATGGCCGTTGAAAGTGTCACCGCGAATTCGCGAAAGAGGCGTCCGATGATGCCGCCCATCATGAGAATGGGAATGAAGACAGCGATCAACGACATGCTGATGGTGAAAATCGTAAAACCGATCTCCGATGCGCCTTTCAAGGCCGCGGCATAGGGCTCCATACCGTTTTCAACATGCCGTGTGATGTTCTCCATGACCACAATGGCGTCGTCCACCACAAAGCCAGTGGCGATGGTGAGCGCCATCAGCGACAGGTTATCCAGCGTATAGCCGAAAATGTACATCGCGGCGAAGGTCCCGATCAGCGAGGTCGGTACCGCAACACTGGGAATGAGCGTGGCGCGAGGGCTGCGCAGGAAGAGGAAAACCACTAACACCACCAGGCAGACAGACCCGATCAGCGCCCTCTCGACGGTCGAAACCGAGGCGCGAATCGTGGTCGTACGGTCAAGGACGATCGTAGTGGTGATGCCCTGGGGAAGCACGGCCTCAAGAAATGGCAACTGCGCCTTGATGCGGTCCACGGTCTGGATAATGTTGGCGCCGGGCTGCCGGAAGATGACGACGAAGACCGCCCTAGTGCCGTCCGCGTAGGCGGCGGCGCGAATGTTTTGCGTCGAGTCCACAACGTCGGCCACATCCGAGAGCCGGACGGCCGCGCCGTTGTGATATCCCACGATCAGCGGCCGGTAGTCGGCCGCATCTGAGATCTGGTCGTTGGTGAGGATGTCTTCGCTGATGCCATTGTCGGAGAGTTGACCCCGCGGCTCGTGCGAATTCTGCAGGCTGAGCACGGATTGCACGCTGCCCAGCGTGAGGCCGAAGCTTTCCAGCTTGGTGGGATCGACCTCGACGCGTACCGAGGGCGTGGCTCCGCCTTGCACCCCCACCTGCCCGACGCCTTGAATCTGCGACAGCTTCTGCTCCAGGATAGTTGAGGCAAGGTCATAGATCTTCGTCACGTTGTACTTGTTTGACGTGAGGCTGAGAAGCATGATCGGCGAATCGGCGGGATTCACTTTGCGGTAAGAGGGATTGGAGGGCAGGTTCGCAGGCAGATACGTGCGGGCCGCATTAATGGCAGCCTGCACGTCCCGGGCCGCGCCGTCGATGTTGCGGCTGAGATCGAATTGCAGGGTCACAGAAGTCGATCCGAGCGAACTCGACGAAGTCATCTCCGTAATTCCGGCGATGTGGCTGAACTGGCGTTCCAGCGGCGTAGCGACTGACGCCGCCATGATCTGCGCGCTGGCGCCGGGAAGACCGGCCTGAACGCTGATGGTGGGGAAGTCGACTTGCGGCAACGGCGCCACCGGCAGGACAACAAACGCGATGGCGCCTGTGATGGCCACCGCAATGGTGAGCAACGTGGTGCCCACGGGCCGGCGGATGAATGGAGCCGAAAGGTTCATGCATTCTCCGTGCCGGGGGGCAATTCACTGTCGATTGAAATGTGTGAAAGACGACGGCCCATGACGCGCTGGCCGAGGCGGTCGAAGAAGATGTAAATCACCGGCGTGGTGTAGAACGTGAGCAATTGGCTCAACAGCAAGCCGCCGACCATGGCAATGCCCAGCGGCCGGCGCAGTTCCGAACCCAGGCCGGTGCCGGCCGCCAGGGGAATGCCGGCCAGCAGCGCGGCCATGGTGGTCATAATGATGGGCCGGAAGCGCAGCAAGCTCGCCTGGTAAATCGCCTCTGTCGAATCCATGCCATGCTTGCGCTCGGCCTCCAGCGCGAAGTCCACAATCAGAATGCCGTTTTTCTTTACGATGCCGATGAGCAGGATGATGCCGATAATTCCCACCACGCTCAGATCTTCGCGGCAGATCATGAGCGCGAGCAACGCGCCGACACCGGCGGAGGGCAGCGTGGAAATAATGGTAATGGGATGGATGAAACTCTCATAAAGGACGCCAAGAACAATGTAGACGGCCACCAGAGCGGCGAGAATCAGCAGCGCTTCGTTGGACAGCGAGTTTTGGAACGACGCAGCAGTGCCCTGGAAACCGGACTGTAAGCTGGCGGGGAAATTAAGGTTCTTAGCCACCTTTTCAATGTCGGTAATCGCCGATCCCAGCGAGGCATTCGAGGCCAAGTTGAATGACACCGTGACCGACGGGAACTGTCCCTGATGGTTGACGGAAAGGGCTTCAGTGGTGTTCGTCATCTGCGTGAAGGCGCTGAGCGGAATGGCATTGGCGCCGACCGAGGAGGTGACAGCATTGGGCGTCGTACCCGCGGTCGAGCCGCCCGAAGGCGAAGAAGCTCCAGCATTGCTCGTGGTTCCGGAGAGTACCGAAGCGGGCGAGGTCATCACCTGGGAAGAAGGCGTATAGCGAACCGATGTGGTCGTCGCGTTCGAACCGGCCGATGCCGAGGCGGACGAGGAATACGACGTGGCCGCTCCGGCTCCGCTCGCGCCTGAAGACGCACTGCTCTGAATGTACACATCGCGGAGCTTGGTGGGGTTCTGTTGCCATTCGGGAGCCGTCTCCAGGATCACGTGATATTGGTTGAGCTGCGTGTAAAGCGTGCTGATCTCCCGCTGTCCGTATTCGTCGTACAGCGTGTTGTCAATGGTGGTGGGCGCAATGCCTAGTCGCGAGGCCGTCACGCGGTCGATCTCCAACTGCACCGCCTTGGCGCCGGTCTGCTGATCCGTGGCCACGTCTTCCAATTCGGGCAGCTTATTCAGTTGCGCAACAAACTTGCTCGTCCACTCGTTCAGCTCGTCGGTGTCCGGGTCCTCGAGCGTGTACTGGTACTGCGTCCGGCTCACGCGATCATCGACCGTGATGTCCTGCACCGGCTGCATGTAAAGCTGGATGCCCTCGACCTTCTTCAGACGGTGCTGCAATCTCCGAATCACATCGGAGGCGCCGATGCGCTCGTTGATGGGTTTGAGATTGATAGAAATGCGGCCGCTGTTGAGCGTGGTGTTGATGCCGTCAGCGCCGATAAAGGAAGACAGGCTCTCCACCGCCGGATCCTGAAGAATGATCTGGGCCATTTCGCGCTGCTTCTCGCTCATGGCGTCGAAGGAAATGGATTGCGAAGCCTGGGAGATGCCCTGAATGACGCCGGTATCCTGCACCGGGAAGAATCCCTTGGGAATGACGATGTAGAGAACGACGGTAAGGACGAGCGTTGCGGCAGCCACCAGCAGCGTAAGGGTCTGATAGCGCAGCACCACGCGCAGCGTGCGCCCGTAAAAGGCGATTAGTTTATTGAAGAAGTTCTCCGACCACTGGTAAAAACGCGTCTCCTTCTGCTCGGGATCGTGGCGCAGGATGCGCGAACACATCATGGGCGTCAGGGTGAGGGAAACTACCGCGGAGATGACGATGGTGACGGCCAGCGTCACCGCGAATTCGCGGAAGAGGCGGCCGACCACGTCGCCCATGAAGAGCAAGGGAATGAGCACCGCGACCAGAGAAACCGTCAGCGACACGATGGTGAACCCGATCTGCTCGGCGCCGGTGAGGGCGGCTTCGAGGGGCGGCATGCCCTCCTCAAGGAAGCGGCTGATGTTCTCGATCATCACGATGGCGTCATCGACCACGAAGCCGGTGGAAATGGTGAGCGCCATCAGCGACAGGTTGTCGAGCGAGTAGCCGAGCAGGTACATCACGGCACAGGTGCCGATGAGCGAGAGCGGCACGGCCACGAAGGGAATAAAGGTGGCGCGCAGGCTGCGCAGAAAGAGGAAGATCACCATCACCACCAGGGCAATGGTGAGCCCCAGCTCGAACTCCACGTCGTGCACCGACGCCTGAATGCTCGTGGTCATGTCGGTCATGGTGGTTACTTTGATCGAGGCGGGAAGATTGGCTTCCAGTTGGGGCAGAATCTTTTGGATCGAGTTGACGACCGTGATGGTATTGGCGCCCGGCTGGCGCTGAATGTTGAGAATGACGGCAGGTGTGAGCGTGGGCGCCGAAGATCCGCCGGCCAGGCCCATCCAGGCGGCCTGCTTGGTATTTTCCACGCCGTTCACTACATTGGCGACGTCTTTGACGAAGACCGGCGCGCCATTGGTGTAGGCGATGACCACGTTCTTGTAGTCGTCGGCTGTGGAGATTTGATCGTTGGCGTCAATCTGATAGTCCTGGCGTGGCCCGTCGAAGTTGCCTTTTGCGGAGTTGACGCTGGACTGGACCAGGGCTGTGCGCACATCCTCCATGTTCAGGCCGTGCGAGGAAAGCGCGACCGGGTTCACCTGGATGCGCACCGCGGGCTTCTGGCCGCCGCTAATCGAGACCAGCCCCACGCCACTCAATTGAGATAATTTTGGCGCCAGGCGGGTGTCCACCATGTCCTCGACCTGCGACAACGGCATGGTGTCGGAACTGATGGCCAATGTAAGAACGGGCGCGTCCGCGGGGTTGGTCTTGTTGTAAACCGGAGGCACGGGAAGATCGGAAGGCAGAAAGGTCTGGCCGCCATTGATCGACGACTGCACCTCTTCCTCGGCAACGTCAAGCGAGAGCGAGAGGCTGAACTGCAGAACGATGACCGACACGCCGCCGGCGCTGGTCGAGGTCATCTGGCTCAGGCCCTGCATTTCGCCGAACTGGCGCTCCAGCGGCGCCGTAATCGTGGTTGCCACCACGTCCGGGCTCGCGCCGGGATAGAAGGTGAGCACCTGGATCGTCGGATAATCCACTTCAGGCAGCGCCGATACCGGCAGCTGAAAGAATGCGACGATGCCCACCAGCAAGATTGCGGCCATCAGCAACGAGGTTGCAACCGGCCGCAGAATGAATGGGCGGGACGGACTCATGGAGCGGCCTCGGTGGTGTCGGTGTCAGTGGAGGGTATGACGACTGTGGATTGCGTGACCGGAGAGCCGTCAATCAACTTTTGGAAACTGCTATTGGCGACGACGTCGCCGGGCTTGAGGCCGGAGGTAATGACGGTGTTGCCGGAATCTGAAATCCCCGACTTCACGGTGGTCATGACGGCCTTGCCGACCGGTTGATTGCTGCCGCCGCTGCTGCTGCCGCCGGTGCCAGCGCCATTGCTGCCATTTGCGGGTTTTCCTGCACCTCCGTGATGCCCGCCGGCCTGGCCGCCGCCCTGTCCACCGTTTGACGGGCCGGCGGAATGGCCGGGAGCGTTCGGGGTGAGTCCCTGAATGAGGTACACGAAGTCCGTGGCGCCGTTGTGCTGAATTGCTGAAGAAGGAACCAGAACCTGATTGTCGAGAGTCTTCACCAGCAGGCGCGTATTGACGAACTCATTGGGGAAGAGGTCGCCTTTGGAGTTGTCGAATGCTGCGCGCAATTGCACGGTTCCGGTCACGGTATCGATTTGGTTGTTGACGGTGATCAGCTTGCCCTTGGCAATCAGCTTGGTGTTGGTGCGGTCGTAGGCATCGACCTCAAGAGCCTTGCCGCCCCGCATTTGTTGCAGAACCTGTTGCAAACTGTCTTCGGCCAGCGTAAAGATCACGGTGATCGGCTGCACCTCGGTGACGACCAGAAGAGCAGTGGTGGAATTGGCGGTTACCAGGTTTCCGGGGTCAACCAGGCGAAGCCCGACGCGCCCGCTAATCGGCGAGGTGATGTGACAGTAAGCCACCTCCACCTGGTCGTAGTGGACCGTGCCTTCGTCGTTCTTCACAGTCCCCTGGTCCTGCAGCACCACCTTTTCCTGGTCCTCGAGCGTCTGCCGCGGGATGGCATTCTTGGCCCAAGCATCCTGGTAGCGCTTCTGGTCCATCTGCGCCTCGGCGAGCAGGCTCTGGTCGCGATCCAGCGTGCCTTGCGCCTCTTCAAGCTGCGCCGCATAGGGCCGGTCATCAATGTCAATAAGCGGATCGCCCTTGTGGACCGTCTGGCCTTCCCGGAAATGCACCGCCGTGATCACGCCCGTCACCTGCGAGGTAATGGTGTCTGTATACACGGGCGTGACGGTGCCGATGGCGTCCAAATAGACGCCAATGCTGCCTTTGGTGGCAGTGGCCAGGGTGACCGGTACAGGACCAGTCATGGCCCCGCGGCGGTTGCCGCCGGCAGGTACTGTTGTACTGGCGCTATGCTGCTTGTACACCCAGAAAAACAGGAGTCCGAACAGGAGCAGAATGATCACCCAGATCCAGCGGTGGCGGCGCTTTTTTGCGGAGTTGGCGGGCTTAGGCCCCCAGGCAGAGTGCGAAACAGACAAAGGTTGGTCCATCGTCTTCTTCTTCTCGAATGTCAGGTTTGGAACATTCGGATTATCAGCAACATTTTCTCATACGCAAAATGGCATGTAGAAGCTACCATTTACCGTCCCGGCATGCGGTGCGCCGAATCACGAAAAATCCGTTAATGGTTCAAATTGAGCTTGATATCAGAGTGGGATTGAGAGACCGGGATACAACAGTCCGCAATTCACCCCGCCTTGCGCGCGCATGGCATTAAAATGGACGAAACCATTCGGCAAATAGTTGCAGCGGGCGAATCTCGATCCGTCTGCGGGATTCCTAGAGCGTGTTTCAAAAATGCCTCCTGAGCGTGATCCAGAAGCAGGCAAGGTAAAAGAAGGCGTAGTAAATGGAGAGCAGATGCTCGTGACGAACCAGCAATCGGCGAAACTGTCCGAGCC
>Ga0181530_10004826_pt1 | contig 14091 bp, 10 predicted proteins | sample PEATcosm2014_Bin_42_FD_119769 | JGI IMG/M metagenome (GOLD analysis project Ga0181530, IMG submission 119769) | Peatland microbial communities from MTU Mesocosm Facility, Houghton, MI, USA - PEATcosm2014_Bin10_60_metaG | ecosystem: Environmental > Terrestrial > Soil > Wetlands > Peat | place... | reverse complement strand
CGCAGCGCACCGTTCGGAATGGTCAACGCGTTTTCGCGTTGGGCGATGATGAAGGAGATGTTTGCCGTCATGCCGGGTTTCAACTTGTAATCGGAATTGGTCACGCTGACGACACAATCATAACTGACGACATTGCTGGAATTGGTCGGCGCATTGCGGACTTGCACAACGGTGCCGTAAAATGCGCGATACGGATACGCGTCCACCGTGAAGTCCACACTCTGCCCTTCCACCACGCCGCCAACGTCGGCTTCGGCCACGCTCGAATCGATTTGCATTTTCGTCAGGTCGTTCGCGATTTGAAAGAGCGTTGGTGTGTTGAAACTGGACGCCACCGTCTGGCCGAGGTCTATCGCGCGAGAAATCACTATGCCGTCCACCGGCGAACGGATTTTGCAATAACCCAGATTTGCATTCGCGTTGTCCAGGGCGGCTTGTTTGATTTGCACCGTCGCTTGGGCCTCGTGCAGCGTCGCGATGGCGGTGTCGTAATCCGAACTGGAAATAAGCTTGTTGGTGAACAACTCGGCGCTGCGTTCCGCCTCGGCCTGCTGCAATTCCAAATTTGCCTTCGCGTTGGCCAGATCGGCTGTGGCTTGCTCAACCGCCGCCCGATAAGTCGAAGGATCAATTTCCGCGATGACCTCGTTGGACTTCACCGTGGAATTGTAATCCACGTTCAGTTTATTGATGATGCCTGAAACCTGGCTGCCCACCGTCACGTTTACCACCGGATTGAGCGTGCCCGTCGCTGTTACCACCTGAGTCAAATCTCCCCGGGTGACCGGGGTCGTCTGGTAATCCGACTCGGCGCTTTTTCCACTTTTGAAATACCAAACACCGCCAACGATTACCGCCACACCGGCGGAAATAATAATTATCCACTTAATCCAGTTGCTGTTTTGATTTTCCGCCATAAATTTTATTCATCCGCCGCTCCTAGTTGAGACAGCGCTAACGCTCGGCAGGTTACGCGTTTTTGCGCAACTGTCCATGCTTTCATCCGCGCGCACTTTCGGTTTGAACCGGCCGCGCCAAAGCTTAATATCCCCCGGTGCTCGAAAAGCTCACGCAACAACTCGATGCGGCGCGATCGCTCAACGACGAGGAGATCCGCCTGGCAGTGGAACAACTCGCCGACGAAAAAGTTCTGGTCGCGGTCAAGGCCGATTTCCTGATCGCGCTCGCGCAAAAAGGCGAAACCACCGGCGAAATCGCCGCCTTCGCCCGCGCCCTCCGCGACAAATCCATTTCACCACCGCTCGATGCCGAAACCCGCGCGCACGAAATCCTCGACGTCGTCGGCACCGGCGGTGATCGCCTGAGCACCTTTAACATCTCCACGACTGTCGCGCTCGTGGCGGCGGCGGCGGGGGTGCTGGTCGCCAAGCATGGCAACCGCGCCAGCACCTCGCCCATCGGCAGTGCGGATGTCATGGAAACACTGGGGATTCCTTTTGATCTGGGGCCGGAGGACGCCGTCCGTTCGCTTCGCCGGCACAACTTCGCTTACTTCTTCGCGCCCAAATATCATCCGGCGTTTCGGCATATCATCCCTGCGCGCAAGCTCTGCGGGGAACGCGGCCAGACCACAATCTTCAACTTCCTCGGCCCGCTGCTGAATCCGGCCCGGCCCACCGCGATGCTGGTAGGCGTGCCGCGCCCGGATCTTTGCGAACCGTTCGCCCGCGTCCTCCAGTCGCTCGGCGTCCGCCGCGCCATGGTGGTTTGCGGCGAGGTGCTGGATGAAGCCGGGTCTCTTCGGCATCTCGATGAACTTTCGCCGCTGGGGCCGACCACGATCGCCGAGTTTTATCAGGAACATGCGGTGGCTTGTTCAACGTTGTCACCCGAACTGTTTCCCCTGCAACCGGCCACGCTGGCCGATCTCCGCGGCGGAGACCGCGAAGTGAACGCCGCCATCATCCGCCGCATCCTGTGCGGCGAGGAACGCGGCCCGAAGCGCGACGCGGTTCTGCTCAATGCCGCCGCCGCATTGTTCGTTGCGGGCAAAACGAAGTCGCTGGTTGCAGGCTGGAATCTGGCCGCTGCAATTATTGATGACGGGCGTGCAAGCGCGAAACTGACGGAACTCGCCCACTGATGTTCACGGCGATTCTTCGGCGGTTTCAGTGATTTCGGGGATTTCCTGCGAGGCGTAGTGCAGGCCGAGGTTGTGCTGGGCGGTTTTGTCGCCCTGCCGCGCGGCGCGGATGAACCACTTCACGGCCTCCTGCTGATTCTGCTCCACGCCGCGTCCGGTCTGGTAACAAAGGCCCAGATTGCACTGCGCGGGCGCGCATTCCTGTTCGGCGGCGTCGCGATACCATTTGACGGCCAGTTTGAAATTTTGCGGCACGACCTGGCCGGTCTCGTAAAAGACTCCCAGATTGAATTGCGCCGCCGGGTAGCCGCGCTCCGCTGATTCGCGATACCATTTCACCGCTTCAGCATAATTCTGCGTCACGCCCTGGCCGGTTTCGTAGAGCATGCCGAGGTTAAATTGCGCGGCGGGGTCGTTTTGTTCCGCCGCTTCGCGCAACCACTTGGCCGCCTCGCCAAATTCCTGCGGCACACCGGCGCCGTTCAAATAACACACGCCGAGGTAACACTGAGCGACCGGGTCGCCTTGTTCCGCCGAACGGCGAAACCATTTCACCGCCTCCTGATAATCCTGCGTCACGCCCTGGCCGTTTTGAAAACAGACGCCGAGATAACACTGCGCCTGCGCGTCGCCCTCTTCGGCGGCGAGCTTCATCTCTTCAAACGTGTCCCATGTGCGACGGTTGCCTGACATTGCGTATAAATTGAATATTCAACAGCCTCTTGTGCCGGGCTTAAAATAGATTGTATTCGCGGGAATTCAAGCCGCGAATTCATCGGCGCGTTTTCGCTTTCGCCGGACAAGCAGGCCTGCTACACAATTTCCATGGCAACCAAACTCACCATCGGCTTTTTCGGCGCGGGCAAAATGGCCACGGCGCTCGCGCGTGGCTTCATTCGCGCGGGAATTGTTTTCCCAAAAGAAATCATCGCCAGCGATTTGTCCGAGGCGGCGCGCGCCGCCTTCACCAAGGAAACCGGCGCCAAAACCACCGCGTCCAGCACCGACGTTCTGAAATTTGCAACCGTACTTGTTCTCGCCGTAAAACCTGACCAGGTCGCCGTGGTTCTGGCCGAACAACGCGGCCATTTCACAAACGGTCATTTGCTGATCTCCATCGCCGCCGGCGTGACGCTCGCCAAAATGGAAGCGGCGCTGCCCGCCGGCGCGCGGGTCGTTCGCGTGATGCCCAACACGCCCGCGCTCGTGGGCGAGGCGGCGGCGGCGTTTGCGCTCGGCAAATCCTCGACGGCGGCGGACGGCGAACTGGCGAAGAAACTTCTTTCCGCCGTCGGCATCGCGTTTCAAGTGAAAGAATCATTGCTCGATGCCGTGACCGGCTTGAGCGGCAGCGGCCCGGCCTATGTTTATCAATTCATCGAGGCGTTGAGCGACGGCGGCGTGGCGGCAGGTTTGCCGCGCGACATTGCGACCAAGCTGGCGGCGCAAACGGTATTGGGCGCGGCCAAGATGGTTTTGGAAACCGGCCAGCATCCCGGCGCGCTCAAAGACCAGGTCACCAGCCCCGGCGGCACGACGATTGAAGGCGTGCATGAATTGGAAAAAGGCAAATTGCGCGCCACCGTGATGAGCGCCGTCCGCGCCGCGACGGAAAAATCGAAGAAGCTGGGACAAAACTAATATGCTTAAATCACTTCGAGAACATCCGCTGCTATGCGTCGCTCAAGTGCTTGCCTTTTTAATTGCTCTGCCTGCGTTTTTCTCGACGATGAGTTTCACGTCCGCTCTTACACCAAAGCAGGCCGTCGCCGAGTACAACACACCTCTGCCGTCTGGATGGACCGCAGGCGTGATGAATCATGGAGACTATTATCGGTGGTGGACAATTCAGGAGAGGCCAATTCTGTTTGGCACATCAGTATTTTTTTTGGTGGCAGGAATGTTGTTTATTTATGGCTCTCTTTTTTGGATCTGGAAACAAAACAAGAAAGGTCAGTCTGTAAATAAGTTGCAAGCCAATTAGGTTTCAACACTTGGCGATCAGTTCCCGCGCGTCCACCGTTTCCTTCCGTCGGCGGCTACGATAATGGATCGCAGCGGCTTTTCTATCCTCTATCTTCCATTCTCCATCTTCGTTTTGATCAACTCCCGCACGTCCACGGCTTCCATGCCCGCTGCGCGAATGGCTTGCAGGCCGAGATCGGTGTCCTCGTAGGCACGGCAATATTTCGGTTCCACGCCAATCCGTTTCGCGGCTTCGAGAAAAATATCCGGCGCGGGTTTCTGGTTCTTCACCATCTCGCTCGTGACGATGGCGGCGAACAGATGCTGGATGTTCAGGCGCTCCAGCACCAGGGTGATGATTTTTTCCGTGCCGCCGGATGCAACGGCCATCGGAATTTTGCCGTGATTCGCCCTCGCAATTTCGACCACGGCGTGGATGGGTTCGATTTGTGAAAGGCTCGTCAGATAGGTTTCCTCCTTTTCGTGCGCGACTGCAATGTGATCGAGCGACCGGCCCTGTTCCTGCGCGAGGAGCTTGAGAATGTCGCGCGCCGGAACTCCGCCGAGCGAATAAAAACGGTCTTCGGGAAAATGGAGGCCATATCGTTGCGTGACCATGTTCCACGCGCGCCAGTGCAACGGCATCGTGTCGGCCAAGGTGCCGTCGCAGTCAAAAATAAGCCCGCGTGGTTCAAAGTGTGGGGTTTTCATTTTCGTCAGTCTATAAAGAAGGGCAGCGCTTCCAGCCTGCCTCCTAAAATATTTTACCGCTTAAGCGGCTTTCTTAAAATTTGAGACAGGCAAGATGCCTGTCCTACGTTCTTAACGCCTCCAATCGCGTTTCCAAATCATGGATCATCAGCGGCTCGATCAGCGGGTCGAGATCGCCTTCAATGAAATTCGCCAGGTTGTACAGTGTCACCTCAACGCGATGGTCGGTGACGCGGTTTTGCGGGAAATTGTAGGTGCGGATTTTTTCGCTGCGTTCGCCGCTGCCAATCTGGTCTTTGCGCTGCGCTGCGTATTTCGCGTTTTCCTCGTTAACTTTACGCTCCAGCAGTCGCGAGCGCAGGACTTTCAACGCTTTCACCCGGTTTTTTTGCTGCGAACGTTCATCGGCGCAACGAACAATGAGGCCGCTGGGCTTGTGGATGATCTGCACGGCGGAGTCGGTGGTGTTGACACCCTGGCCGCCCTTGCCGGACGCGCGGCAGACGTTGATTTCCAATTCCTCCGGGTTGATTTCGATGTCCACGTCCTGCGCCTCGGGCAGAACGGCGACGGTGCTGGTGCTGGTGTGGATGCGGCCCTGCGCCTCGGTCGCGGGCACGCGCTGGACGCGGTGAACGCCGCTCTCGTATTTCAGCCGCTTGAAAACGTCCGTGCCGATGATGGAAAAAATGATTTCCTTGAACCCGCCGAGATCGGACGGGTTGGAATCCATGGTTTCCACTTTCCAGCCGCGCGCTTCAGCGTAGCGACAATACATCCGGTAGAGATCGGCGGAAAACAGCGCGGATTCCTGCCCGCCGGCGCCGGCGCGAATTTCGATGATGGTGTTGCGCGAATCGGTCGGGTTGGGCGGCAGAATGCCGAACTGGATTTGCTGCGCGAGACGTTTTTCCTCGATGTCAAGCCGCGCCGCTTCGTCTTTGGCGAGCTGGGCCAGTTCGGAACCCGGCGGTTCGCTTTTCAACAGCGCGCGGTTCTCGTCCAAATGGGCGAGGGTTTTCAAATAGCCTGCGCCGTACGCGACCAGTTCCTTGAGTCGGGCGTATTCCCTGGACAATTCCTGCGCGCGTTGCGGGTTGTCGAAAACTTTTGGGTCGCTTAACGCGGCCTCGACCTCGGCAAAGCGCCGGGAGAACTTTTCAATGTGCGGGCGCAGATCCATTCTTGATTTTCGATTTCGGATTTACGACTGACCCGTCCATCGGCAATCGTAAACCGTAAATTTCGCAGGCATTTGCTTTGGAAAAAGAAATCGCCTGCATTCTGCCGAAACAGAGCGCAGGCGGATAAATGTCGGAAAGCTACTTCTTTTTCTTTTTTGTGGCGGCAAACGCTTCCTGGGCGGCTTGCGTCTTGGCGGCGCGTTGCTGGAATTTATCCACGCGACCGGCGGTGTCCACGAACTTCTGCTGGCCGGTGTAGAACGGATGGCACACGTTGCAAATACCGACGATGATCACAGGCTTGGTGGAGCGGGTCTTGATCTCATTGCCACAGGCGCAACGGATTTCCGCGTCCACATATTTCGGATGAATGTCCATCTTCATAAAAAGGGGCGCAAACTTACCACGAATGAGCCGGATGACAAGAGGGAATTTGCGGGAATTACGCCTTGCCGTCAGGAAAGCCGTTTCGTTAACAATGGATTTGTTTCAACGGAAACATCGCACAGTGCAAAATGTACGTTTATGCCGGCAAGAATTTTAGCGGATAAACCTGCTTCCCCCACAAAATCGATTATGAATGATTTTCCCTTTGCGCGAATGGCACGTAAAGTTTAATGTTTTCGCGGTTTGTCCGATGGTGTAATGGTAACACAGCGCCCTTTGGAGGCGTTATTCATGGTTCGAATCCATGTCGGACAGCCATAAATCATTTCACCTTAGCCGTCGAGTTCTGATTCCCAAGCACTGCAATTATCGTCATCGGTTGGCAAATCGTTTCCTGCGCCAGTCCCGCCACAACGCTTCAACCAAACCATGAGCAGGCTGATGTCCGCAGGTGACACTCCGGAAATTCGGGCCGCCTGACCGATGGTGGTTGGGCGAATTTTGGAAAGTTTCTGCCGAGCCTCCAAGCACAAGCTCGGCACCGACGAAAAGTCAAAAGAGTCGGGAATCTGTTTGTCTTCCAGACTCTTGAATTTCTCAACTTCCGTTTCCTGCCGTTCGATGTAGCCGGCGTATTTGATGGCAATCTCAACTTGTTGAATTACTTCCTCTGACAAAGCGTCATTGCGATTCGGCAAATCTTTGTAGCTGACCTCTGGTCTAGAGAGTATTTTTGCCAACACATCACATGAATAATATGTTGATTGCAAACGATATACCTCGTTTTCTATCGCTTCTTTTTTGGCGCGGAATTTTATGTAGTTGCGCTCAGACAAGAGGCTGACTTCATGTCCAACCTCTGAAAGCCGCAAGTCGGCGTTGTCTTGACGGAGCAGGAGCCGATATTCAGCGCGCGATGTGAACATGCGGTAAGGTTCGGTCGTGCCCTTGGTGATCAAATCATCAATCAGGACCCCGATGTATGCCTGGTTGCGCCGGATGATGATTGGTTCGAGCGCTTTGACTCTCCTGACCGCATTAATCCCGGCGACGATTCCCTGGGCGCCAGCTTCTTCATATCCGGAGGTTCCATTAATCTGCCCGGCCAAAAACAGGTTCCTGCACACCTTTGTTTCCAGTGACGGCAGCAACTGTATCGGGTCGGCGAAGTCATATTCAACCGCGTATGCTGGACGCATAATCTCGGCGTTTTCGCATCCTTTGATTGTCCTGACCAATTCCACTTGAACCTCAAACGGCAAACTGGTTGAGAAGCCGTTTGCATAAAACTCATCAGTTTCAACCCCCTCCGGCTCAAGAAATATCTGATGCCGCTCCTTTTCTGGGAACTTCACTATTTTATCTTCAATTGATGGGCAATATCTTGGCCCTATTCCTTCAATAGTGCCTGAATATAAAGGAGATTTATGCAGATTTGCTCGGATAATTTCCGCAGTCTTTTTGGTGGTGTACGTTATGAAACATCTCAATTGGCCGTTAATTTTGTCTAGGATCGAGTTTGGAGGATACTTGCCATTGGAACGGCTGGATTGCGGCACTTTGCCTGGCGATTGTTCCATGTGGAACAAATCGTCCGTCCAATAGGTGAAATAAGGAACCGGCTCGTCTCCCGATTGAGCTTCTGTCTTGGAGAAATCAATTGAGCGCCTCAAAAGCCGCGGCGGGGTTCCGGTTTTTAGCCGGCCAAGCTCAAGGCCGATTTCTTTGAGCGACGCTGACAGACTCATTGCGGCCGAATCGCCGGCTCGCCCGCCAGGCTGCTGGTTCGATCCTACATGTATCAATCCCCGAAGAAATGTCCCTGTCGTTATGACAACCGTTTTTCCGAGGTACTGGACTTCAAGGGTGGTTTCGACGCCAAAGGCTACACCATCCTTGTGTAGAAGCTTAGATGATTGTCCCTGTTTGACGTCCAAGTTTGGCTCCTTTTCGCAAACCCATTTCATGCGAAATTGGTAGGCCTTCTTGTCGCACTGAGCGCGCGGAGCCCAGACCGCCGGACCTTTTTTTGTGTTCAGCATCCTGAACTGCAATCCTGTCATGTCCGTGTTCCTGCCCATCTCTCCACCCAAGGCATCAATCTCGCGCGCGAGATGCCCCTTGGCGAGTCCGCCAATCGCAGGGTTGCAAGACATCTGGCCGATGGAATCTGCGTTCATGGTCAGCAGCAAGGTTTGACAGCCCATTCGAGCTGCCGCCAATGCTGCTTCAACTCCAGCGTGACCTGCCCCGACAACGATGACGTCGTATTGTTTCGGATAGACAAACATGAAAATCAAACCAATGCATACCTATTGCATAATATATTGCTATCAAATGACTTGGATATATTTTTATCTTGGTTTGCGGACAGGTGTTCGCATATTTTGAAGATATGCTCAATGTCTTCTTCAGTTCCGATTCCACAGGCGATTTCCTCAACAGTGAACGGCTTGCTGGGTTGCTTGGAGAGGAAATTGAATATCTTGCACTGCGCCTCAATCACTTTGCCGGCGGCTTTCTTGCCAGCCTCAACCCCTGGCTGGTGGTAGGCATTAACATTGATTAGCGAAGAGTAAAGCCCGACAGTTCGTTCAAACAGCGCGATCAGCATCCCAACAGAGCAGGGCGACACTTCCTTGACTGTAATGGTGATGGATTCCCGCTCTTTTTCGGCCAAAGCTTGTCGGGTTCCCAAATAAAACCCGTGAAGATAATCCCCAGATGTTACGTTTGGCTCAACTCTTAGGCTTTGTTTTTGTTCATCCTTCAAGACCTCAATAAAGGTGGCGAAGAAGTTGTTCAGTCCATCCCTAAGCTGCTGAACGTACGAGTGTTGATCCGTCGCCCCTTTGTTTCCCAGCACGACAATTCCTTGGTTGACCACATTTCGGTTTAAATCACATTCTTTTCCAAGCGATTCCATCACGAGTTGCTGGAGATACTTTGAAAACAGCTCCAAACGATCTTTATAAGGCAAAACAACCATATTTTTTGCTCCTTTACCGTTACCTGACTCGAACCAAGCCAGCGAAAGCTGGGCCGCAGGGTTAGCTTTAACGATACGCGTTCTTGTTGATTTATCGCATTCACAAGCTCCTAAAAGCAAATTAGTTATGTCAATTCCTTGAATGGCGGCTGGTAATAGTCCCACTGCTGATAACTCGCTGGTTCGGCCCCCGACCCAATCCCACATCGGAAACTGTGTTAACCATTTGTTCTTTATGGCGTGCTTATCAAGTTCGCTGCCGCGAGTGGTAATGGCAACGGCGTGTTGTCCAAAACAAAGGTTTGCGCGTTTGAAAGCGTTTTCCGCTACCAGCATTCCGTTGCGGGTTTCCTTGGTGCCACCAGACTTGGAAATGATGATGCAAAGCGTCCGGTTCAAATCAGTGCCAATGGATGCCAACACCCTGTCCATGCCGTCGGGATCAGTATTGTCAAAGAAAAAAGGCTTGAGCTTGTCGGTACGAGGATCCCCCAAAGCGTGGGCGACGAATTGCGGCCCCAGCGCCGAGCCGCCAATACCAATCAAAAGGTAATTTTTGAACGGCCCGCCAGCACCGCAAATTTTATCGGTGTGAATTTTAGATGCAAATTTCTTGATTCGGGTGACAGTATATTCAATTTCCTTGCGAATTTCCGGCGTGGGCGCTAGAGAAGGATTTCGCAGCCAATAATGCCCTACCATCCGGTTTTCATCGGGATTGGCGATGGCTCCGGCCTCAAGCTTGGCCATGTCGGCAAACGCCTTTTGGATCTTCGGTTCCATTCGGGCGAAGAAGGCGTCATCCACATTCATCCGGCTCAAATCCACCGCCAGGCCGAGATCGGGAAACTCGGTGTAATATTTTTGAAAACGGTCCCACCACTGCAATTTTGTGTGATTCATAAAATTAGTCGCAAATAGTCTGGAATAAACCGGACAGCAAATCCTAGCAAGAAAAGAAAATCCGAAAAGACATTTGAACGCCAGGCCGGAAACCGCCTTAACGCAGAGAGGCAGAGGACGCTGAGGACCGCGGAGAAAATTCAATTCTGCGAAACCCTGCGTTCTCCGCGCCTCTGCGTTGGAAAATTGGCGCAAGATAAGAAAATCCGAAAATATTTGAATGTCGCCCAAAATGTTGGACCACAGGTTTGAATCCGGAACCTGGCGAATGGCCCCGATTTTATTACTTCACTGGCAGGGTGATGCGCATGGCCGTGCCGCGACCGGGGCGCGACAATATCCGGATTTGTCCGTGATGCGTTTCGATGATGCGGCCGACGATGGCCAGGCCCAGCCCGGTTCCTTTGGCCTTGGTCGTGCCCAAAACCGCGGTGAAGGCCCGGCGCTGAACTTCTTCACTCATGCCGCGGCCGGTGTCCTTGAATTCCATGGCAACGTGCGTTGCGCGCGGGTTGCTGCGCGGCAGATGAACTGCGCTGGACTTGATGGTGAGCGTGCCGCCATCCGGCATGGCCTCGGCGGCGTTGAGAATCAAATTGAGGAATGCCTGTTCCAGTTGCGTCGCGTCGCCCATCACGACCGGCAAATCCGGCTGCAACTGGCGGACCAGCCGGATGTTTTGATTCGCCAGCTTGTGACGCACCAGCAATCCCAGTTCGTCCACCAATTCATTCAAATTCACCGGCACCAGCCTGGGCTCGGTGGTGCGCGCAAACGCGAGGATTTGCTCGACGATCTTGTTCAGGTGCTCGATTTTCGCGTCAATGATCCGGGCGTCCTTCGCGCGCGGGTCGCTGTCGGGAAACTTCAAATCCAGCGAGTGATAGAGTAGCTTCATCACCGTGAGCGGATTGCGGATTTCGTGGGCGACCTCGGCAGCCAGCAGGCCGAGCACGGAAAGCTTTTCGTTCTGCCGCAATTGCTCCTCGACGTCCACGACGCGCTCGTACAACCGGGCCTTTTCAATCGCAATGGCCGACAACTCCGCCAGCGCACTCAAGATACTGATTTCCTCGTTGGAAAAGTTGTACGGCTGGCCCATATAGACGCTCAACGTCCCAATCGCCTGGCCGGCAAAGATCAGCGGGACACTCAACAATGAAATCAACCCCTCCTGCCGCGCGACTTCGACGTGTTGATAACGGCTGGAGGTCTGGACGTTGGTGACCTGCATCGGTTTTTTGCGGCGCACGACCACGCCGAGCAGGCTATCGTCCACGGGCAGCCGGGGTTTGTTGAGGTAGGCATCGCCCGCGCCGTGGCTGGCGCGCAAATCGAGCCAGTCGCGGCTTTCATCCAGCATCATCAGCGAACACACCCTGGCCTGCATGAGCAGACACGCTTCGCGCGTAATGACCTGCAGCGCCTCGTCCAAGTTCAACGTGGAATTAATCGTCCGGCTCACGCTCGCCAGCGATTCAAACAAATGAGCCTTGAGCCGCAACTGTTCGTACAGCCAGGTGTTTTGGATGACCTTGGCCGCCTGAATAGCCAGCTCCTGGAGCAGTTCCTGGTCTTCCGCCGTGAACGCGTCCGCGCGGTCCGAATCCACATTGAGCACGCCACGTGTTTCACCGTTCACTTCCAGCGGCACGGCCAGTTCCGACCACACGCCGTGCCGCGCCATGACGTAACGCGGGTCTTGCGTCACATCGCCGACGCGCGCGGGTTTGCCGGTGCGCGCGACCCAGCCGGTGATGCCCTCACCCACGCGCAGTTTGAGCCGTGTTGCCGCCGCCGGCAGGTTTTGCGACGCGTGGATTTCCAGAAAGCCCGACGTGGGATTGATCAAGACCACCGAGCCGCTCGACGCGTGCATCAGCCGCACCGCTTCACTTACAATCAATTGCAGCGCTTTCTGGGGTTCAAGCGTGGAATGAATGACATTGCTCACTTGATAGAGCAATTGCAGTCGCTCGTAACGCGACATCCGTCTGGAATGCTTGTCACTCACAATCGGAACACAAATTCATCGCACCCGCGCCGTTAGCACCAGGCCCATCGTCCCAAAAATCATATTGGGCAGCCAAGCCGCCAGCCATCCGGGCAGATGGCCGGCGGAACCCAGCGCGAGACTCACCTGCTGGATTATAAAATAGGCGAAGCAAATGAAAATGCTGCCGGCCACACCGACGAAAAGATTCCGCCGCCCCGACGCCGCGCCAAACGGAATGGCGATGAGCACCACCACCAGACACGTCCAGGGCGCGGCCAAACGCCCGTGGAATTTCGTGAGCAGCCAATTTGCATCCGCCCGCGGCAAACTCGGATTTAGCCGCAAATGATGATAAATGACCTTGAGCGGAATATCCGCCCGGCGGGAATTGCGGAGGTTCTGATAGCTGCCGATTTTGATCTCGTCCTCAATTTCCGCCGGTTTTTCGTTGAATTCCGGCATCGTCAGCGTGTTGGTTTGAAATGATGGCAACAGCGGCGCGCTGGCGTCCGTCTGCGAATATCCCGATGCGTTGAAAAAAGTCCAAACCCCGGTGATTCGAATCGCGCGGTCGGCATACAAGCGGTGACTCGAACCGTCGGGCAACGTCCAGTTCACCTGCGGCTTCAGCATTTCAGCGGTTTTTGCGCGATATTCGGCAATAAACCATGTGCGATGATCGCGCGCATTGGTGAAGCCGAAGTTGCGGAACTCGGCTTGTTTTCTCTCATCGCCCGGCTTTTGCACATAGCGGCTCTTGATGCGGTCCGCCCAATCCGCGCCGCGCGGCACACACCACTCGTTCAGCACGAATAAAACCGCGCTGGCCGCCAATCCCACGACCAGATAGGGCGCGCACACGCGCCACAAACTCATCCCGGCCGCGCGCATGGCGGTGATTTCGTTGTGGCGCGCGTGATTGGTCAGGGTGTAGAGCAATGCCAGCAATAACACCACCGGCAAGATCGTCACCAAAAATTCCGGCGTCATTGCCACGTAATACTCAATGATGTCCGACAGGCGCAGTTTTTCGTCCTGAAAATCCGACAGATTGTTAAAAGCATCGAAGGAAATCCAGAAAATCAGAAAACCGCCGAGGCAATACGCCAGCGGCGTGAGCAGTTCGCGGAACAGATATCGGTCGAGTAACCGCATCGTGGGATCAGAGTAAGCGGGGCGAGTCGTGGGGGGCAAGTTTTGTCGTCAGCGCAAAACGGATCCACGGACGAGGTTCAAAACAGATCGCTGGTTTTTGCCGCGCCGGCGCGCATCGCGCCACGGCGCGGCAGCCTTCATTATCTCTCCGTTCCGGCTCGCCGAGCCGCAGTTCGCAGCAAAGTGGAAAGCGAAGGCTGGTGGGTTGGCAGGGACTCGAACCCTGGACCAATGCCTTAAAAGGGCACTGCTCTACCAACTGAGCTACCAACCCAACCTATTATCGCAGAGCCAGTTGCGAAGATTAACCAATGATTGCAAGTATTATGTTGTAACCCGCACTTGTAACCCATCGGCTTTTGTGCTATGTTTTTTGCATGAAAATGATGAGCAAAAACGCATCGCAGCCAGCCGAGCAACCAGTCTTTCACAAGGTTGCAGAGAACCTCTATCGGCTCGAATCATCGGACGGATACTATGCCTTATTAAAGCGCGGAGGCAAGCAGTTTCGCCGCTCGCTCAAAACTAAAGACCGCAAACTTGCCGACCGCCGGTTGAATGACTTGCGGGCAAAGATTGGCTGTCTGAAAATTTCTGCCGATGCAAAATTGAATTTTGAGCAGGCCGCGAATCTGTGGTTGGAAACGAACAAACACGCATTAAGTTCCAACACCGTCAAACGCCGGAAAATGTATAT
>Ga0181530_10004824_pt1 | contig 14095 bp, 11 predicted proteins | sample PEATcosm2014_Bin_42_FD_119769 | JGI IMG/M metagenome (GOLD analysis project Ga0181530, IMG submission 119769) | Peatland microbial communities from MTU Mesocosm Facility, Houghton, MI, USA - PEATcosm2014_Bin10_60_metaG | ecosystem: Environmental > Terrestrial > Soil > Wetlands > Peat | place... | reverse complement strand
GCCGCATCTCGCGCCATGAGCTGGAGGCCAAGCGCTTCACGCTATCCGATTTCGCCCACGCCGTCCAGCAGCAGACCGGCATCTGCGACGTGTATGAAGACTGGTTCCCGCTCTCCTGCGTGACGCCGTTCTCGAAGCTGCTGAGCGCGCTGCGCGGCGACGAAACCACCACCCTGAGCTGCCATCCGCACTGCTCCCTCGGCACCTACCTGTTCGTCGATCAGAACCGCAAGGCGGTGCCGGTGACGCAGTTCGTCGAGGTCGGCCCCATGCTGCGCGAGATGGACGAGCTGGCGCGCAAGGCGGGCAAGCGCCGCATCCAGTTCTTCACCAAGATTTCGGCGTGGAACAACCTGCGCAAGTTCTTCCATGAAGAGAAGGCGCCGCAGGGCCTCACCTTCAACAAGTTCCTGCAAACCCTGCAAGGCATGACCGACAAAAAGTATGGCCGCGGAGATAGCGAAGCCGGCGGGTTCACTTACCGCACGCTGATGCTGGCCGGCATGCACTTCATGGATTCGTATAACTACGACATCGAGCGTGTGAAGCGCTGCGTGATTCACTATGCCGCGCCCAACGGCCTGATTTACCCGTTCTGCGCTTACAATTCCGGCCCCGTCTATCGCGAGCGGATCGAGAAGGAATTCTCCATTCCCTTCGAGACCCAGGAAGAGATGCGCCGCCTGACCGCGCGCGCGAAGAAGGGTTGCAACACCTGCGCCAGCGAGCCGGAGCTGGTGGGGTAAGCGGCAAGCGCGGACTACCCCCGTCTGTTACCGGTTTGTTTGAACGTAAAACGTGCTTCCTGTTTTCGTGCGTCCGTGCTACAATGAGACTAGTCGAATCGACTGGTTGATTATATGCGCGAGATTCAAGCCTCGGAGGCCAAGACTCATCTTCCCCAGCTCCTGGACGAAGTCGAGCGGGGGGCGACGCTGATTATCACGCGCCACGGGCAGCGCATCGCGCGAATCGTGCCCGAACCCGATCGGCGCCAGGCGGAAATCGACAAAGCCCTCGGCGCCATCCGGACGCTGAGAAAGCGAACCGGCAAAATCACCGCCGGGGAGTTGCTCTCGGCCCGCGATGAGGGACGCAAGTCCTGATGGCGCTCGTCCTCGATGCATCCATCACCGCGTGCTGGGCATTCGACGATGAAGACCACCCCGACGCCAGCCTGGCCTTCGAGCGAATGCGAGACGAAGAGGGCGTCGTACCCGCCCTCTGGTGGTTCGAAGTTCGGAATATCCTGATCGTGAACGAACGCCGCCGGCGAATCGCCGAATCCGACACCGCCGCTTTTCTCCTGAACCTTTCGCTGCTGCGGCTGCGGGCGGACCAGTCGCCCGACGAGAACGCCGTCCTCCGGTTGGCGCGCTCCCACCGGCTGTCCGTATACGATGCCGCCTATCTGGAATTGGCTCGGCGCGAGGGTTTGCCCCTGGCGACGCTGGACGCCGATCTGCGAAAGGCAGCCGCCAGCGAAGGGGTGTCCCTTGTCACCCGCGGCAACGAGACCCCTTAGGTCCTTCCGCCGCGGCCGCCACGTCGATCCTGTCCGCCAAAACCAACAGCGATGCCATATTCATTACTGGTGTTCGATATGGTATGTTTAAAGCGTCATGGAAACGGCGCGCAAGATCACCGTCGAGGTGCCGCCGGCGCTTCTCGAAAGGGCGCAGCGAGCCAGCGGTAGCGGCATCACTGAGACCGTTCGCACCGGCCTGCAGTTGGTTGCGGCGTCGCAGGCCTACGCGCGGTTGCGCCGGCTCCGCGGCAAGGTCCGCTTCACGCGCGCGCTAGCCGATCTGAAGGCCGACCGATGATCGCGGTTGACACCAGCACCTGGATCGCCTTCCTGCAAGGAGACGGCGGCGAGGATACGGACCTGCTCGATAAGGCGCTCGAGGACCGGCAGGTTCTCATGGTGCCCGTCGTGCTCACCGAGGTCTTGAGCGATCCGAAGCTCGCAGCCGAGGTTTCGCAGACCCTCTCGGAGCTGCCTCTCGTTGAGATAAGTCCCGGCTATTGGCAGCGGGCCGGCGAGTTACGAGCAAAGGTGCTGGCGAAGCGCCGCAAGGCGCGCCTCGGCGATGCTCTGATTGCCCAGAGTTGCATCGATAGCGGGATTCCTCTCCTCACGCGAGACCGCGACTTTCGCGCCTTCGCCGCCGCCGTCGGCCTTGATCTGCTGATTGTGCCCGCAACGAAGTGAGCTGAGAGCCATGGCCCGCTTTCACCGATTTGCGGTCACCGGTTTTTATCGGTTTTTCGCTCGGGAACGTTCCGCGACCGGTGTTTTAGCCAACACGATTTCCCGGCGGATCACAAATAGCGATGCCGAAATACTCGGCCAGGCCGCGAAGCCGCGCATCTGGGATAGCGATGGAGCGAACCCGGTAATCGGCAAACCCCTGCCGGGTGACTTCCAATGTTTCTATGAGGTCTGAGACCTGGTAGGCATGGTCCCAAATCCTCTGCGCGACTCCATCACGCGCCACCCTTGTCTTCCCGATGTAAACAGTCTGTTTGTCCTCTGGCTCCCGAATCTCATAGATCCCCTGGTGTTTCGACTGTGAGTACAGTGGGTCAACGACTATGTCGCCAACCCTGACAGATGCCTGAGTACGAAGCTCGTCTATCAGCCCTTGTAGCTGCTGGATGCGCGTGTTCATAATGCGTTAGTCCGAAAAGCCGGTCGCAGACGGAACTCTCCCAGGCTCCCCCTACGGCACCAGCATAATCGGCGCTTGCCAAAATGCCGCTTTCTGGGCGGCGGGGTCGACTACCGAGATCTGGCAGTTGTAGCGGCCGGGCGGCAGCTTGGCCAGCGACAGGCTGAACTTTAGCGGCAAGGTCTTGATGCGGCTTTGCAGCAGCTCCGACACCTGCAAGGGCGGCGTTTCGAACACCTTGGCGCGGCCGCGGTAAAAGGTCACGAAGGCGACCACCGGCTCGGCCGTGGCGGCGGATTCGTAGGCTTGCAGGTAGACGTACATCTCTCGGGCTGAGCTAAACACTCGGGTCACACTGGGAATCAGCTTCTGGCCGTCCAGAACCAGAGGGTTCATCACTTGCAACTTGTCTTTTCCGGCGGTGAAGAGAGCGTCTTTCAAATCCACGCGCTGGCTACTCAAGACCACCGAGCTGATGGGAATCCGCTTGTCTTCCTTATTCAGATTGGGAATCACGAACTTACTCATGTAAGTGCCTATGCGGCCGGTTTCATCGTCTCTGGCCAGCACTTTGATGTTGTAAGTTCCCGGCAGCAGCGTGTAGCCGGTATCGTACTCGATGGGACGCTTGACCAGCTCGGCGGCGGTTTCGCCGCTCAGCTTGATATCCACTTTATCGCGAATGTTCTGGATGGTGGTTCCGTATTCGTCCTTGATTTCGCCGATAAAATCGATCACCGTGCGTTCGGCGCCGCCGCGCCGCGCCAGTGCCAGCTCGCTGCCGGGAATCTTCATCACCACCGGCACGTAGTATTCGGCGTGGTTGAGCTGAAAGTAATTGACCTCCATGGCGATGGTCAGGTCGGTGATGGGGTCCCCGAGCATCAGCGCCTCTTCGAGCTGCCGTTCTTTATCGGCCAGCGTGAACTTACCGAATTCCTTGCCGCCGAAGTAACCTTGCCGATAGTCGAGCTTGGCGGAAGTGATTTCCTTGAGCGCGATCTTCACCCGGCGGAACTTACCATCGAGCGCCGAATTGGTGGTGTAGTAACCAATGATGTAGTAACTGGAAAGAGCTTCCTGCGCATTGAGGATGCCGCGGCCGAGGTCATTGACATCGAGCAGCGCTTTGCCGCCCGTGTCGGAGGCCAGCGTGTACATCGTATCCTGCGAGCTTTGCAAACTCTGCATGTTGGCCAGGGCGCCCGCACCGGAATACATGGCCATGCCGCCTTGCGATCCGTGGGTGGCGTCGCCCATTGGCGGCAGCGCCACCAGGCCCCGCGCGTCGATGGTGAACAGCGCCACGTTGGCGCGAATGGCGGCGTTGGTGGTGGCGCGCAATTGGGCCTGGTTATCCACGCCATTGAGGCGCATGCCGCTGGCAAAGTAGATCAGCGCCTTCTTCTCATTCAGGTTGCCGAGCATCTTCGCCGCGGTCTGAATGGCGGAAAGCTGGCGGTCGGTGTTGAAGACGTTGAATTCGCTATCGTCCTGGCCGAAGGCGGAGAAAGTGTCCGAGGCCATGTCGTCCTCGTCGGATTCCTGGAATCCCTCGCCTTCGCCGACGATCAGCTTCTGGATGATCTGCTGCAGCAGGTCGCGGTCGCCCGTGAAATCCTGCAGCACTTTCACCGCGCCGCCATCGTATTTCATCAGGGCTACCAGGTCGGCCGTGGTGACCCCCGTTCGCAGAAATTTTTGCGCCGCCTGCAGCGCGCGCAACTGGTCCGGCACCGGCATGGCGGACATGTCGAAATAGAGCGCCAGCAGCCGGCGGTCGCGGTAGCGTATGTCGCCCGGAGCTTCCGGCGCAATCGGCGTGCTGGTGACGGGCGGCGCGGCTTTCGGCTGGTTCAGCAGCAAGGCCGCTGCGGGCGCCGCCGGCGGCGCGGGCGTGTTATCGAGCTGCTGGAACTCGCAGAAGCTGATGGTCTGCGGCTGGCCGTTTTCGGTGACCACGAAATCCTTCGCCGTCAAGCCTTCGATCGCCTTGCCGTTCTTGTCTTTCACCGAAACGGTTTCCACCACGAGCTGGGTAGTGGATTGGAACTTCACCGCCGGTTCGGGCGGCTGCTGGGCGCAGACGCCGATAGTGGCCAGCATGAAGAGCAAGGTAGGACAGGCCATCGTCTTTCGTGGCCTGTCGCTGCCGGCCGTGGCGCACGCACTCGTGCGTGCCGCGTCGGCACTCGTGCCGACGCCCGGCCTCGCAGCGCCGAGCAAGTGTCGAGACGAGTCTCGACACGGCACGCATGAGTGCGTGCGCCACGTCAGCCATTCTGGCACCGCCGATTTCCGGTTCGTCGTCATCTTAAAACCTCATCCGCAGCGTGACCTGCATCGCGCGCATGGCGTTGGCTGATGTGGGCAATCCAAACAGGGCGCTGTCGGTCACCGTGGTAACCCAGCTCGAATACGTCACGTGGTTGAGCACGTTGGTAGCGTCGAAGCGCAGGTCCGCATTCCAACGATCCGTGACGCGGAAGGTTCGCGCCATGGATGCGTTCAGACTAAACTGCGCCGGCCCGGTGATGGAATTCCGCCCGGCGTTGCCCCACTCTCCCGTCGGTGGTGCGCTGTAAGCCGCGAGATTGAGGTTGCGGCCGCCGGTGTCGCTATAGAGCGGCGCGCCCGTATAGTCGGGCCGGATGCTTCCAGTCACGCCGGTGCCGCTGACGAGGGCCGAATAAATCGGCGTCAGCGGCATGCCCGTTCCGGCGGTGGGTGTCACCACGAACGTCCAGTCCTTCAACGCCGCGCCGCGCCAACCGCCCACCAGCGTTCCGCCGGCCACGCCCATCCCGGTGGTGTATTGCAAGGTTGCGTTCACCGTTTGGCGCTGGTCGAAATTAGACAGGCCGCGCTCGCCGTCGAGGTCGAGCCAGTTCTGCGCTATCAGCGTGCCGCCCTGCCCACGGCCGCCCAAGGTGGAATCGTCGATGGCCTTGGCAAAGGTGTATTGAACGCTCGCCATCAGTCCATTGTGCAAACGGCGCCGCAACTGCGCCTGCCCGCTCTCTCGGGTGGAGTTGCCATTCGAGGTCACGTAAAGAAACCCGGCCGGGCACGCCGGGCAGGGATTCGCCGCGCCCAGCGGATAGGTGTTGGGCAGGAACATCTGCATCCCGCGCGTGCCTTTGATTCCCAGATAGGTGAGCGTGGCCACCAGCGATCCCGGCAAGTCGCGCTGCACCGAGAGATTCCAGTTGTGCGAATAGCCGGCGCGCAGGTTGGGATCGATGGCGAAGGTGTTCTGGGTTGTCGTGGAAGACGGAACGAACCCGTTGGCCAGCGTCAGCGGATTGGCCGCGGTGTTGGCGACAGTGAGGCTTTTCGAGAGCGGCGCCTGCTGCGCCATCTGCAAGGCCAGCGGCTGATAGAACGAAGTGTTGTAATAAATTCCGTAGCCCGCCCGCACCACCATCGAGGAGCCGAGCAGCGGATGCCACGCCACGGCCACGCGCGGCTGGAATGCGTGCCGGTCGGGGCGCAGCAACGAATCGGGCAGCCCCACCTGGCTGGCGGGAGTACACTCGATTCCGCTCGCCGCCGGCGGCGCCGCAGCGCACACCGGAGGAGCGGTGGCCCAGTTCTCGCCGACGTTCAGGTCCACCATGCGGCCGTACTCTTCCGTGACCGGCGCGCCGTACTCCCAGCGCAAACCCAGGTTGAGGCTGAGTCCCGGGCTGACGCGCCAGTCGTCGGATACAAAGGCGTCGGAGACGGAATCCCGAAAATACTTGTCGGCATTGCCGAACGCGATCGAACTGGCGTCGGGCACGCCGAGCAGGAAGTCCGCAAAATCGCTGCCGGTGCCGGGAACCGGCGCGCCGTTGGCGGAGATCCCGGTCGCCGCACCGGTGAAAGTGAAGCTGCCACGCGCGTTCTGCTGCGTCAGATAGTTGAACTGCTGCCGGCGGAAATCGCCGCCGAAGCTGATATTGTGCGCGCCATGCAGCCAGAACAAGCTGGCCGAAAGGGAGCTGGTCTGGAAGCGATTTCGGGCGGCCTGGGCATCGGAAATCCCAGCGAAGCCGGAGGAGAACCCCAGGTTGGGAGGTCCCCAATCCACCGGGCTCTGGTCGTTGCCGGCGATGCCGAAATCGCCGGAAACGTTCACGCGGTTGGCGAAATACGGCGTGAGGTGGGACGAGTAGTGGCTATACGAGTAACTGAAGCTCGAGGTGAACCGTTGCGAGAAAAAGTGGCGCCAGTTCACGTAGCCATTCAAACCCAGCGTATCGGTGACATCCACCAGGTCGAACAGGTTGGGCGCATCCGAGCGCGAGTCCTGCATGTTGAAACCGCCGTTGACCATGTTCTTGCGATTGAGCATCTTGTTGAAGCGCGATTGCAGGCTGTCCGAGTGGGTCGTGCTCTGCGTCGGAACCTGGTAATTGTAGCCGGCCGATCCGGTGAAATTGGGCCGCGGATAGAGGCTCAGCAGCGCGGCCGCTTGCGGACTGATGAGCGGCTGCGGGATTTGGTTTCCCGGAAAACCGGCGATCTGAACTGGCTGGCCCAGCACGCTCATCACCTGCGACAAATCGCCGGAGCGTTCGGCCTCGGTGGGCATCAAACCGGTTTGCACGCTGTCATTGCGATTCCGCGTCCATTGATAGGCGACAAAGATAGTGGGCCAATTGCTATGCATGCCGGGAATCTTGAGCGGACCGCCGAAAGTGCCCAGGCCGGTGAACTTGTTGTAGGAAAGCCTGGGGCTGTTCTGGCCGGTGATGGAAAACGGGCTGGCATCCAAGTTCGAATTGTCCATCGTGAAGCCTACGCTGCCGTTGTAGAGCCCGCGGCCGCCGGGGCGGAAATTGCCGAACGCGGCCGACTGGCTGAAGGCCGAATTGGCGCCGTTGTTCACGCTGCCATTGATCAGGAAGCCGTCGTTCGACTCCTTGCCGGCCTCGGCCACGGCTTGGCTGTCGGAGTCCTTGTCCACCTTGGCGGCGTCTTCGGATGCCTTCACGTCCGTCTTCTGAAAGCCATTCTGCGGCGGAGCCACGGTGGGAATCGCGTTCTTCTTGCCGCGAGCGGATGGCGCCGGCGCGGTTGTGGGCGCTGCGGCTGCCTCCGGCTGGCTGGCCGCCGCACTGGCCGTGGTCGCCGGCGCGGGCGGCGCAGCGGCGCTGTGCATCTCCGCCAGCGGCAGCATCTTCAACTGCCATTCCGGGCTGGGCGCGGCCGGCGCCACCGCGACTTCGCGCTCAATCGGCGCAAAGCACAGCATCTCGACGCGAATCGTCCAGATCCCTTCGGCGAGATCCGGGAACGCGTAGGCGCCCTGCTGGTCCGTCACCGCGGTCAGGCGTTTGCCGGCCTCGGTCGCGGTCACCGTGACGCCGGGCACCGGCAAGCCGTTGAACGTCACCCGCCCGTGGTGCTCCGCGGCGGCCAGATTGAACAGCGCCACCAACAAAAGAAGGCAGATTTTAGCGGGCCGGGCAAGCACGGCCTCAAATATGGTTCGCAATTCGCGAGTTCTCCCTCGCCGTCAAGAACCGGCGCAATCCGACAATCGTCTCAGTTTCGGGCACCCTCTGGCCAGGGCAATTGACCTGCCATGAGGTAAAGACGATGCAGTCTTATGGATATGACGATGGTTGGCAAAAAAGGTTCAGTCATTCCCGGTGTTTTCGGCAAAACCAGCTCCAAAACCATGATCGCCTGCGACTTCGGCCCGGAAGTGAGGCAGGTCCCCAACCACTGCTGTCCCAAATCAGACAGCGGCGGGTTGCCCGCTTGCGGCAAACATTAAGCATACCGCCCTCGTTCCCGCTGATTGGAAAGGCAGGTTGGCGGCGATCTTCGTCCTGTAAAATGGCACGTGCTGTCCGAATGGCTGCTAGAATCCCCCTGTCCCTTGAGGTTGGAGCATGCTCATAGTGTGCTGCTATCCAATTGCCGCGGCCTAGAATTCCAGCGCCAGTTGCCCGTCGTGTACGCCGGCCAACGCAGGAGGCGCCTGGAACGGATCGTCCAACCACGTATATAGATCGCGGTACACGAACAGTTGCTGCCTTACCAGCGCCACCAGATTGGACAAAGACCACCCGAAGGCGGCTTTCAGTTGCAGATACTTCAGAACCGGGCCGATGCCAGTTGGCAGAACATCGTGGCCACAAATTGGCCCCAGCTCGTAAAACCTCGCGCGTGTCGCTCCGCATCGTGCTGGATGACGGCGCGCTGGAACTGCGCTGTGGGAAACAACTGGAGCACCTGGGCGAAAATGCTGCATACTCGATTCATGGCGGAAGTCTCCGTTCGGTGAAGTTGGTTCTGGCTTGAACCCAATTCCGCCGTATCAGGGCTTCCGCCTAGACCCGAACGCTAATCTGGACAGGTGTGGTCGGGGACCTGCTCCACAAGCGGGTTGCGCTACAGTGAAATCGAATGGCGCGTTTGCTCACCGGGTTGCTGCTGGTCTGGGCCGCGATGGCGGCGGAGCGCGAGACCGTCATTTTCGACACCGATTCCGGCCTGTTCGGCGACGATGGCGCGTCGCTGGTGATGGTGATGCGCAGCCCGCAGCGCGTCAATATCGCTGGCATCACGGTGGTCGCGGGCAACGTTTGGCCGGAACAGGGCAGCGAGTACATGTTCCACATCCTCGACCTGCTGAAGCGCGCGCAGCCGCCGCTCTACGCCGGAGCCGAGACGCCGCTGATCCACACGGCCGCCATGGCGCGCGAGTACGGGCGCCGCTGGGGCGCGCTCGAATTCGCCGGTGCGTTCGACCACGATCCGGCGGTGGTGAAGCCGGCGCCGGGAGCCAAACTCACCGGCCGCAAGCCGCTGCATGAAAACGCGGTCGATTTCATCATCTCCACCATCGAGCGCCAGCCGGGCGAAGTGACTTTTCTCGAGCTCGGTCCGATGACCAACCTGGCGCTGGCGCTGCGCATGAGGCCGGACATCGAAACCAAAATCAAGCGGCTGGTGTTCATGGGCGGCAATGTGCATGTGCCCGGCAACGCCTCCGCCATGGCGGAATTTAATTTCTGGTTCGATCCCGAAGCCGCGCAGATCGTGCTGCGCTCGCGCATTCCGCAGAAGGTGATGTTCGGGCTGGATATCTGCAACACGGCGCCGATCAAGAAAGCCCAGTTCGACCGCATCGCCAACGCGCACACGCCGATCACCGATCTGTATCGGGAAGATCTCGGCAACCGCTATCCGGGCTTTCTCGAACACCCGTCGGCCACCGGCTACATGTGGGATACGTTAGCGGCGGCGTGGCTGCTCGATCCCGGCTTCGTGACCAAATCGGAGGTGAGCTACTTGGACGTGCTGACGGCGTGGGGCAAGTTCTACGGCTCGACGGTCGCGCTGGACCGGCGCGTGGCGCCGAATGCGACGCCGGTGACCGAAATGCTGGCGCTCGATTTCGACCGCGTGTTTGGGCTGTACCAGGATCTTCTGACGCGCAAAGAGTAACGGCTGGGAACTGGTTTTGAGATGGGGTTGCGCAACGACCGCTCCCTTACGGTCGCGGCTGCGAAACGCGAATGAACGCATCGGAGCCGCGACCGTTAGGGAGCGGTCGCTTGTGGGTGGAGCGATGTTCCGGCGCAGGTCCTTATCGCGCAAAATCGGCAATCAGCTTCGCCACCGCGTCCGGTGACGCGCTCAGCGTTGCGGTAACGTTGCGGCCGGAGCGCCCAATCCGCGCGTCGCCCAGCAAACGTGCGATCTCCGGCCGATGGATCTCGGCTTCCTGCGCCAGCGAGAGAAACCCGCGCAGGCGCTCTTCCAGCCGGCCCGCCGATTCCGCGGTTCGCCCGCGCGCATCGAATCGAAGCGTGGCCTCCGCGCCCAGATCCAACGCCGCGCCGGCAAAATCGGCGTCCTGCAAAAGCATGTTCAGATTCGCCAGATTGCCGCTGAGTGGCAGCGCCGTTCCGCCGCGAACGGCAAGCCAAATGGCGCTTCCTGCGCCGATTTCGTCGCCGTAATCGATGAGGCCGGGCGCGCCGGTCAATCCCGTCCGGTGTTGGGCCACTGCGGACGAAATGCGGCTTGGCGAGCCGGCCACTGCCAGGCCCGGTTCGATGGCGGTTGCGCCCGGCGGCGGCGTTTTGAAGAGCCCGCGCTCGACGATCAGCAGTTCACGCGAGTTCCATGCGACCAGCAGCTTCGAGGCGTTGCTGTACTGGGTCAGCAGATCGCGCGCAGCGCCCATGCTATTTACAGAGTGTGAGGCGCGCAAGCGATCCAGGTCGGCGCCAGCCAGCGCCACGGTGTCACCGCTGATGCAGGAAGCCATGCCGGAATCGAGCAACGGGGGCGGGCTCTGCTTGCAAGCGGTGACGGCGAAGGCGAGCAGAGTGGCCGCGAGAAACAGATGTGGCGCACGCATTCTTGCCGACGCTTCTTGGGACCGCGAGGGGACACAACGCTCTGTCCACGCGGCGCAGAGGCAGCGCCTTGGGACAGAGAGGTCGGACCGCGAGGGGACAGACCGCTCTGTCCACGCGGCGCAGAGGCAGCGCCTTGGGACAGAGAGGTCAGTCCCCTCGAACACAACGCTATCCCGCGCCGGCGAGCTTGTTGAGACCGTCGACATAGGCTTTGGCGCTGGCCTCGATCACGTCGGTCGATGCGCCGCGGCCGACGACTCGCTTGCCCGCCATCTCGAGTTGCACGGTGACTTCGCCGATGGCTTCGGTGCCGCTGGTCACCGCGCGAATGTCGTAGCGCAGCAGCTTCACTTTCGTATTCGTGACGGCGGTAATCGATTTGTAGACCGCGTCTACCGGGCCATCGCCGATGGATGCGCCTTCCCGCGTCTGCTCGCCGATGCGCAACCGGACGGTTGCGGTTGGGATGGCCGACGTGCCGCTGTAGACGTGCATGTATTCGAGCTGATAGGTCTCCGCGGCGGGATGCAACTCGTCGTGCAGAATGGCGATCAGGTCCTCATCGAAAACTTCCTGCTTTTTGTCGGCCACCGCGAGAAAGCGCTGGTAGGTCTGGTCCAGCTCTTCCTTCGAGAGCTCGTACCCGAGTTTGGCCAGCCGGTCGCTCAGGCCGTGACGCCCGGTGCGCGCGGTCAGCACGACGCGGCTTTCGTCGAAGCCCACGTCCTCGGGCCGCATGATTTCGTAAGTCTCGCGGTCCTTGAGAAATCCATCCACATGAATTCCGGAGCTGTGCGAAAACGCGTTGGCGCCGATCACGGCTTTGTTGGCGGGAACCGCCATCCCGAGCGAATCGGCCACCAGCCGGCTGGTGCGGTGGAACTCGCGGGCGTCGATGTTGGTCCGCACGCCGAAGTAATCGGCGCGGGTGCGCAGGGCCATCACCACTTCCTCGATGGCGGCGTTGCCGGCCCGCTCGCCGACGCCGTTGATGGTGCCCTCCACCTGGCGCGCGCCGTTGTGGATGCCCGCCAGCGCGTTGGCCACAGCCATCCCGAGATCGTCATGGCAGTGCACGCTGATGACTACCTTCGCGATGTTGGGCACATTTTCACGGATGCCGCGAATCAGGTTTCCGAACTGCTCGGGCACCGCGTAGCCTGTGGTATCCGGTATGTTGACGACCGTGGCGCCAGCCTCGATCACGGCCTCGAGCATGGCGAAAAGGTAGGCAGTATCGGCGCGGCCGGCGTCTTCGGCGTAAAACTGGACATCGTCGACATAGCGCTTCGCCAGCTTCACGGCTTCCACGCCCAGCTCCAGAATGCGCGCCCGCTTTTCTTCCAGCGTGCGGCCGTAGCGTTCGTCGCGGAACTTGCCCATGATGTGGATGTCGGAAGAGCCGATTCCGGTATGGATGCGCGGTTTCGCGGCTTTGTCCAGCGCCGCGCCGCAGGCCTCGATATCGCTCGGGACGGCTCGCGACAGAGCGCAGACGATGGGGCCCTGGATCTCGCGCGAGATCTGCCGCACGGCTTCAAAATCGTCCGGCGACGAGGCGGGGTAGCCGGCCTCGATCACGTCGACATTCAAACGGGCCAGTTGCCGGGCTACCGTCAGCTTGTCGCGGCTGCCCAGCCGCGTGCCAGCGGCTTGTTCGCCATCGCGCAAAGTGGTATCGAATACCGCAACCAGATCGGACATCGAATCTCCTCGATCGTCAAAACAGATTAGTACCTCCGATGTTACCAAAAGGGGCTGTTATTGCGGCCATCGGGCTTGTTGTGGAACAGCCTGTTCAATCGCAGCTTGACCGCTCCCTGACGGTCGCGGCTCCGATTGCATCGGCAACTGTCCGGCCGTAGTCGTGCTGGCACACGGAAGAAAGGCCGCGAGGACTCTCGGCTCAACCGGCTTGACGGAAGCCGCCACGCTGCGGTCGCCTAAGAATGCACCGGAGCCGCGACCGTCAGGGAGCGGTTGGCCCGGTGGTGCGCCTCCTTATCCCCGCATAAGCATTTCAAATGAGCCGCCGATGGCGCGCTTGGTTACACTTGAGTTCGCGAGTTTACCAGTGGTGCGCCTCAGTTATGCGTGCGGGGCGGTTGTGCCCCTGCTTGAGAAGACTATTTCGCAGGCGCTGCACGATGCCGCCGCGAAGTTCCCCGATCGCGACGCGCTGGTGGTGCGTCATCAGAACGTTAGGATGACGTGGCGCGAGATGAATGCCGAAGCCACCCGCGTGGCGCGCGGTCTGGCTGGGCTCGGCCTGCGGCCGGGCGACCGCGCCGGCATTTGGGCCAGCAACTGCGCCGAGTGGGTGCTGTTGCAGCACGCCGCCGCGCGCTCCGGCGTGGTGCTGGTCAACGTCAACCCGGCGTACCGTTCCTATGAGCTGCGCTACGTGCTGCGCAAGTCCAGAATCCGCGCCCTGTTCCTGCACGAGAAGGATGCGCGCGCGAGCTACCGCGACATCCTGGAGGAATCGCGCGCCGGCGAAACGCTGGAACTCGAACACGTAATCTGGCTGGGCACCGATTCGTGGGAAGCCATGCTAGCCGGGGGCGCCGACTTCTCGGAGCGTACAGCCGGGCCGCACGACGTGGCCAACATTCAGTACACCTCCGGCACCACCGGCTCGCCCAAGGGCGTCATGTTGACGCACCACAACCTGCTCAACAACGGCGTGGGAATGGCGATGGGCCTCAAGGCCACCGAGCGGGACCGCATCTGCGCGCCGGTGCCGCTGTACCACTGTTTCGGCTCGGTGATCGGGTCGATGGTCTCGCTTTCGAGCGGCGCGGCGCTGATTCTGCCTTCGGCGCAGTTCGACGCCCGCGCCACGCTCGAAGCCGTCCACGCCGAGCGCGCCACCGCGCTCTACGGCGTGCCGACGATGTTCATCGCGCAGTTGACGCACCCCGAGTTCGACCGCTTCGATCTCACCAGCCTGCGCACCGGCGTGATGGCCGGCGCGCCGTGCCCCATCGAAACCATGCGCCGCGTGGTGGAGCGCATGCACGTGCCGGAGCTGACCATCGTTTACGG
>Ga0181530_10004817_pt1 | contig 14107 bp, 10 predicted proteins | sample PEATcosm2014_Bin_42_FD_119769 | JGI IMG/M metagenome (GOLD analysis project Ga0181530, IMG submission 119769) | Peatland microbial communities from MTU Mesocosm Facility, Houghton, MI, USA - PEATcosm2014_Bin10_60_metaG | ecosystem: Environmental > Terrestrial > Soil > Wetlands > Peat | place... | reverse complement strand
GCGGTCGAAAACGCCTTGGTCTGCCGCCTCCGCCAACTGGAATCCTCACCCGCCCAAATCCAATCCCTCACCGGCTTTGACTGGATTGTTAATGTTAGATTGAACGCAATATAGTATCATAGGCAACTCCTCGCTTCTGATTTAACATAGGCCTCCCCGCCGCTACTGCAAGCGGGCGTGCGCGAAGGTCAATAAACCGGATGGTTTCGGGCGATTCCTTGAATCATCTCCTCGGCATGGGCGCGAAGTTCCGCGTCCACGTTGGGCAACAGCAGCGGTTGCAAGGTGTCGCGTGCGGCGTCGAGGTTGTGGTTTCGCAGTTGCACCTGGGCCAGCGAAAACAGATACGACGGGTTTTCGGGTTCCAGTTTGATGGCGCGTTGCAGGTGTTGCTCCGCCAGCGCGAGATCATCGCCTTGGACCATTTCAAGAAAGCCCAACAATTCATGCGCCGGCCCAAAATCCGGCATCAACGCGATGGATTTCTGGAGTTCGCCGCGGATTTCCGCCGCCGCCTCGCGTTTGAGCGGGGCATGCCGGTCCTGGGAATCCGCCGTGAGCCGGTACTGTTCTTGGGCATAAATATAAAAAGCCAGAAAACTGGTTGAACCGTGCTGGAGCGCCTCCTTCAAGTTCTGCAACGTTGCCTCGTGCTGCCCCCGTTCGGCGGCAAGCAGACCCAGTCCCTCGTAGGGCAGGGGGCTGGCGGGCGCGAGGTTTTGCGCCTGTTTAAAATATATTTCCGCGGCGTCCGGACGACGAATCCGCAGGAGTTCATCGCCCAGGCGAAAATAGTTTTCCACGGGGGTGATGGTTCGCGTGGTCAGGGTTATGGGTGAGGAGATGTCCGCCGCCAGCGCCAGTTCAATGGGGTTAAACCGGCCCTGCCGGAGGTAGCGGCGGAGTTCGGCTTCCACCGCTGGCAAGGCGGTCTGCATTGCGTTGGTGAAGGCTTGTTCGGGAAACTGGCCCTGGCGGAGGAGTTGGGTGAACTGTCCGAAGCGGGCTTTGTAGGCGGGGTTGTCGCCCGCCATGAGGAAATGTGTTAGCAGCCACGATTCGGCGTAGAAGATTCCCTGCCGGCTGCGCTCATTGTATTGGGGCGAGTCGTGCGTGACGGTAAACAATTCGGCCAGCGGCATGAGGGGTTGTTGCGTCAGCAGGCGCAAATGATGGTCAATCGGTTTGGCGATGCGGGCGTTGTAGCCGGTCGTTTCAAAGGTGGAATAGACTTCGGCCATTCCCTCCTTGAGCCAGAGCGGCCAGATGCGGTCGTTGCGCCGGAACAGCAGATGGGTGTACTCGTGAAAATTGACTTCCATGTCGGTGTAGGCCGAATTGGCGCCGGGCAGGGCGAGCACGATCAGGTTTTCGTCGCTGCCGCGCTGGAAAAAGGCCGCCAGATTGGCGGGCTGGCCCTGGTAAAGCGGCAGGAACGGCTTCATCGTTTCGTGGTCGGGAAAGGCCATCACCACGATGGGTGGAGAAGCCACTGCCTGTGCCCCCCCGGCGAGCAGGGTGTAAGCTTCGCAAAACTGTTCCAGACGCGCGGAAAGTTTGTAAACGTCCCGGGGCGCACCGCAACTATAGATGTTGAAATGCGCGGTGCGGGTCTCGTACCAGCGCCTTTGCACGAGCGGAACGTCATTCGATTGGGCCGGGGCGGTGCAAATCCCCAGCTCCAAAAGCGCGGCCAAAACCAAAAGCGGACAACGGATCATAAACAGATTGACTCTAAAGGATCATTGAAGAAATGTCACTCGGCGACAAACGAAACCTGGCTGGTTTGAGTGTTCCTGTAAACCGCCGATGTAAAACTGGTGCGCGGTACAAGACTTGAACTTGTGATTCAAACCAGCCCCGCACAAACCAACAGAACCCTTTATTTACAATGGTCTGCGTCATCGTTTGACATCGGCGACGTTATGACTATGTTATGACTTATGGCAAGCTTACATCGAGACCCACGTGGAAAATCGCCGTTCTGGTATTGCGCTTTCACTGACGCCAATGGCGAGCGTCATTTCAAAAGCACCAAAGAAACGAACCGCAAACGTGCCTTGGCTGTGGCTACGGGGTGGCAGAGGGCGGTTGACCTATCCCGGCGCGGCACACTCACCCAAGTCCAAGCCTCCAAGGTTGTCAGCGAGATTTACGAGGCTGTCAACCAAGAGCCAATGAACACCGCTGACACAACCTCATTTTTGCGGGATTGGATTAAATCCAAGAAACTCACTGCCGCCCCGTCAACGGCGCGGCGTTACGAGGACGTTATCGAAGCATTTCTGAAACTTCTGGGCGCGAAAGCCAAACGTAGCCTTGCCGGATTGGTGCCGCGCGATGTTGCTGCTTTCAGGGACGAACAGGTCAGTTCAGGGAAGGCCAACAAAACGGCGAACATGACGGTTAAAACCCTCCGAATCGCACTCAACGTAGCACGCAAACAGGGTATTATCTTGAACAACCCTGCCGATGCCGTTGACGCCTTGCCGGACAACTCTGCCAACCGGAAGACCTTCACTCGTGAACAGATTGCCGCCCTGCTGGCTAAGGCGGATTCCGAATGGCGCGGGATGATTCTGCTTGGGGCGTGTCATGGATTGCGCCTGATGGACGCAGCTAGACTCACATGGGCCAACGTTGACACCGACCGCCAAACGTTGAGTTTCTATCCCCAAAAGGCCGTGCGGACAGCGAAGCGCACACCGCTGGAGATTCCCATGCACCCTGACGTTTTGGAATACCTGCTCAAGTTGCCCATCCACTCAAACAAGCCGGATGCGCCGATTTTCCCGACATTGTCCCGCAAGAAAGGAACCGGGGCCAGCGGGTTGAGCGAGACGTTTGTAAAGCTCATGGTAAAAGCTGGAATCCACCGCGAAGCAGAAGTTGAGAAAGTCAACGGAGCCGGTCGCCGGTTTTTCGCCCTGTCCTATCACAGCTTCCGGCACACCGCCATTTCCGAGCAGGCCAATGCGGGCGTGGACAAGGAACTGCGAATGAAATTATCCGGCCATAAGTCCGCTGTGCATGAACGCTATACGCACCATGAACTCGCAACCTTACGGAAACAGGTCGAACGGGTTCCTTCGTTTGTGAAAATCGAAGGAGTCGAGGACAAACCGTAGCACGTGAGTTTCTGTTGCCGGATGCTGCCGGTCGCGCCGATGCCGTCATGTGGTTTCGTTTCCTGTGGCCGTTTTCCGCCCGTTTCCTTACCCCGTGCGATTTGCCAGCAAACCGGCCATGCCGCCAGCGGGAAACGGTTTTGTTTCCTGTTTGGTTTCCCTTCGTTTCCCGTTTCCACGCTAGGGGTGTTGCATTGGAAACGAGCATCATGCCTGCCCGGTGAGGGCATAGTCCCGGCCAACCTTTTTAAGCCAGCCTTCTGTAATGCCCCGCTTCGCCAGCTTGGAAACCTGCCCTTTGGAAATGCCCATTTCATCGGCAATGTCCGTTGCGCTGGTCACGCCGTCTTCAATCCATTGCCGAAAAATCAGCGCAGTGGACAATTTTTTCCAACTCACGCGAGCGCGGGTTTCACCTTTGGGTAAATGGAAATGCCATTCCAGCGGCGGGCAATCGGCCTCCGTCGCATTGCGGTTTTTGACAAACCGCGCCACAAACTTCGCCCCGTTTTGAATTTCCCCGGCGTCTTTGGTTTCCGCCAGTTGGATAATCCAAAAGGCCGCGTCCTCCCGGCGGGACGTGCCGCGCATGGTTCCGCTGCGCCCGGCATGGGCGATGAAGACAACGGCAATCCGGCTCCGGCGCAAGTCCAGCAACCACGGCAAAACCAATTCCCATGCGTCCGCGTCATTTTCTTTGATGCCTGTGAACAGGCACGAAAGGTTGTCGAGAATCAGGACTTCAATTTTATCCTGCTGGCATTTTTCCAGCAGCGCGGTTTGCACGATTGGACTGGTAAGATTCAAGACCTTGCCGGTGAGATGGAACAAGGCTTCATGTTGAAGGTAAAACATTCCGTCAGTTGGCGCGGTGGACAAGGCCATGTCCCGTTCGCGGATTCCATCCAAGGCCATTTCGCCGTCAACGTATAGGACCCGGCATGGCTGGTGGACTTTCCAATCGGCCACGCTACCGCCTTCCGCGCATTGCCGGGCGATATACACGCCAAGCCAGGTTTTGCCCAAGCCCCGCGCCCCGAAGATGAAGCCCAAGTCCCCTTGCTTGAACCAATCGCTAATAATCGGCTCACGCGGCGGCACGGTGAGTTGCGCCAGTCCAGATGAAGGGCAGGTAGCCTTGGCGAGATGTCCAAGCCATTCCTTTTTCAAATCCACCGGCGCGGATTCCGCTTCCGGCACGTCCAGAATTTCCGGCTTTTCAAGTAGTGCGCTCATTGGCTTGTCTCCATTGGCTTGAAATTCACAAAGAAAACCGTCTGGCGTTTGCCATTGTCGCGTCTGCCGTCCGGCATCCGCACGAATTGGCAGCGCGTCCATGTTGCGTGATCCGCACCAAGGGAAACGGCGTAGCGGAAAAACTTTTCCACCTTCGGGTCGGGCTGGCCATGAACGTAAAACCAGCCGTGAAGGGATTTGCCGCCGGAATGAACCACACACACCAGCGGCGCAAATGTGCCGAGATGCAAAAGCAAGGCCGCGTGTTCATCTACCGCGCCGGTGTCAAATTCGCAAACCAGAAAACGCCGCGTCCCGGTATTGGCGAGCGTATGTTTTGACTCTTTGCCGTCTTTGGTCAAGCCGGTGACTGCCGACATGGGCGACGGCACGATTAACGCCAGCGTGGGCATTTCACCACGCCAATCTTCGCGCGGCTTGGTGTCAAAATCCGAATTGGACTTGCCGCAACACAAAAGCGGGTTGCCGGGGAAAAGTCGGTCAATTATCGCTTCCGTGTGCGCGGCGTTGTCATCAATGCGCGGCTTGGACTCGTCCCACAAATCCGCCAGCCCGCCATTGTCGCGCACAATGGCTTCCCGTTGCTCTTTATTCACACCCGGCCACTTGGCGGCGGGTTGCATCGGCGCGGCGTTGCCAGACGGCTGCCACGCGGACGCCAGCGCATTTTTCACGGCGTCTTCAATCTCTTTGCGGCTGACGTGCCGCCCGCAACCTTGCACCCGGCGTTCCAGCACGGCGACAATCTCTCCGGCGGGCAAATGCGCGTGAAGCTGGCGGGCAACCTGAAACAGCCAGGCATGAACCCCTTCACCCGCTTGCGGTGGCGCGGCCAGTAAAACGTGAATGAACTGTGGAAGTTCCCGCGTCACGACTGCGCCTCCTTGCAGTCCAGCAAACTTTTCAGATACGCCTCGGCACTGGGCCGGTAGATGAGCTTGATGCCGCGCTGGGCGTGTTTTTTACGGAGGGTGATGGACTTGACCTTGCCGGTGTCGCACAACTCATTCCACGTCGTTCGGGACAGTCCCCACAATCTTGATTTGGGGCGCGGTAGGCGGAGCCAATCAGAAGATTCCGCACCATTGGCCGCTGGCATGATGAGCGGTTGCGTGGCGAGTTCGCCGCCGCGCTCGGCGTTTTTGGTTTTTGTCTGCGTCATAATTCGACACAAACAAAACACGGGCAGAGGACTGCCGCAAATTCGCTAATGAGGGGGTGCCTTCGGAGAATCTAGCAACCGCGAATTACAAATTTTTTACCGGCTGCAACTGCATCAGACCACGCACCGGCGGAAGTGTATTCAGGATATACCTTTAGCTCGGATTCGTTTGTGGAATCCTTCGGGAACCCTTCCTTGCGGTCTGAAATGACTTGCTGCGCCTTCGTATAGCTGAATCTGGCCTTGCTCGATAACCGCCACGCCGCGAGTTGCTTTAGCTTGTAGAATGGGACCGCCGCCGATTTACCTGTAAAACGTTTTGAGGGCCGAATTCCATGTGGCCGGAGATTCACAAGGCTGATTAAAAGTCGCTTCAAATCAGGGTCATCCAACTGCGCCCAATCCACCTCAATAATCAGTCGTTTGGTTGAACCAGCCTCTAAACTAACATCAGGGAAAATCCGGCAGAAAGATTGTTCCATATCTTCAGTCTTGGCTAGTTGCGCCCGACTTAAAATTCGGAAACCACGCTTTCCTGATGGCCACTCGTTTCTGGTGTATCGCCTTGCGGCCTCATTGCGTTCCTTGTCGTTTAATGACATCCACGGCAGCGGAAACTTTTTGCACAACCAGCACGCAGTAATCCGGCTCACAGGCCAGTGGTTAGAGCGCGCCGGATTCAAACCCGGCAACCGGGTCGAAATTAAAATCAGCCAGCCGGGAACACTGACACTGAAATTCCTGCCGGAACACGACAACAATTCACTTCAACCGCACTCTGCGACATTGGTGGCTGTCGGCGGAAAGTTATGACTAGACGTTATGACTTTGATTTTTTAAATCCGAATAAACGCATGAAACCATTGAAACCATTGAAGATGGTGCGCGGTACAAGACTTGAACTTGTGACCCCTACCGTGTCGAGGTAGTGCTCTGCCAACTGAGCTAACCGCGCACTAAAAAATTAAAACTGGCAGTCCCGCCGCGTCTTGGCAAGCGAGAATTGGCTATACAATTTTCATTTTAAGTGCAGAATAATCAAACAATTCTGCAAAAGACGCATGATGTTTCGGCGGACGAAACTGTTATATTGCCGGTCATTAAACAAATAATCATGAACAAGTATTTATTACTGGGGAAATTTTCATTTGGCATGGGCGACCGTTTTGCGCATCAGGGCAAAGCCCAACTGGGCACCTGTGTCCTGGCCGCCAAACTCGGCGCGGACATCGTACCCGTCTGGAACAAATCGAACCGCGAACACACGCTCATCGGGACCGAACCGTCCAGTTTGCGCGCCGAGGCGGACGCGGCGGTAAAGGCGCTCGGCTGGAAAAAACCGTATCACGTGGACGCCGACCACATCCGGCTCGAAACCGTGGAACGTTTCATCGCGCCTTCGGATTTCTTCACGATTGACGTGGCCGACTCGATTGGCCAACCCGCCGACCCCAAAAGCGTGAAGGCGTTTGTCGATCATCACCCCGAACTGCTGGGCAAGATTGTCATTCCGCAGATTGGCCGCCCGCTCGAAACGACACGCGCTGAAGTCGAACGCATCGCCGGCAAATATCTGCTCGCCGTGCAGGACGCGGGGAAAATTTACCGGCACATCGCCCAAGCCAAAGGCGAGGCTAATTTCATCACCGAAGTTTCGATGGATGAAACCGACCGCCCGCAAACGCCGCCGGAATTGCTCATCATCCTCGCGGCGCTCGCCGACGAAAAAATTCCGATCCAGACCATTGCGCCGAAATTCACCGGCCGTTTCAACAAGGGCGTGGATTACGTCGGCGATGTGAAGCAGTTCGAGAAGGAATTCAACGAGGACCTGGCGGTCATCGCCTTTGCCATCAAGCAATACGGCTTGCCGGCCTCGCTCAAACTCAGCGTCCATTCCGGTAGTGACAAGTTTTCCATTTACGCGCCGATCCGCCGCGCATTGAAAAAATTCAACGCCGGCCTGCACCTTAAAACCGCCGGCACGACGTGGCTGGAAGAGGTCATCGGTCTCGCCGAAGCGGGCGGTGATGGCCTCGCGCTGGCAAAGGAAATTTATTCCGACGCGCTGGATCACGTGGACGAACTTTGCGCGCCGTACGCAACGGTCATTGACATTGACCGCAAGAAACTGCCGGCAAAGGAAACCGTCAGCAGGTGGACGTCGGAACAATACGTTTCCGCGCTCCGGCATGATCAGAAGAACAAGGCTTTCAATCCGAGTTTCCGGCAATTGCTCCACGTCGGTTTCAAAATCGCCGCGAAGAAAGGCGACCGCTATCTCAACGCGCTCAAAAAACATGAGGCCGTCATCGCCAAAAATGTCACTAAAAACCTGTTCGAGCGGCACATGAAACCGCTGCTGCTCGGCAACTGATTTATGCCCTTCATCCACGAAGATTTTTTGTTGGGCACCAAAACGGCCCGCAAGCTTTATCACCAGTACGCCGAAGCCGAGCCGATTTTCGATTACCATTGCCACCTTTCGCCGCGCGACATCGCGGCGAACCGCCAGTTCAAGAACCTGTTTGAAATCTGGCTTGAAGGCGATCACTACAAATGGCGCGCCATGCGGACCAACGGCGTCGCGGAACGTTATTGCACGGGCAGCGCCAGTCCCTTCGACAAGTTCAAGGCCTGGGCGGCCACCGTGCCGCACACGCTTCGCAACCCGCTCTATCACTGGACGCATCTGGAATTGAAGCGTTATTTCGGCATCGCCGATTTGCTCGACGAAAAAACCGCCGGCAAAATCTGGAAAACGGCGAACGAAAAACTGGCCACCCCCGAACTGACCACGCAGGGCATACTGAAGAAATTCAAGGTCAAGGTCGTTTGCACCACGGACGATCCGGTGGACAGCCTGGAACATCACCGCGCGTTCGCGGCCCAGGGCCATCCGGCGAAAATGTTGCCCGCGTTCCGGCCCGACAAGGCGCTGACGGTCAATCAGCCCGCCGGTTTCAACCGGTGGGTGGAACAGCTTGCCGCGGCCAGCAACGTGGACATCAACGGCTTTTCCGCGTTCGTCACCGCGCTGCGAAAGCGTCACGATTTTTTCCATTCGCAGGGCTGCCGTTTGTCCGATCACGGCCTGAACCATTGTTTTGCCGGCTTTTGTTCCGAGAAAACCGCCGCCGAAATTTTCGCCCAGGCGCGGCGGGGCGAAGCGGTTTCCCCGCCGGAGCACGCACAATTCGCCTCGTTCATGATGCTGTTTTTCGGCAAACTTGATGCCGCCCGGGGCTGGACCAAACAGCTTCACCTCGGGGCGTTGCGCAGCGCCAACACGCGATTGCTCAAACAACTCGGCCCGGACACGGGCTTCGATTCCATCGGCGATTGGCCGCAAAGTTCCGCGCTTGCCAGTTATCTGGACCGGCTCGACCAGGAAAATGCGCTCCCGAAAACCATCATTTACAATTTGAATCCGGCGGACAATTACGCCTTTGCCACGATGATCGGGAATTTCCAGGACGGCACGATTCCGGGAAAAATCCAGTTCGGCTCCGGCTGGTGGTTTCTGGACCAAAAAGAAGGCATGGAATGGCAGATGAATGCGCTGTCGAATCTCGGCCTGCTCTCGCGCTTCATCGGCATGATCACGGATTCGCGCTCGTTCATGTCGTATCCGCGGCACGAGTATTTCCGGCGCACGCTCTGCAACCTCATCGGTCGCGACGTGGAGAGTGGCGGGCTGCCCAACGACGAAAAACTCCTCGGCCCGATGGTCCGCAACATCTGCTACGCCAACGCAAAAAATTACCTGGCGTTTCCCGGAGTGACGGATGACAACGCGAAGCATTCCAGTGCGGCGAACCGGCGCAAATGACGGCGCGGTTTTCCGCCTGTTTCAAAATCAGGGTGCCCGCGCCATCAGACGAACCAGGCGCTTTGACCGTTAAAAATCGAACCATGAAAAAAACGATTCCACTTTTTCTGATCACCCTGCTCGCCACCCCGCTGCTCCGCGCGGAGCCTGCCGGATGGGCACAAGTGCCTGAAATGCTGGCGCGCATCCAGGCGCCGGGGTTTCCCGCGCGTGATTTTGTCATCACGAATTACGGCGCGGTGGCCGACGGCCGGACCGATTGCACCGCGGCCCTGGACCAGGCGATTACAGCTTGCGCCAAAGCCGGCGGCGGGCGCGTCGTGGTTCCGGCGGGAGAATTTTTGTCCGGCCCGATTCATTTGCAGAGCAATGTGGATTTGCACCTGGCCACGACCAACTCGGTTTTGAAATTCAGCACCGACCCGAAGGCGTATTTGCCCGCGGTGCTCACGCGTTTCGAGGGCATGGAATGTTGGAATTATTCGCCGCTCATTTACGCCTATGGCCAGGGAAACCTCGCCGTAACCGGCGAGGGCACGCTGGACGGCCAGGCCGATGCGACGCACTGGTGGTCGCGGAAAGGCAGAGAAAGCCGCGGCGCGGAAGCGCGGCCCGGTGCGGGCGCGCGGCTGGTCAAAATGGTCGCCGACAACACGCCGGTGGATCAGCGACGTTTCGGTGAAGGCGACAATTTGCGTCCGAGTTTCATCGAATTCAATCGTTGTCAAAATGTTTTGATTGCAGGGGTTCACATCCGCCGCTCGCCGATGTGGGAGATACATCCACTGCTCTGCACGAACGTGACGGTGCGCGGCGTGGACATTTTTTCGCACGGCCCGAACAACGACGGCTGCGACCCGGAAAGCTGCCGCGACGTGCTGATTGAAAATTGCCTGTTCGACACGGGAGATGACTGCATCGCCATCAAGTCCGGCCGCAACAACGACGGCCGCCGGGTCGGCGTGCCATCGGTTAATCTGGTCATCCGCGGCTGCACGATGCGCGACGGCCACGGCGGGGTGACGATTGGCAGCGAGATTTCCGGCAGTTGCAGCAATGTGTTTGTGGAGAACTGCGAAATGAACAGCCCGCGGCTCAACTGCGCATTGCGGCTGAAATCCAATGCCGTCCGTGGCGGCGTCCTGCAAAACATCTTCATGCGGAACGTGAAGGTGGGCCAGGTGGCGGATTCCGTTTTGCAGATTGATTTTCGTTACGAGGAGGGAACGAACGGGGTTTTCAAGCCGGTCGCAAAAAATATCATGATGGAAAACGTCACCGTTGCCCACACTCCCCGCGTGCTGAACGTCCGTGGCTTTCCCGGCGCCGAAATCAGCAACGTGCGGATTTCTAACTCGACCTTCAGGCAAATCGAGAAACCGGACGTGGTCCAGGACGCCGATGTAAAGTTGGTGAACTGCGTCCTGGAACCGGCAAAGTAATGCCGGCACGCCCAACCCGATGGTGAAACCGGACTTTAAGAAAAACGGTTGACCCTTTTTGATTCTGGCGGCTGTCGCTGCAGGCTGTCGCAAACGGGCGGAATCATTTCGGGCTGCGTTTCCGGTAGTCGCCGCGGCTGAAATACTTTTCCAGCCAGACATAAAGGCAGATGAAAAGGTAACGGCTGCCCATCTCGCTCATCATCAGCTTCGCCTCGCCGGTGCGCCGGTTGCGCCAGGTGACGGGAATGACGGCCCAGGAAAATCCGCGCACGATGGCCTTGAGCGGCAGTTCAACGGTGAGGTTGAAGTGGGGCGAGATCAACGGGCGGCACCCGTCAATCACTTCGCGCCGGTAGGCCTTGAAGGCGTTGGTCGTGTCGTTCAGGCGGGTGGCAAAGAGGGTTTTGAGAAAGAGATTGGCCATGCGATTGATGACCAGCTTGATTCTGGGATAGTCAACCGTGCCGCCGCCTTTGATGAAACGGCTGCCGAAGACACAGTCCCAGCCCTTGTTCAGTTCTTCCCAGTAATGCACCACGTCCCGGCAATCATCGGATTCATCCGCCATCATGATGACCACGGCGTCGCCTTTCATGTGGTCAAGTCCGCGGACGACCGCGCGGCCGAAGCCGTGCAGGTCCTCATTTTTCACCGGAACCAGCTCGGGCAGCCGGGCTTTGATCTGGGCAAGCAGTTCCCAGGTTCGATCGGTGCTGCCGTCGTCAACGACGACAATCTCGTGCGGCACGTTATGCAGCCGCAGTTCCAAATGCAGATGTTCCACCGTGGAACAGATGCAGCCTTCCTCATTGCGCGCCGGAATGACCACCGACAGCAACGAGAGCGGGCGGGGTTGGGGAGCCGGATCACTCATGTGCGGTTGGGCAAATCTGGTTTTGGCAGCTACGCTGTGCTGATACCGGCTGCGGATTCATGTGTCCTCTTCAGCCTAAATTAAATCTCTGCCAGGTCAAACAGTTAGAACTGATTCGTAAATGAAAATTGTCTGGTGCGGACCGGCTTTAGGTTCTCAGCCAAACCCGGCGGCGAACCACGCGGATGATGACTACGGTTTCTCGTGGTATTGACCGGCGTTCGGATTCCAACCGTCCGCGCCGCCGAGGACTTTCCCCACTGTAATCCCCGCGGCTTCGGCCTTCGTCAATTGCCTTGACCAGGCCACGCGCTGCTTTGGGCTGCCGCCGGGACCGGTGCTGTGGAACTCCGCGTAGCGCGCGGTTTGGTGCGTCTCGGGTTTCTTCCAATCGTTCCAGCCTTCCAGGCGGACGACATCGGACATTTCCGTGTTCAGAAAAATTGTGCTCGCGTAAATCCGCCAGGGCCGCCCCAGCCAGGTTCGCGCTTCGGGCTGGTCGCCGGTGATTTTGCAGTTTGAGAAAACAAATCCAAACGGCTGGTTCACCGGGGTGGAAGCGGCGGTGATGTAGCCGTCGCCCAGGCATTGAATGTGGCATCGCTCGAACCACGCCGTCGCCGCGCCGAAAATAAAATCCACGTGGCCGGCAATGGTGCAATTTTCAAAATACTGCCGGCCGCGGTTCAACAAAATCGTATCCTGCCACCCGAGGAAGCGACAGTTGCGGAACACCGCGCGGTCGCCGTCCACGCGGACGGCCAGTGCCTGCCCGACCGCGCCGGCGGAATTTTCAAACGTGATGTTTTCCGCCGTGAAATCATCCGCGTCAATGAGCGCCGACGGAGTGCGGAACGTGCCCAGCGGTTTGCCGTCAAAGTTGGTGAGGTTGGCGGACAAGTTGTAGGTGATGACGGTGGTGGCCGGGTCTTCACCCACCAGTTTGAAAAAGCCTTTCTCGCGCTGCACATAGATCAGTTCCTTGTAGATGCCCGGTTTGAGGTGGATGATCACCGGGTTGGTACAGTGGCCGGAAGGTACGGACATGATGGCGGCCTGAACATTGGTGAACTGGCCGCTGCCGTCGGCGGCAACAATCAGGTTGATGGGGTTGACGGTCGATGGGGCCGGGGCAGACGACTGGCAACCCAGGTTCAGGACCGATAAAATCAAAAGGCATAGTCCGGTGCGTAACGTGATTGCAGCCAGGCCAATGATTCGTTTCATGTCAGATGGAACTCTTTCTAATTACTTCGCGCCTTGTGCCGCCTTCAAGCGATGATTCGGCATGTGTAAAACCTGACATTCACGCCGGGTGTTGGCAAGCGCGAATCGAGGGGCATGCAGGAGAAAATGCCTATTTGACCACAACCAGGAGTTCGAAAATCTCGGTTCCGTTCTTTTCAGGCGGCGCAAAGTCAGCGCCGCAATGTTCGCAGTGTTCGCGGTCCACCACGCGGAGTTTTTTGCAGTTGGGACAGGACTCCCGTGCCGGCCATTCCTGCACACTCAAGAAGGTGAGGAGGCCGGGGATGCCGAAGACCAGATAAAACGCCGCCCAGCCCAGACGCGCCGGAAGCGAAAGACTGTAACGCAAGCCCAGCCACCAGCCGATGGGGAGGCAGACCAGCGCCGCCGCCAGGCTGTTCCGCACCAGTACCCACGGGATGTCCTCCAGTCGGGGTTGCTCGTTAATCAAGGGAATCATCACCAGAAGCGCCGGAGAGATCGACAAACTGGTCAGTTTTTGCTCGCGCGCAAATTCGCGGCCGTTGTGGAACAATTCCGGCAGGTCGGTGCTTTTCAACACACCTTGCTCCCGGTCGAGCCAGACCACCTGCGTGGGAAGTTTCCCGCCGGCCTTTCCCTGCGCATACCAGGAGGGACTCAGCCAAAGCGCGAACTGGTTGCTTGAATCCAGGAAGGCAACCTGTATCCAGTTGTAATCGGGATAACCGGGTTTGTAAGCGGCCCGCCACAACACCTTGCCGTCCGGGGTCAGCAGCCGGATATAACACCGCGTGACCACGATCGTGTAATCCCAATCATAGCTGTTCAACGACACTTCCCCGATTCCACCGATGGTTTCATTAGCCGCGTTCGTGGTGGCTGAAAGCGTGGTGGCCCCGCTGGATTCATCCGTGAGGGTGAAAATTGCCTTGGTTGCGCGATGCTCCAGATCCAGAGCATAAACTGTTTGGCCGGTGTTGATGACCCGCCGGGAAGCCGCCGCGAAGCCATTCCGGTCGTCGCCAAAACGGAAACGGCTCCCGTCGCCGGACACATTCTGCGCGAAACCGTCCGGACCCAGGCTGCCAATGAACCGCCGGGTCGCAATATCATAGCCCACCAGCCGTCCGTATCGGCCCCAATAGTACCAAAGCGTGTCCGGGGTCGCCCGCCAGAAGG
>Ga0181530_10004816_pt1 | contig 14111 bp, 10 predicted proteins | sample PEATcosm2014_Bin_42_FD_119769 | JGI IMG/M metagenome (GOLD analysis project Ga0181530, IMG submission 119769) | Peatland microbial communities from MTU Mesocosm Facility, Houghton, MI, USA - PEATcosm2014_Bin10_60_metaG | ecosystem: Environmental > Terrestrial > Soil > Wetlands > Peat | place... | reverse complement strand
TCGGCCGGATCGTTCGCCGCTGAAACTAATGACGCAAAGCCGGTCCCGGCCCCGGCGGTGGCTTCGACCAGCGGTTTTCATCATCCTGGCGTGCTTGTGAACCTTGCCCAGTTGGACTTGATCAAGAGCCGCGTGGCCGCAGGCACTGAACCCCAGAAGTCCGCCTTCGAGACAGCCAAGGCCAGCCCGCTGGGCGCTTTGGACTACACCCCGAAACCCTGGGCGACGTGCGAATGCGGCCCGCGCTCCAACCCGGACCGCGGCTGCAAAGACGAGCAGCGTGACAGCGAAGCCGCCTACACCCAGGCGCTGCTGTGGTGCATTACAGGCAACAAAGCCTATGCTGAGAACGCGGTGAAGATCATGAATGCCTGGGCCAACACGCTCACCGGCGGTCATAAGTTCGCCAACGGCCCCGTCCAAGCTGCCTGGTGCGCCGAAGTGTGGCCGCGGGCCGCGGAGATTATCCGCTACACGTATCCCGCCTGGTTGACGGCTGACGTAAAGAAGTTCCAGCAAATGCTGGCCACCCAATACGTGCCTTCGTTGATCGGCGGTTCGTGCGAGAACGGCAACAAGGAACTCTCCATGAGCGAGGCACTCATCAATATCGGCGTGTTCAATGACGACCGAGCTACCTTCGACGCCGGCGTTAAGATGTGGCGAGGCAGGGCGCCGGCATACATCTATCTCAAGACCGACGGCCCCAAACCTGTCAAAGCCGCCAACTGCGAGGAGATGCCCATTTGGGGGAACAAGGGCTACACAACGCCGCTGGTGGATGGCCTGTTGCAGGAGACCTGCCGTGACTCCGGCCATGCCAATATGGCGTTGGCCGCTATGGTCAATGCCGCCGAAACCGCGCGGCAGCAGGGCCTGGACCTTTACGCCGAGCAAGGCAAACGCATCATGGCGGCACTCGAATACCAGGCCCAGTTCCTGGCTCCCAACAGCGCGCCCGTGCCGGAACACCTCGCCTTCAACAAGCACCCCACGTGGGAGATCGCCTACAACCATTTCCACAACCGCCTCGGCCAGAACCTGCCGAAAATGGCTGCGGTCCTGCCTACCAACCGGCCCACAGGCGTCAACCATCACATGGCGTGGGAAACCTTGACTCACGGCGATGTGGGCGCGGTGGGGCTGCCGCCTATCACGACGGCGCAGAAATAGCGGAGCGCCGACTTGGAGCCGGCTTACAGTGACAGCACGCACGTGCGATACTCCCCGGTCTCCTATCACGCAAAGCAGGCTGCGCCGCGGCGTTCCGGCCGAAGCCTCCACATGCGCCCTCCTGCCCCTTTTCGCTGCGGCCATTCTAGCGCTGCCCAACGCTGCCCCCGCAGCGCAGAGGGCCTTCTTCATCTTCCAGTCGCCCAGCGCCGAAACCATGCCGGGAGGCATTCCGACCAACTTTGCCGTTACGCTGACCTACAGCAATGCCAGCGGCACTATCAACAACGCCGTGTTCACCAACGGCGTATCTGTCCTGCCGGCAGGGCAAGGGGTGACAGCCAGCCTGAGTGCGACGACGACGCCTATCTCTGACGGCGGCGGCACGGGAAGCCTGCCGCTGACCATCTCCGTAACGGCGAATGCCCCGGCTGGCTCATACGGAGTGGCCGTGTGGGCAACCAATTCGGGGTTTACGGCCAATAGTCCCCTCCCCGGCGTGGCCACAGTAACGAACATCCTTACAGTGGGTGCTCCGGTGGACACCAACGTCTTCACGCTGGGCATAACGCCAACCAGCGAGATGGTGACTCAGGGCTCCGCCACCACCTTCAGCGCGATGGTCGCGCTGACCAATCTGAGCGACGGGCTGGCCGAGACGATTACTAACGGTGTTACGATCCTCGGCCCCGATACGGTCAACGTGACCGCCGGCCTGAGCTCGATGTTTGCTTCGCCGCCCCCGGGCGGGGGTGCCGCGGTCTTAGCCCTGTCTATCACGAACACCAGCAACGCCTTGCCAGGCAGCTATCAGGTCATCGTGGGTGCGACCAACAGCCACTTTACGGGTAACAGGCCGATCCCAGGCGTGGCCGTGGTGACCAATACGCTCGTCATCGTCGCTCAAACCACTACCAATTCTTACACGCTCCCGCTCATCCAGAGTTACGGCTTGTCTGCCACGACCGTGACCCTCGCGGGGACCAACGGACCGGCCAACTGGCAATACCAGGTTCTGGCCTCCACGAATCTGGCTGCCCCTGTGGCGCAGTGGACTCCGGTTCTCAGCAATACGGTCAATGGGAGCGGCGCCTTTATTGCCAGTGTCTCGCTCGGCAACACGCCAAACCCAGGCGCGGCGCAGCAGTTCTTCCGTTTGTGGTTCCTGGGCCCGGGGGCGATGGTCGCAGCCTCGGTCTTCAGCCCGCCTGCCGGACCTTACTACGCAGAGACGGCGGTGACGATCACTTCAGCCACCAGCGGCGCACTGATTCGTTACACGACTGACGGCACCACGCCGAGTGAAACCAATGGCACGCTTTACACGGTTCCTGTGATCATGCCCCAGGCGGTGGACACGAATCTGACGGGTTTCCTGACTAACTGCTCCGGTGTGACCATGCTCAAGGCCATCGCTTACAAGGACGGCATGGCCGGCAGTCCCGTGTTCACCGGCAACTACGAGATCCTCGTCCCGATGAAGTATCCGCCAACTTCCTCGCCGGTCGTCGGCATTGCCCACGTCGCCTATCACGTAACCAGTGTGAATTGGGCCGACACCCTCAGCTTTTGGACAAACTACTTCGGCTTTGCGGCGGTTGTCATTTCCAACAGCTTTGCCCTCATCAAGATCAACGACCAGCAATACGTGGAGCTTTACGAGGGCCCACTTGACTCTTATCAGTTTCAACTGGCGAACTGGGGCTTTCAAGTGACCAATGCGGAAGCTTATCGCGAGCAGCTCGCGGCGGCAGGGGTCAGTGTTCCCTCGAACGTCACTACCAATGCGCTCGGCAACCTCAGCTTCTTTACCACGGACCCCGACGGTCACACCAACGAATGGGTTCAATACCTGCCCGCCAGCCTAACCGGGTTGTCACAAGGCCAGGACATGCCGGACACGCAGCTTTTTGGCTACATCAATGGAATCGGCGACTGCACCACCAACGAGGCTGCGGCGGACAACTACTACATCGGCCTGTGCGGGTTCGTTACTAACCAGACCCATGACGTCTATATTCCCAATGTCAACGGATATGTCGAGATGTTGACCGCCAACCCCGGTCAGGTCACGGCGGCGCTCGCCGGCAAGCATGAGAAGATTCAGTTGCTCAACTTCCAGGGGCTGGTTCTCTCGCAATCACTCAACATTCTGACGAATCGCGACCCGACAATCTCTATCACCCTTTCTGTAGAAGGCACGGTCGGCACGAAGCAGCAGGACGCGGGCGATGTTTATGACGCGGACGGCTCCCGTGTGAGATTGGTTGACGAGTAAAGATTCTGCTGTCCCAATCCAGTGGCCGGGCGCTATTATCCTTGTGATGATGTAGCACGTCGGTCTGCGGGCAAGCCGGATGTTTCGGTCAGCCGGCGGCGGCCCTCAGTCTTATGAAACAACGCAAACTACACACGGGTGCGGGACCGCGCGGGCGGTGGCTTGGCAGAAGCGCTTTCACTCTGATTGAGCTGCTGGTAGTCATTGCCATCATCGCCATCCTGGCGGCCCTGCTGCTCCCGGCACTGGCCGCGGCCAAATCCAAGGCTCAGGCCACTCAGTGCCTGAATAACGCGCGCCAGATCGGCCTGGCCACGCACCTTTACGTGGGAGACTTTAGCGACTGCTTTCCCTGCGGCGTGGACGTTAAAAACGACTCCAGCTTTGACGATCCAACCGCCTGGCCTATGATGCTCCTGCCTTACCTCGGCGTCGGGCGGACGAACGCTGGAACGAGAGTTTACGTCTGTCCAGCCAACCACTTGTCCGCCGGCACAACGTTCCCCTATGCGACCTACGTCCTGTTCGAAGTGGACTACCGGGCCAACGCTTACTTCTTCCGCGCCAGCACAGGCGCTAACGCGACGCCCCCGCTGCGGACCACTCAGGTCCCCGTTGCCGTCTCGATGCTCATGATCACAGAGAAGGAATGGGACAGTCCGGATTACCAGACGACCTCTGATGAACTGAGCGCCTGGCTGGCGGGCTGGAATGGGAGCGGCGGCAAGAATTATGGCAATTCCGGCTTCGAGCGTCACGACAAGGTGAAGCCCATTCTCACGGCTGCGGACGGCCACTCCGGCCGCTTCAAGGTGCCGTCGCCTGGAGGGGCAACTCCGACCTATTACCCGGGCCTCGGCGACGTGCGCTCGACAGGCACCGGCCTCTGGACCAGCCCCGGCCCTGACTTCTACATGCGAGAAGTCAATTCAAGCGCTGGATTCTAGTCCGGACGGCGTGATCACCAGGATGAAGCGGAAGGCTGCTGGCGGGTGGTCTGTCTCGCTTCTGCTGCTCACCGTCGGTTCCGCGCCAATAACCGCTTTCGCTGAACCGCAAGCTACGCCGTTGCCCGTTGCGCCCGGGCAGGGACTAGCCCCCTCAAAGCACTCTCCCGGGCCGGCGCCTGCTTCACCACCCTTGTGTGTGGGCCTCCGCCGGAGCAGCTACGGCTTGCGCAAGCAAAACGGCGACGATGCCTTCTGGGTCAGTCGCGTCCTCAGGTTCGCCACCAACTTCCCCAGCGCCCAACCGCTCATCCTGCAAATCCTCTCCAACTACCAGGACGACGGCTCGACGGAGATCGAGTTCTTGAAGCCTGACGGCTATCAGGGTTCGACCGCCAACATGAGCTTCCGCCGAGGGAACAAGCTGAACCACGAACGGGCCCTAACCGCCTATGATGGCGCAGGGGTCAAGGCTATCCTCCAGTTCGAGCCCGGCAGCGCCGACGTGGGTGCCTGCTTCGATCTGGCCTACCAAGCCTTCCATCAGCACCCATGCGTTATCGGGATGGCCATTGACGCCGAATGGTTCCGCACCAAGGAATCCAAAGATCAAACGGGCTTGCCGATCCCCGACGGAGAGGCTCAGCGTTGGATGGAACAGGTGGTGCGCTTCAACCCGTCCTGGTTGCTGGTCCTGAAGCATTTCGAGGCAAAGCACCTGCCTCCAAACTATCGGCATCCCAACCTCTGGCTGCTGACCGACAGCCAGGAGTTTGCCGGCCAGGCCGAATGGATGACCGACATGCGCGACTGGGCCGCCGCTTTCAAGGGCTCGCCTCTTGGCGCCCAGTTTGGTTATCCCGCAGACCAAAAGTGGTGGGCCAAAACGGCGCTGCCGCCGGTTGACCTCGGCCGGGCGCTGCTGAGCGAGTTGCCGGATTATCGAATGATCCTCTGGGTGGATTTCACAGCCAACCGGGTGGAGTTCGGGGCGAAGCAGCCGCAGGCGCAGTTTTAACGCAAAGGCGCAAAGAGGCCGAGGGGCAAACCCGCGCTGATGGCGGAAGAGCTGTGAGCACATTGCGCCTGCGCACCTTTGCGTCCTGGCGTTAAATCTCTGGCGTAGGCCGGGAGCATTCCCTGTTCGCTGCCGTCTAACCGGGTATGAAACGGTGGACATTATTGGCAGCATGGCTCGGTCTGGTTTGGACGGTAACGCCCGCATTCGCAGCCGGGTTGATCATTATCGAGGACGGTCAGGTCCAGCACGGGCCGGTTATGCCGCGGCCCTTTCCTCCGTGGCCCAGACCCTTTCCGCGGCCTCGGCCCTACGCGTTTGCGCCGCTGGACGTAAACTACGTCAAGGTCAACACGCGCATCTCCGACCAGGTGGCCGTCACGGCGGTGGACCAGGAGTTCTATAACCCGAACCCGGCGCGGCTCGAAGGCACGTTCGTATTCCCCATCCCCAAGGGCGCGCACATAAACAAGTTCACCATGGAGATTGATGGCAAGCAGGTCGAAGCCGAACTGCTCCCCGCTGAAAAGGCCCGGCGCATCTACGAGGACATCGTGCGGAGACTCAAGGACCCCGCGCTACTGGAGTACGGCGGGCGTGACGTGTTCAAGGTCCGCATCTTCCCCATCGAGCCGAACAGCAAGAAGCGCATCACGATCTCCTACACGGAATTGCTGAAGGCAGACAATGGCCTGGTCAGTTACGTGCTGCCGCTGGACACCGAGAAGTACTCGGCCAAGCCGATCAGAAATGTCAGCGTGAAGGTGGACCTGGAAAGCAAGCGGCCCCTCAAATCCATTTACTCGCCAAGCCACTCGGTCGAGGTGAAACGCGACGGCGCGAACCGCGCCACCGCCGGCTATGAGGCCAGCGATGTCCAGCCGGATAGCGATTTCACGCTCTACTTCGCTCCCGAGAAGGACGACATCGGCATCAACCTGCTGACCCACCGCCGGAGCGAGGAGGATGGCTATTTCTTGCTGCTCGCCTCGCCGGGCGTGGACATGAAGGAGAAGCAGGTGGTGATGAAGGACGTAGCCATCGTGCTGGACACCTCGGGCTCCATGGCGGGCAAGAAGCTGGACCAGGCCAAAAAGGCGTTGCAGTTCTGCGTCGAAAACCTCAATGACGGTGACCGCTTCGAACTCATCCGCTTCTCCACCGAAGTCGAGCCGCTGTTCGACAAGCTGGTGGAAGCCAGCAAGGCCAACCGCACCAAGGCCGAAGACTTCATCAAAGACCTCCGGCCCATCGGCGGCACGGCGATTGACGACGCCCTGAAGAAGGCTATCGCGTTGGCGCGCAGCCGGGAGCATTCCCTCGACGACAATGGCCTGACGCGGATTGGGGACCGGCGCCCCTTCGTCGTCATCTTCCTGACCGACGGCTGCCCCACCATCGGGACGACCGATGAGGATGAGATCGTTGCCAACGTGAAGCGGGAGGCCGAGGGCCGCGCCCGCATCTTTTGCTTCGGCATCGGCACCGACGTGAATACGCATTTGCTGGACCGCATCGCCGAGCAAACCCGGGCCGTGAGCCAATACGTCCTGCCGGAGGAGGACCTGGAGGTGAAGGTCTCCAACTTCTTCTCCAAGATCAAAGAGCCGGTGCTGGCGAATCCTACACTCAAGTTCACCGGCGACATCCGCGCGACCAGGCTTTATCCCTGGCCGCTGCCCGACCTTTTCAAGGGCGAACAACTGGTGTTGGTTGGGCGCTATTCGGGCAAGGGGGATTCGGCCGCGATCATCCAGGGCGGCGTGAACGGCACGGAGCGGAAGTTTGCCTATGACGTGAAGTTCCCCGGCGAGTGCGATGAGAACGAGTTCATTCCCCGGCTGTGGGCCACCCGGCGGGTGGGCTACCTCCTGGACGAAATCCGTCTGCACGGCGAGAACTCCGAGCTGCGCGATGAGGTGACCGAGCTGGCGCGCAAGTACGGCATCGTGACGCCTTACACTGCTTACCTCATCCTGGAAGACGAATCTCAGCACAATGTCCCTGTGCGCATGCGTTCGCTGCAAAGCTTCGACGCCGACGGCATGGCGCGCCAGGAAGCAGCTAAGGCCTGGGATGACTTCAAGTCGGAGCGGGAAGGGGACCGCGCTATCGGCGGGGCGCGGTACGGCATGGCCCTGAAGGATGCCGTTGCGGCGGCGCCCGCGTCGGTCAACGGCGCCCTGGAATCCCGCAGGGCGCTGGGGCTGCCTCCCACCTCAGCCGCCTCGCCCGAACTCTCAATGGCTGACAGCAACAAGGAGAAGCTGGTGCAATACTCGCAGCAGGCGCAGTTCATCGCCGGCAAGAACTTCTTCCAGAACGACAAGCAGTGGATTGACTCCGCCGTCCAGAAGCATCCGAACGCCAAGCGCGTCCGCATCCAATTCGGTTCGCCGGAGTACTTCGATTTGATCGCGAAAAACGCTCAAGTGCTGCCCTGGCTGGCACTTGGGCAGAATGTCCAATTTATCTTTAACAACACGCTCTACGACATATACGAATGAAAACAAGAATGGTCACTATCGGTTCGCTGATGCTTGCCGGCGCCTGCGTCCTGGCGGCAGCGAAAGACAAAGACACGCTCTCGAATGCCGCGACCGGCACCGCGAAAACGCCCAGGCCACGCATCGAGATCTGCTTCGTGCTCGACACGACCGGCTCGATGGGCGGGCTCATCGAGGGCGCCAAGCAGAAGATATGGTCCATCGCCAACGAGATGATCCGAGCGAAACCCACGCCGGAAATCCGGATTGGGCTGGTCGCCTATCGGGACCGCGGCGACGAATACGTGACCCGGAGCTACGACCTCACAAACGATGTTGATGCCGTGTACGGCCACCTCAAGTCCTTCCAAGCCGCTGGCGGTGGCGACGAGCCGGAGTCCGTGAATGAAGCGCTGGCGGCGGCTGTCCGCGAAATGTCCTGGAGCACTGACCGTCACGTCTTGAAGATCATCTTCCTGGTAGGCGATGCCCCGCCGCACATAGATTATGCCGACGGCCCGAAGTACCCGCAGGTCTGCCAGCAGGCGGTGAAGAAGGATTTGATCATCAACACCGTCCAGTGCGGAAACATACCCCGGACCACGCCGTTCTGGAAGGAGATCGCCCAACTCTCCGAAGGGAGCTATGCCGCCATCCCGCAGTCGGGCAACATGGTGGCTATCCCCACGCCAATGGACGAGAAGCTGGCGGCACTGAATCGCGAACTCGGCGGGACGCTGGTAGGGTATGGAGGCGCACCTGCGCGCCGGAGCGTCGTCAGCAAGCAGCTCGCCGCGGAGGCTGCGCCTGCGTCAGTGGCCGCCGATCGCCTCGCGTTCAACTCGGTGTCGGGTGTCGCCGTCCAGGGCGAAGGTGAGCTGCTCGACGGCCTGAGCAGCGGCAAGCTCAAGCTGGCGACGCTCAAGAAAGACGAGTTGCCGCAGGAAATGCAGAAGCTGAGCGACAAGGAGCTGAAGGCTGAGATCGAGAAGAAACAGAAGGAGCGGAGCGAGGTGCAAGCCCAGATTCAAAAGCTAAGCCAGGAGCGCGAAGCCTATATCGTGGCCGAGCGCAAGAAGCTGGCCGAGCAGGGCAAGGGCGACTCGTTCGACGCGCAGGTAGCCGCCAGCACCCGGGCCGAGGCCGCCCGCAAGGGTATCGAATATGAGAAGTAGCCTGACTCGCGTGGGCCTGGCATGGGCGCGAACTGATGCCTGCGGCCCAGCCACTCTGTAGATGCTCTCCACTTACCCTACTTCGCCAGCAGCCTTCGGGCTCCGTCCTCGTCTCCCGTGGTGGCTGCCGTTCGTCTGGCGGTGGCTGCGTCTCAGCGGTTACCCTCCGGCGCTACCAGGCGCAGCACACGGCCTCAGCACTGGCTGTTTACGCTTCGTGCCGGCCTCTCTGGCGACGACGCAAAACTCGCTTCCGGGGATGGCCAATCATTCCCGGGTGGGATCCCAGTTCACCCACTGAGTTCTGCCGGGAAGTTTCCGCCTTTCAGCTTCCCCTTCGCCTGGGCTTCGCTTGGCGCTGTCCGTAGCCTCTCCGTTGCCTCACCGTCGCTCCTCTGCAAACTTTGCAGAGGAGCGACGGTGAGGCAACGGAGAGGGTAGGGAGGGGCTACGGTGCAGTGCCGGTGGGCTGGAGTGCACAAGTGCCGTTGGCCTTGGAAGTTGCGAATCTGGGGGGCGGAATGGCAGGGACTGGTTCCACATCGTGCCTCATGCGCCTAGGTTCGGAAAAGCCCAACGACCGGAAGTCCAGTCTTCTATGCAAACACCTCTCCCTGAGCGATTTACGCCTCGCCTAAGCGCCATTCCATTGTTGAACCCTCCTTTCCCGGCCGGGAGCGCCTCCTTCTCGGGGCGCTGTCGGGGTTCGACCTGAGCCAGCGCTGGAAGGCAGAGTGAAATAAGGCAGACTCATGGCCGGGGAGGGTGAATGGGTTCGAAAACCTTAGGAAACCGGCCATTTCCAGGGCAAGCGAGGACCCCCCTTGTACGAGACAGGTACGAGTAACTCACGAGACAGGTGCTAGCCACGTACGAGCCTCGGGCACGCAAAGCCTCTTAGTATCATCCCGGCTTATGGATTTAGCGCCTCGGCACTACGTCAGAGGATTAGTCCGGATAGACAAACTCGATCGGCACCTTCACATCGGGATGGAGGCTCTGTTTCACCGGGCACGCTTTGGCAGCGGCTTCGAGTTTGGCGCGGTGCGTTACGGACAATGGCTTGCCGCTCGGAAACACCAGCTGGGTCTTCAGGGAGCCGATGCGGCGGACGGGGTCGGCGGTCATCTCCTTGATGACCTGCACCTGCAGGCCATCAATGTTGAGGTTATTACGCTGGGCCACGAGTCCCATGATCGTCGCCATGCAGGTGCCCAGCGCGGTGGCGACCAGGTCCGTGGGCGAAAAGGCGGCGCCCTTGCCGCCGTTATCCACCGGGGCATCGGTGGTCAAAGTTTGTTTAGACGGCCCATGCGTTGCGGTGCAATGAAGCCCGCCTTCGTAGATGATATTGATTTCGACGGCCATAATAAGCGCGATGATTGCGTCGGGGAGGCAGTGTAGGGGAGTGGGCGGGCGTGTCAAAGTCCAGAGTGCGCCGTCGGGGCGGGTTGGAGCGCGGACATTCTTGTCCGCTTCTGCGGCGTGGCCAGGGCGTGGCGGACAAGAATGTCCGCGCTCCAAGGAAATCGGAAAGACGCAAGATTCAGCTAAGGAAATGCCGGGCTCAGTTGTCGTATTGGTGGAAGTAAATCGTGCAACCGGGCTTGGAGCACCTCAGGTGCGGCAGGCCGGACAACGGGCGTAACCTTTGCCGGTTTTTGGGTAATTAAGTAGAGAAGGGGCTGCCGGAAACCACCCCAACCGGGGCAGCCGTTACAGAGTGAGTATGAACATGGCAACATTATATCAGATTCGTGACGACGGCTCCCGAGAGGAGCGATGGGAGATCGGCGGCCAGCCACTCGTCGTGGGCCGCAATGGGCGGGCCCAGGTGAGCGTTGAGGACGACGGCATATCGCGCCGGCACTTTCTCATTGTGCGGGACGGGGAGGACTACGTGATCAGGGACCTGAACTCACGCAACGGCACGTGGGTGGAGGGACGGCGCGTTTTTGCGGAGAAGCTGCGCCATAACGACTGCATCCTGGCTGGGCGCACCCAGTTCCTTTTTGCCGATGCGCCTATCGCGTCAACCGGTGCTGCCCATGCGGAAACGGGGCCGAACGGCACCCAGGTCCTCCGCGTCGGGCACAGCCTGGAAGAAACGTCCATGGCACACTCAGCCGCCGCGTAGGCGTGGCAGCCCGTTAAAAGGATCTGGCGGGCCTAGAGTAGGGCGCCTCCGGAAGCCGTCGCGTGCGAGGCAGAGCCCCTGGCCAGCAGCACTTCAAGATTCTCCAGGCAAAGGCGGGACCAGGACTCGTAGGCGGACGCGTTCTTAACAGCGTCGGCGATTGGTATGAACTCGGGGCCTACGATGCCGCTGCGCCCGCCCACGGCCTTTTCATTGGCCACGCGCATGATGTGCACAACCCCGAAATGCACGTAGCCGACTTCCGTGCTGTCGTCGTTGATTACCGCCACGGCAGCTTCGTCCACGGCTTCGACGTCCACCTCCTCCTTTAATTCGCGCCGCATGCCGTCCCGGTAGCCAACGTCCTTTGAGAACAGGCCGTCGTCCGTATCCGAAATGTGGCCTCCGACGCCGACCGAATATAACCCATGCAGCCGGGTTTCCTGGCCGCCGCGGCCCCGGCGATAGCGCAGGATTTTGCCATTACAGACCAGGAGGACGTAGGGGATAAGCTGCTTATAGCGTCTGTCCTTTTCCGCGTCGGTGCGGTTGAGATACACGAGCCGCGAAGAAGAGGTTACCACGGGCAGGTATTTCGCAACTTCGAAGCTCAGGCCTTGAAACACCCCGAGCTGTTCGAGCAGTCTCCGTTCAAAGCAAAGGACTCGTTCTTCTGCTGCCATTCGTCTTTCTGACTTGGTGTCTTACCGCGGCAATATCATCAAGACCCGGAGCGCGCGCGAGCTAAAAAGGGGAAAGGCGGCCGCAAAGCCATGCCGCCCAGGCAGGCGGCCGTCAATCACATGGCCGCGCCAAGATGGGCTGCGACCCGGATGCATTTTCCGCGTGCATTTCCTGGCAAGGCCGATTTAACTCAATGCCATGACGATCTGGCTTTTGGCATTGCTTTTGATGGCCTCCGGGGCGGGATTGGGGAGCCGACAGGGCGCGGTGCGGGTGGCATTTTCAACGGTGGGCATTCTATTTGGCGCTGTGCTGGCCAAGCCGTTGGGCAGATTGCTCAAGCCGGTGTTGAGTGCTGTCGGGGTGAAATACCCGGTGCTGGCCTGGCTGCTGGGCGCGCTGGTCGTTTTCGTGGTGATCTCGATCATCTTCAAGGTGGCCGCGTTTGCGGTGCACCAAAAGGTGGACGTTTACTACAAGTACCGCGCAGGCGACTTGCGCCTGGCGCTTTGGGAAAGGCTCAACACCCGGCTCGGCCTTTGCCTCGGGCTGCTCAATGGCGCGCTCTACAGCATCCTGATCGTGGCCGTCGTCTATCCCTTCAGCTATTGGAGCTACCAGCTTGCAACGCCCGACAAGGACCCAAAGTCGGTGTCAATCCTCAACCGTGTGGGTCAGGATCTCCAGAACACCGGATTTGCCAAGGCCGCCCACGCGCTCGACCCGATGCCGCACGTGTGGTACGAGGCAGCCGACCTTGCCGGCGTGCTCTACAATAATCCTCTGAGCGAAGCCCGCCTGGCGCACTACCCGGCTTTCCTCGGCTTGGCGGAAAAGCCTGAGTTCCAGGGCATTGCGACGGATACGCAGTTCACCCAAGCCCGGCAGACAAGGATGGCCATCGTGGATTTCATCAACCACCCCAGGGTCCAAGCCATCCTCAACAACCCCGATCTTATGCGGGCCATCTGGGCCACGGTGGTGCCCGACATGAAAGACCTGACGGCCTATCTGGAGACAGGCAAGTCGGCCAAGTACGACCCGGAACCCATTCTTGGCCGGTGGAACTTCGACGTGAGCGTCGCGCTGGCCATGGACCTGCGCAACAGGCTGAACATCTCGTCGCGCGACATGCTCAAGCTCAAGGAGTGGTTCCTGGCGGCCTACGCCAAGACCCTCTTCGAGGCCCGGACCGACCACCAGGCTCTGCTGAAGAATCTCCCGGCGGTAGCCTCGCCGACTGCTGGCGCGGGCTCCGCATCCGGGTTACAGACGTTCCAGGGTCAATGGAAGAACCTCGATGGCAAATACCAGGTATCGCTCTCGAATGGAGGAAGGCAGATGGAACTCACGGCTGCTGTGGAAGGAGATCGCCTCACGCTTACCGGCGAGGGCCGAACTCTGGTCTTCAGCCGCGAGGAATGATCAGGACAACGTCGGGTCCAGCCGAGCAGCAAGCCGGCCCCATTAACGACTTAAAGCGCAGGCCGCCAATCTAACGATTCGCGGCCTGCGCTTTGAAAGTGAGATACTTGCTTCCGCTCAGTTTGCGCCTTGCAGATTGAAGGAAGCGGGGATCGCAGTTGGCCTGGGGACCAGGCCGAAGATGCCCTCGGCGGTGGAGGCGGTGGTGGCGATCGAGTCAGGAAGCGCGGTCTGGACCGAGAAGCCCGCAGGCCTGGCAAGGACTGGTTGGTCCGAGGCCAACCCGTTATTGGCCAGTTCCACGGGACTAGTCGTCGTGGTTGCCGGTCCGGAGACGATCGGCTGACCGTCCGGGCTCCCGGAATAGAAGACCCCAGCGACCAGGACCGCACACACGGCGGCCCCGAAGGCTCCGGCCATGATGGGCTTGGTTTCGAGGGCTGCCCAGAGGCGTTGCAACCACGGAGCGTCCCACAATAGCCGCTCCATAGCATTATCGTGCGCCCCCTCACCGGCCTTGATGCGGGCGATGACCTGGCTTGAGAAGTCATTGAAATAACCAGGTGGGGGCTGTTCGTGACGTTTAAGCGCCAGCAGGCGCCGGAGCGACGTAAAATCTTGGCTATCCTGACTCATACTCATTTCACGTAATCTGACAGGTATGCTTGTAACTGTTGTCTCGCGTAAAACAACCGCGACCGCACAGTTCCAATGTTGCAGCCCATTATCTTCGCAATTTCTTCATGCGACAGCCCCTGCACATCGTGCAGTGTCACTACCAATCTATG